>Ga0099798_10260_pt1 | contig 18224 bp, 18 predicted proteins | sample Uncmet_Sort29A_1_FD_89870 | JGI IMG/M metagenome (GOLD analysis project Ga0099798, IMG submission 89870) | Marine eukaryotic communities from CALCOFI LINE 67, Pacific Ocean - CN13ID_Sort29A_1 | ecosystem: Environmental > Aquatic > Marine > Oceanic | place: Pacific Ocean: Monterey Bay | collected...
ACTAGAGCGAATGATACGTCGTGGGGGATTCGGGCAAAGGGTAAGGTACGTATGAGAGTCGAACGAGGCAACGAGCGTATGAGAGGGTAAGCGAGTTGTATATTAATTAGCGGGCGGAGGTGAGCAGGCAGGTGAAAAATCTAAGGTACGAGATAGATGCACATCGAACAAATCTTAAGACCACTTTTAAGAGCACAATCGAGTGGCAACTGAAACGTAGTCAATGACGAGTAGCTAGATGAATCAAGGATTAACCAGAGAAGCATAGACGATATTAAGAATTTCCATTTGAGTAAGTTTAACTATACTTTGCTGTATGATAAACTGCTGGCACAGAATAAGTCACTCAGTTCAACGAAGAAAAATGTAATCGATAGACGACACAATAGACGATAAAACATAGACGACAGAATAGACGAGGAGCATCTAATTGCGTCGTTATTCATGTAGTACGTAGTAGTATTTTTGAAACATCTGCAAAACTAAGATTCCCGACTGAAGTGTGAGAGGAGTGGCACTATTTTTGAAGGCTAGGGGGAGTTGAGGAGTGTTGACACTAATCAGGCGGGAAATTCTGACAATCAAATTTGCCGCCTGATTAGTGTCAACAAGGAGTGATACCATCGTCGGATCCACACTTCCAGATAGCCGTGCACGAGGACGCTAATGGCTATGTGGAATAATCGCTTCTATCTACGTGAATAATTACATGTAACAGGACATTATGTAATACTCCACATGTATCACATCAATAGAAGCGACACTTCTCCTGAATTAGATGGATCCTTACTTCCACATAGCGACTTCCACATAGCCATGCACGAGATTAAATATTAATAGATTGACGCTAATTCAGCAAGTACTACTGCGTGCGCGAGGTCTAGTTTTGGCGGGGTTTTGATGTGATTCGAGAGACAGCCCCACGTCGGCGTTGGGGGTTAATGAAAATTGAAATTGGCGTTGCATGGAGTTGCTCAAGGAGGCTGGCAGCGTCGGCCGCTGACATCGCGATTTGAGAGAGGTCGCAAATCGGTGACTGAAAATCTTTAAAGCGAACATCTGAAAATGTGAATTTGTTGCACGCCCTCTTGCGCAGGTGCCCAGACAGCGCACCCGAAAGTGGACTGCCGCACAGGCGCCGTCAAAAGACTGAGTGGCTTGGTGTTTATGTGATTAACCCCAGCGGGCTGTGGTGGTGGGCAGAGAAAACACAAGCATTTAAATAATAGATTGACGCTAATTCACTAAATACTGCTGCGTACGCGAGGGACCGGCCCTTGAGTGAGACGGCCGGACCATCCGTGGTAACCCGTGATTAGATTCTTACAGAGCGGATTTTTTATTTGAGACAGAGGTGGATTGGGAGAGAGGAGAGCGATTTAAATATCATTGGAGAGGAACCGAATCATTGGAGAGGAACTGAGGCGGAGGAAATTATTAAGATGGAGGAATTTAGACGGAGAAAAGAGAGGTCCAGAGAAGAGGTACAGATGACTCGATGAGGAGAAATGTCAATGATAATCCAGGTTCTCCAGAGCTAACGGGCCGAATGATCAGCATAATTGGAAATCATTTGTGGCCAGACAGACAGAAATCCTTTAATAACGAAAACAGACGGGGATCAGATATGAGTTGGATTCATAGAAGTAACACCCCTGAGGGGTCATAGTATTAGATAAGGTCGGCAGACACGAAGACTCAAGAGGAGGAAACACGAGAAGAAGCATTCAATGCGACAGTCAATGGCGATCAATGACGCTGCAAGGAGAACATCGTAAGCGATAGAGGAGAACCCTAAAATGAATCTGACAATGGTGTTTTTTGAGTTTTTGACTTGTTATTGCTCGGGATCCTATGCTGTTTGTATCGTTGGGTATTGTATGTTGGAATGCAAAAAAAGTTGCAGTGGTTTTGTCTCGAATTGTGGTTTTGAAATCGATGTTGATCTTGCATGTTTGTGGTGATTTTGAGTGATCGTGATGTGCATGTGAGTTGTGATTTTCAAGTAGTTAGCATCTAGTTATTTTGGATTGGTTCATGGCGTATCTAACATGTTCAGGCTAGTTTAGGAAAGGAAGTCGAAATTGATGATAACAATGTCAAGTGGCGTGAGTGGACTGAAAATAAGACATAAGGGTGTGTTACCGATGTGAAAAGATAGATAGACTAGTCTCATTCGGCGATGGTGATACGAATTAGTTTCCAAAAACAAATCTTGAACGTGATCATTCCGTTTGATTGTGAGTGAAGATGAATGCCTAGATAGGTCAAATCTGACTCAAATTGACTTGCTCCACACATAAATCTCTTGATATCTCCTGTGACAAATCCCATTCCCACAAAAAGAAATATTTTTCAACGACGATGAAGTCAAAAAACGATTGTGAGAAACGAAAACTGAATTTCTCCACGTTACCAATGAATCCAACCCTCCCATCTAGATCGCAGGTTTCACAGGACTGCTGCCCACATCAGTGCGTCCGGCCTAATCTAGCTGACCGAACCTCATAGGGGAGGTCTCATCTGACGGAGAAGTACTAACTCCAGACCGCTGGAAGCAGCATATACCCACTAACTCACATCGCACTCAGGTTTGACCATAACGGTTCGACCCGAACCTGTGACCCACAGACGGCACAGGACTGTAGCAGATCAGAAGTGACATAACTCTTTATTACTAACCCTATCTAGGATAACTCTTACACTAGCCCTAATCCCCAAATATTATCTGGTACTAAAATCAGTATCCAAATCTTAGGCTTCTATCCAAATCTTAGACTATCCAAATCTTAGGTATCCAAATCTTATCTGGTACTAAAATCAGTACCCCCACAATCTAAATCTTAGGCTTGCTCATCCAAAATGTCCGCTTCGTGCCTCTTCCCCGACAATGACCATTCCAGCTCCGGCTCGGAATCCGGCGCTGATGCTCCTCTAATGGCAGAAACTAATGAGAGTAGTAAAAGAGGTGGTGGTGGTGGTGGTAAAAAAGGCAAGTCTGGTAGTGGTAAAAAAGGAAAAAAGAATAAGAATCTTAAGCTGGGAACCGTCCTCTTCAACACTTTTTGTTGTTGGAGGGATTTATACAATGGGACAGCCTGCCGCTTCTACAACATCATCTTCTGCCCAATCATCCTAGCGATCCATTCGTTTAGGATTTACGGATGGGGCTGCTTCATGGTGCATTTTTATCGGACGTTCCTGGCCATCGTCTGCTTCCCTTGCCGTTACTTTAAATGCTGGTGGGACTTCACGGATGAAGAATTCCCGCCCAATGAGAAAAGTTTAGGGAATGTCGAAGGTGATTCTGCCGCTGGTGCTGACAGGAACGAATTAGCGGGTAAGAGGACCGTTTAGAGAATAAGAATTTGTTGAGGGAAATGGTGGTAGTGGGGTTCAGGTGATAAGAATGAGTTGGCGGGTAGGAATCATATGAATATGTTTTGAAGATTTCCTGCATTACGTAGTATGATTCGTTTCTGGGATCTGGAACGCATTCTGGAATCTGGCCTGCATTCCGGTTCGCAAACCAAAAAATGATGATGCTGAAATCCAAAAATCAATTAATGCACGACAAACATTCTAGGTTCCGACACCGTCTGGATCCGCGGCCGTCGGTTGCAGAAGACGAAAGATCACGAGCTGATGAGAGCCAAATATAGCAAAGAAGAGTTGATGGACAAAACCATGCACTTGTTTTACCAAAACGTGGAAGCTGCTGACGTTTGTCAGGTAAGAAGCGAAGTACGATGCACTTGTTTTAGCAGAATGTGGAGGCGGCGGATGTTTGTCAGGTGAGAAGCGAAATACGATGCATTTGTTTTTTCAGAATGTGGAGGCGGCGGATGTTTGTCAGGTGAGAAGCGAAGTACGATGCATTTGTTTTACCAGAATGTGGAGGCGGCGGATGTTTGTCAGGTGAGAAGCGAATTACGATGCACTTGTTTTATCAGAATGTCGAAGCTGCTGACGTTTGTCAGGTGAGAAGGGAATGACGGTGCATTTAGTATTTTATCAGAAGGTTGAGAGCCAGGCTGCTGATGTTTGTCAGGTAAGGAAGTTCATTGGAAATTGCACAGTTTCTACATCCTTGTAGAGAGTGCAGTTTCTACATCAATCAGTATTATGTAGGACTGAATGTCGCCATATTAACTTCAATCAAAAATGATAAGATTCAAGCAAAAACGAATCTACCGGAATCTAATCCACCAAATACAAATGATAATCTCCCTCCAGGGCGCCCTCGGCGACTGCTGGCTTCTCAGCGCCATGGCGTGTATGGCCGAGGAAAGATGCGGAATCGAAAGTCTGTTTCATACGAGGGAACTGGATCCGAGGGGGAAATACAAAGTAAGGCATCAAACTTTTCAAATGATAATCATACAAGACTTGACTTCGAAATATGATATTATGATTTGAAATTAGGAGTGCGGATATAATATATTGTCTCTAATTTAGAGTGTATATCGAGGGCGCAGCCAATTTGGAATGTATATCAAATTTAGAACCAGCTCGAAAAACACCACAGGTCCGACTTTTCGATGCGTCCGCCAACAACTGTAAAGGCGCCTGGCAAAATTACACCATTGACGATTATATCCCGTGTGATAAGAGTACTTGGGAGAACCAGGGGGTGGCGAAACCGAAGTTTACGCAACCGAATGGTGAGAAAATCAAAGTGTTAAGGGACAGGGGGTTGGAAAGTCGGTGTTTATGCAGACGAATAGTAGTCTACAATTAGATTAAATGAATTTAATACCATTTGCGACTATGCCGATGATAGTAATGATACAGACAGCATCTGAAATCGAAATTGTCATGATTCGCTTCGCCCCCCATGTCAGGTAATGAGCTCTGGGTAACGCTTTTAGAAAAGGCGTTTGCGAGAATGTGTGGTTCTACTATTCTTCGTTATGGATGGCACTCTGTAGATCCATTAACCCATCCAGATCGATCGAAACCCATCTCACGATATTAAATCAATCGCGCCTATTTGCATCTGTAGTGCTGCGCCTATTTGCATCTGTAGTGCCATGTGAAATTCAAATTCGACTCACCCAGGTAACGAGCTCTGGGTCACGTTGCTCGAAAAAGCGTTTGCGAAAATGTGTGGCAGTTACGCTGATTTGGAGGGGGGTAGCACGCTCTGGGCACTCAAGGCGATGACGGGGGATCATGGTAAGCTATTGGAACTCCTTGAAGTGCAATTTGAATGCAAAACGCGATTAATTCTACCGTGTAGTACAGAAAAGGTGAAGTCAATTCAAAACGCTTACCGGAAGTGTAGTATTCGATTGATCTTCAATTAAAATCATCCGCTGAAGGCGATGACGGGGGATCATGGTAAATAACACTGCTAGTACTAAGTTCAATTTGTTGCATGAGTTAATGTGGACTTGATTGAAACTCAGCCTAACTGAAATTCATGGAGAGCACTTTGAATACCGAGTTCTCTGCTACTTAATTCTTAAGAATGAATTCACCCATGACACTACATCAATTGACAATCTAAATCCGAACAAATGATAATGTCCTTCCAGCCCGTTGGTTCGCCATCTCCGCAGCAAAGGACGAATTCACTCGCTGGGATTTAGAATCGGTTTACGAAAAAAAGGCTGACGGAAAGCGGAACAAGCGTGCTTGCCAACTCGTTCAATATCGGAAAAAGAATGGGAAGCCAGAGATCTTCGATCGTGATAAGATGTGGGCGGTGATGAAGCGGTGAGAGTCGTGAATCTAGTAGTAGACTGTGTGGATCATGAATTATTCAGAATGTGATATGAAAGAAATTCTAGCGATGGGAAACTTCAAATCAAAAAAATTACGAAACCGGATGCAAAATCAAAATCCATTCACAATCAAAACACCAACAAAACACAGCTACATCCAACGCAAAGCGGTCTTATGCGCCTCCGGAGCGGATGGAGTCGACGGATTAATCTCCGGCCACGCCTACTCGATCATTCATTATTTTCAGAATGATGAGAAAAGACTTGTGAAAATTAGGAACCCATGGGGGACGGGAGAATGGACGGGGGATTGGAGTAAGAGGTTTTAATTGTTGACGAATTGAGCATTCTAAATTGTAAATTTGAATTCCGACAAAGCTATCATGTAGTGACTAGTCTGGATACCTCGAGAACGTGAAGCCGTTCAAACCCAAAAAACCAAAACTCCCCAGGCGACAAATCCGACAAGTAGGAGAACTATCTCCATATCAAAAATATAATCCACTCCTGTAAATTTCAGGTGACAAATCCGACAAATGGGACAAATATCCGCATATTAAGAAGAAAATCTTCGGGCGCCAGCCCCCAAAAGATGACGGCAGTTTCTGGATGTCATGGAATGACTTCTGTGAACATTGGCAGCGGATTGGGGTGATTGATAGGACTGTGGACATTAACAACCTGGTGATCCAGGTTCAAGATGATGATCATAGCTGGCGTACGCGCTGGCTTGGCCCCACGAAGGCGATGATTTGCGGGTGTTGGAACTTTTGGTGTAAGTGCAACGGGTTATTCAGGTTGTATTATCCCAAGAAGACCAGTATGAAGACGGTGAATACGGATCGTAATTGCTGTCAGAAGCATATATTGAGGATTGATCAGAGGTATTGAGAGGGGGGGATTGGTTTCAGAGGGATTCTATTGTGGGGATTGATTGGAAGGATTGAGGAGACGATTATGAGGGGCATCGGTTCTGGAGGGATATGATATTGGGAGGGGAGATGAGAGGGATTGAACAGGAAGTGTTATTGGAGAGGATTTACTTGGAATGGATAACGGAGGGGAAACTGGGAAACCAAAACTGTGATCAGGCTGCTGCGAACGGACAGGGGTGACCCTAGCTCGATCGGATGCGTGATTCGATTACAGTTTCATTGGGCACCCAGGACGGGGAAACTGTGAAAACAAAACTGTAATCATGCCGCTGCGAGCTCGGGCTCGGATGCGTGATTCGGTTATAGTTTTGTTGGGCACGCGGGCGGGAAGAATAACGAGCGAGATTATGATTTTACAGAAAGCGTATTTATACTAAGAGTGAAGTATTACCCTAAAAACAAAAAAAACTGAAAAAAAATATCTATTTCAAGCCTACGACTTTAAACAGAGTATTTACAAAGACTACTAGAGTATTAACTTCGCGTATCAACAATCATAGGAAACATTAGTGCGTGGTAAAATATTAATAGTGAAATTGCTGAAAAAAGATATTCCTCTCGAAGTTTACGATGGGACACTATTCGACTAGTATCTTCGTTCGGAAATTTTATATGACAGAGGAAACTATCAGAAACTTGTTAATCCAAAAGCGAAACTAAACATCAGACGTTTGGAGTGATGATTGAGTGATAATACTACAAAATAGCATAGAAACAGAAACTGTTGTAGACTACAAAATAAACAAACGAAAATAGAAAGCTGAAGCGAGAACGTGTAGCAAAGAAATGCCGGAAGGGAGTCTCTTGACGAGAATCGCCTACCGACCGAGGAAGCTTATAAAAAAGAAATCCAATCTGATCGAGCCCAGCGAGAAAATCGACGCATGTCAGGAGAGTGAGTCGAGAGAGGAACTCAGATTGAAGATATTATGAATCCGGGAATTGCAGAAGTTTGGTTTGTTGAAGTGTTGATATCTTGTGTACCAAAGATCTGGAAAAATTTCTATATATTATTATCAATCCTAAAGTAATGATAATGGCGTCACACGAAAGTAACGAATTGTATTACTGTGTGAGTTTGTCCGTAAAAATTTCATTCCTGAACGTGAGTGACACCACCGCAGATAAATAGTTTGAATATGAAGAGTTCAAGTTACATTCCCAAATTCATCAATCTTTCCCAATGGCATGCCCCTTAATATCCAAATCCAAATTCCCAATCGAAATTCTGCTCGAAATCCCGATCGGTTTATCGCATTCCCAATCTCCACCATCCGAGCCTTTCTTCGACACCAAAGTGAATCCTCTTGAGTAGTGCTCACCGAGAACGATATCTTACGCCAAAATACAAATCCCTGATTCTTCCAGGTTTCACTGACTGTCGCGCACTTACGGGTGGCACGCGTGTTCGCAATCACGAGGCTAGCCAATTTTCACTAGTTGGGCCTTCGAGATTGCTGTAGTGATATTACTACTAGAAATAGTGGTATCGGCATAGTGAAATCATTAATATTGACATTGTACAGAACGTTATTGCTCTTATTTCATCTTTGATCGTTGGTACGGCACTGACAGCTTAATATCACAAGCTGCCAACACTGTAGAATCGAAAACTGAACCCTCGAGAACTGTAGAATTGAAAACTGAACCCTCAAGTAACACCATTAACAGTATTTACTCATTCTCTATCGTATCCTCTCCCGAGGACGCTCCAGAGCAGTGATCAGCACTATTAGAAAATTATTAAATGACTGTTGCCGCTATTAAATCTTCTCCCAAGAGTCCCAACCGCAAGTCTGTGGATTCGCACGGATTTCCTCTAACGTGTCAACTCCTCCAAAACCCCAACGAGCCCAAGCACACGTACAAAAGCTTCCTAATCTCCCAACTTCTGAAGTTCGTCTTCAGAACCTACGTATTCGTACAAGTTTGGCACCTGATTCGGCCGTTATCTACTGCCCTGGGGCCGTTCGTCCTTTTTTATTTGTATCTGCGGATTATCCACCAAGCCTGGATTTGGAGGGACGATAATCCGCAGGGGTGTGGCTGCAAACATTGCCGAGACTGGCTCAGTGATAGCAAGAAAAGGGCCAGGAAAAGAGGAAAAGGAGGATCTGAATTTGAAGAAGATCCAGAAGAAGACGACGGCTTTGTCCCTGATAAATACTGTAATTGCGACGCTTGTTTGAGGGCGAGAGGCGAATTGTGGGACCGGAAGGTGGCGGGAGAGTGGGAGGATTAGGCGAGTGGGAGGATTAGGAAAGTGGTAGCTGGTGATTTTAACTGCATGCGAAGACGATGGGCAGTTTTGGATGAGTTGGAAGGATTTTTGCCTGCATTGGGAGCGTAAGGACGTGTGCTTACATTTAACGGTAAATGATTTTTGCTTGCATTGACACCACTGGAGAAATGGGTTTTTGTGAGCAGGATTAGATAAAATTGTATAATATAGGATTTGTCTTTCCTGGTATGACAGGAATGCTAGTTCAACTTGTCGATGAATGTATTTAAAGTGATCTTCTTCAGACTTGAATCTTCTTGTTCGCTCTAGAGTCTAGCGAAGAAAAATCAAAAAAAGTCCAGGCATCAGCGTCACCGACCGCACCGTCGATATCGGCCAGCTCGTTATTGAGATCGATTCGAAAGATCACAACTGCACCACCCGTTGCTGCTCCCCAACGAAAGCTTGCCTCACCGGTTGTTGCAAGTTCTGGTGCAAGTGCAATGGGTGTTTGAGGCTGTATTGCCCGAAAAAGTCGAGTACAAAGACGATTTCGACCAAGCAGCACTGTTGTGATGAGCATGTGTTTAAGATGGATCAAAGGTACTGAGAGTGGCGGGTTTTCAGGGGGGTCAGGGTAATTAAGAGGGAGAAGGGATAAGACTTTGACAGAGGTGATTTAGGATGTTTGAGGGGAGTTGGATTTAAGGGGAAGGAGGGGACAAGGGTAATGAGAGAACGAGGGGAATTCGAGGGTAGTGAGGGTTCGAGGCGAATGTGGGGTCAAAACGGATCAAGGGGAACGAGGATTCAAAGGGAACCAGGGTTAAAATATTAAGTGGGTAGAGTTCTAGGCTGTAAATAAGTAGGAGTCAAGGTACTAACGGGAAGTTCAAGTTGGTATCGGGTGAAGCGAGAAGTGGAATTTGGGAGGGATTTCGTTATTGAAAGAACTTGAGAGGAGTGTGAAGTCATTTTAGAAAGACTGTGGTTGGAAGCGCATATGATATTATCATTCTAGAGAGATTAGTGGGAGGCATGCTGGGAGTTGGGGTAGTTGCCAGTGCTGGGCGAGGGTTGAATTCATTTTTTGTTCGTGACTCTGATCTCAGAGTCTGCAGGATCTTAAGGATATCATTGCAAGTAGATATTTTGTAGAGTAGGAAGCAACAGGAGAAATGTAATCGTGTTGGAAAAAATATACTCGCAGGCAAAGTGTGAACGTCTTGTTTGTCACGTGTCGTGAAGAACTGGTGAGTGGACTCAAATCTAGGTAGCAAGCACAAGTCTAGGGGGTAGGGCGAGCGATGCCACGAACACGAGAAACTGTAGCTTCCGAATTCTATCCCCAAGCTCCGGTTCCGAACACCACTCATCGTTCCAAATCCTCCTACCTAATACCGTTCAGTACCAACTTCCCAATTAATACGTAATCATCAGGTTAACCCTCATCGTAATCATCATCCCCTTCATTCTCGCAGGTTTTCGATTCTCCTCTTTGATTGCTTTCACCAGTCGAGAGTTTGAGACACCTCTTCGATTGTTTTCAACATTCGGAAATTGTGAGCGTTAAGATAGATCCGAGGCTACTGCTAAAACGGTAGCATCATTACTGCAAAGTTACGACAGCCACTCTTACGACAGTCTGACACTGGAGTAAGAGTCGCGACCTGTAGGGAAACTGATAGAGAGAAAAGTGCATATTGGTTCTGTGCGGCCAGAAGTATCGATAGCAAACAGCTGGCTACAGGTTTCTCAAACGAATCGTAGCACAGAGAAAGAAGGACATTATTCACCACAGGGTGTAGGAATCGGTAGTACAAATTATAACAGCTCCCGATAGTACGAGCAGAACCCCAAACCCTGGACCCCAAACCCTGAGATATTGATCATAAGAGTAGCTAAGCAACCACAGGCATTCCAAATTGAGGATCTTAGCAGTATCTGACAAACAGTAGCCATCGTACCCGCAGCCAGACAGAGATCAGTAGCCAGCACAGAATACATTCGGTGTTGACTGTAGTTGCCTGATCATCACGCTGTGTTCTCCGAGTAGTCCTACTGCGCCTTCCGAGCAAGCTCCAGTGCCTGAGGGCCGGCTCCACGATCTTTCGGTCGAGTTACCCTGAGTCTTAGTAGTCCAAATCCACGACCCATGTCATCGTATCAGTATGCTCTAGCCGATTATGCTCTGTCCGGCCCAGTTCCGCCGTGCAAGGGTTGGGTTGGTCCTCTCAACGGGGTCCTCAAGAGATATAAGCTGCAGGCCGGGAACGACCTCAAAGGTGTACTCGCGGAAGAGAAACATCGATTCAGTGCGGGAGACACTATGGACACACGGATGCAATTTGCCCGTGGGATGATGGAATTGGGCAGCGATCTAGTGCCCCTAGATCATTGCCAGTGGCCCAACAACACAAAGCCAGCCGCTGGGCAGAAATTCAGTGTCCAGTGGTACTGTGATCCTAGGAACCGCAATCACAGGGTCAAGGAGGGGCGTATTGATGATCTCCCCCCCGCCAAGGAACCGATATGCAAGATCCAGGACGTAAGGATGAATCATTGTCCGGAGGACCTGAGTTGCAGTTGCTCCTTCGTCGTTCGGATGCGCTTCAATCGACTTGCAATTCGGTGGTCTGGCCACCAGACTCCGGGATCCGAAGACAGCAGTTCGGGGCATTGACTGTGATTTTATGTTTTGGAAATCGAGAGTTCGACGGATTTCGGCAGCCGATTCGTTCTTGTTGTTCGCGTGGTCAGGTCACCGTCATGGTGGTTGCTGTCATAATAATATGATGATTGTGGCTGAAATCGATTGGCGTGCTAGGTTTGGGAGTGGCTTATAGGCTTGCTGGTCATTGGTCATTGTGGGTCATTCAGGTGTGGGTTGTAATTCGGGTGTGGCTCAGCTGGATATTGGGAAGATTTCAGGAATGGAACTCAAAATTGGTATGATTTATTTTCTGCTGCACATAGATATGAAATTTCGAAAGTGCAACTACAAACAGAAAACTCTATAAAGCATAAGACACATGCGACCAATTTGTTTCAATCTTGGTATTCTTCTTCTCCAGGGCGGCAAATCGGCGAACGACAAGCCAGAGCGGGTGCCCGAGTCCACCCAACTGCGTCCCATTGGTCTTGGTGGTGACCCTGACGATGACGTTGACGGCATGGATTCTGACACAGACGTCGACGGCGACGGGGACTCGCTTGTCAGTGAGGTAAGGAGTTAATACAAAAGTCTGGTTTCAGGCAATCAAAGGACGCGAGAGCAACTTGCACATCAAGACTCTCTCTTTTCAGTGGATTCGAAGACGCTATGATTGGTGTAACGTGCACCGCGCTTCGATTTTCGGTATTTGTTACAATTTTATGTGGTGTAGGAGTTTTGCTGGTAGTTTTGTTAATTTCGCAACCCAGGCTCAGCGCGCAAAAAGGGAGGCTGCCGCGCAAGAGCGCCAGAAGCCCGAGGAGGAACAGCCCAAGAGCCAGGCACCTGCCAACACGGTGAGAATTCACATGTTGCCACTTTACTCAGTCTGCTTCTATCATTCAGGTGGTGCGGTTGGCTGGATAATGAAGCCGAGCCCCCTGGATGCTGCGACGTTGTCTCTGTTTCTCATCTTCTCTTTTTCGTCAAAGCGAACTTGTAGGGGCATGAGCAGTGAGCGTCTCGCTTGTGATCAAATTATGAGTGACACCCGCGCTGGTGAGTGCTATCATGTGAGTCTGACGTTGTTGGGTGGAATTTGGAGCAGTTTGTTGTGGTTATGGTTTGCATCATGAGCGTTCGCTAATTTGCTTGAAGTTTGACTCATTTCATCTAGCAGGGATTTCAACCTCTGACGCTTTGGGTGTTCCATTAATATCGGTGGCAATGCATTGGGGATTGTTGTTCCAGCGTCATTTTCGGCTATCCGCTAGGTACACCGGTCTCCGAAGGACCCTGCAGCAGCCAAAGAGAACAAGCGAGTCGAACCCGTGAGCATGCCGAAGGCAGACGTAGTGAACCAGGTAAGTTTTTGTGTGCGTGTGTCCCGAGCTTTGGGAGCAGCCTCAGGAACTGGTGAAGTTAGTATTTGGAAGTCGTGCTGTTTATTGCATATGATTGATCAACATTTGACAGCGATCCATTGTCGCATTCTGGTAGTGATGACTGCCGATCTTCCGTGTCGCCTATTTGACACTTGTGGTGATACGCAAGTACCATCAATTGCTATCGAAGATGCAATTTCTTCCCATGTATGATTATCCAGTGGGTTGCTCGCTCTCGCTGACCCATCGTTTTGAGCATGACCAACATAATGTCACGTGGTGGTGAGCGCTGCTACGCGTCGACTGTGTCTTGCGTGTTTGTGAATTTTTCTTCAACCATGTCGCAGCTGAATCTTGATAACGAATCATTGGCGCATTTCGGTTTTTGCTTGTCACATGGCTCAGAGTAACGATGTGTGAAAAGTTAATGATATGTAGCACAGTTTGACATATGATGGTACCGATTTCGGCACCGGTGATAGCAATCAGAAAATCTCACAGGATCCGGTTTCCAAGGGATCTGGTCAGCGCTCGCAGAAGAGGCTGCAGCGGGACGATGATCCAAAGCTTGTTGCGCGGCAGCCCAATGCAGGTGACCCTGACCATACTGTGATCATTGTTGTCGCACTCACCATTGCGATTCTGTGTGGGCTCTTCGCTTTCTTCTGGTTGCGGAGGCGCCGCCAACGTGAAGACATTGACCAGCGCGAGTGAAGCGTGGCTTCCTCAAGGGGGTGCGTGTGAGAGAGATTTTTGGGATTGGTAATGGGATACTATATGTCAGTGGGGTTGAGGAGCGGCAAAACGGGAGAATCGGTGAGGGGAAACGTGAGTGGGATGAATGTAGGGAGAGCGCTATGGAGGGTGTTCGGCGAGGAAAGGGTGTCATTTGGGTATGTTTCTGGAGCAGCGTGGTGGGCGAAGGTATCGCGGTAAGTGTGGGGTACGAGTGGATTTCAGGGAATGGGTGCAATGAGGTGGAGGAAACGACGTGGGAAAATTGGAATGAAGTGGGCGACGTTGGGAAAAGATGAAATTTCGGAGGATTCGCGGGGATTTATCGTAAAAGATAGAGGGTACCGAAAGAGAGGGAATATCGGATTTCGAGAGAGGTGATGGAGGAGTGGGGGAGTGTAGTAGTAACAGTCTTGTTCGGGAGGTGAATATGAATTCAATTCACAGCATCAAGATGCTGTGATGTTAATCATAATAGCAATGCAGAGTAACAATGGCGGTGTACTAGTTGAATAATGAACATTCTATATAATTCTATATTTCTTACCTGGCTAAGATTTATAGAGCTTCCTTTCAGATATCACCAATTACAGTGCTTCAACTGACAACTTCAATCAACTAGTTAACTTATACTTCTTAAACTTCTGGAAAACGCATTACGGAGACTTTCACAATTATATTTCTGATACAGGACTTCAACTAACTTAAACAACTTCAATGAAACACATACTTTTGAGACTTTTCGAGAAAGCATTACGAACACTTTCAGAATCTACATATCTTCTTCAACTTCTGGAAACATATCGTGGACATCCGGTACACATGTAAATGCAGACTTAAGAATAGAAATACTTGATATAATAGGAATGATATATTGATAGTAAATACATGCAAACGAAATAGCAGCAATGTTGAAAACAGTATTACGGAGCTGGGAATCAATGCTCGCACAGTACTAAAACAAAAAATGGTTAATCAAATGAGCATTAGAGTATCAATCAAATCATAACGAGTACTAGGATCAATTAAATCATAATGAGTAATAAAAGCAACCTTGGAATTAACACGTGGGTCATGTGTCGTGCAGAACTGGTGAGTGAATTCAACTTTAGGTAGTAAACACAATTCTAGGACAAGAAACGTATTATCGTGTCGGAAAAAAAAATAAGTTGTCTATGAAGCACTAGTGTGTAAACGTCTTCGTTTGTCTTTTGTCGTGCAGAATTGGTGAGTGCATTCAACGCTAGGTAGTAAATAAAAGTCGAGGTCGTAGGGCTAGTAATGCCACGAACGTGAGTGTTGAAACAGTACATAGGTCCAAACTGCCCCTTCCAAATTCTATTCCCAAGCTCCACTTCCGAATCTCACTTATCGTGCCAAACGCTCCTACCTCATGTTGTTCAGTACCAAGTTCCCAATTCTGTTCCATCTCACCTTTATACGCAATCATCATGATCGTAATCAACATCCTCACCATTCTCGCAGGTTTTCAATTCTCCTCTCTGATTGCTTTCACCAGTCGAGAGTTTGAGGCACCTCTTCGATTGCTTTCACCATTCGGAGAGTGTGAGCGTTAAAGATAGATCTGAGGCTACTGCTAAAACGGTAGCATCATCATCGCAAAGTTACGACAGCACTCTTTACCACAGTCTGACACTGGAGTAAGAGTCGCGATCTGTAGGAAAATTGATAGAGACAAAGTTAGACAAACCCTAAACCCTGGACCCTGGACCAACCCTAAACCCAGTTGAGAGAGGAGCAGAAATTCAATCCGTGACAAGCGATCGAAATCGATATCTTCAACAAATCGTAGCAGACACGAAGAAAGACGGCAGTCACTAAAGCGTACAGGTACCTGTACTACACATAGATCTAGATAACACGACAAAAGACCCCCCCCATAGATCAATCCGGAAACAACAGTGCTACAGAAATCCAAAAAAGCTGTCGCGCCCAAAACTACACTAAGCTCAGAAGTCTAGAGAGAACGTGAAGCGGACCGAGCATCAAGCTTCATTCTTCCACTAACATCACTGCGCTGGCCCATCAAACTTCATTGTGCGAGCCAGAGTACGCCGATCTGCAGTTCCGGAAACGTACGCTGAGTCCTAAGCATCAGAACGTTTTTTGCCAATGTCAGGATTTGATATTGTTGCTGCGCCACCCGCGGCAGCACGGAACTGCCACGCCCGTATTAACGAGAAATTGAAACAGTTAAACTACAATCTGCAGCTGGACGACAAAGCTGCGGAGGGCAGACAGCGACATGCCGGAAATCCACAAGAAAATTACGAGGAGCGATTGAAATTGGGAAACCCCGACCACCCAACCACTGTGGGCTATCAGGCATTAGTGCCATTGGAGGGATACGAGTGGGGCACCAAGGAACCCCCAAGCGACAAAAAATTCCGCGTGAGATGTTTTGTCGATGACATGAACAACACAAGGACTAACGTGATGGAGGTCGACGAAATCCCAAAAGACCTGCGCCCGGTACCGAAGATGGCGGAGGTAAGGATGAAACGATGGGACTTGAGTTGCATATATGATATTCTCGTTCGTCGTTTGGACTCGACCGAATCGACTTGCACTGCGGAGATTCCCTCACCAGACGCGTTTTTCTTGACAGTCACAGGGTCGCACACGCCGATGTTTCCCGCTAAAATTCTGTCATCGTGGAATCGCAAGTCAAGTGCAAACTTGGATTTGTGGTTTGTGGACATAAATGCAAAGCTGGAAACCATGAATACAATAAGTAGTGGATCTCAATCAGATCTGCAAAGATGGAAATTTCACCATCAGTGTTTCCAACGATGGTAATTTGGGTCCATTTGGGAGAGCACAGACGCCCTGATCGACACCAGGTGATTCGCCCCAGGATGTACATGTTTAGCCCTCCCTCATCAGTACCTCGTCGGCAAACTCCGGTCTTATTTACTGCAAACATCTCAAGCTGCTAAAAAAGCAGCTCTGTTGACCAGAGTTTTTGTGATCAACTTGTTCAGTCCAACGGTGTCCCCGCGAATGATCGCGAGCAAGGTTTCAAGCGAGAAATACCTGTATCTGGAACATCCCTTGCACCGCATCCCCAGGACTTAGAGAAGGAACGAGAGAAAGCAAAAAAAGGGCTTTCTGAGGCTGCCCAGAAAAGAGTCGCACGCATCGACAAGATAGAGGATGTCCAAGAATTTTCCGTAGGGAGCGTTACTACTTACCATTGATGTGCACGCCTCCGTGGTCTTGTGGAGTGAGTGAGGTCGATTTCTCGCATTCTCCGTGCATTCAGAACTTGTTTACCCGCCACATGGGTTTGCGCCGATTCGAATATGGCACTGCTAATAATAGTGTCCCAACAACGGAAAGTTTTGCATCATGGGGATCGCACCCTATTTATCATTTTGCCATGAGGTGTCATTGTGTCGGGAACTGTCGCGAAAGCACTGGATTCGCGATCGAAAAATTGTTTCGATCGTGAAACTTGTGAAGGTAGCAAAAACGAGTTGGGAAAGAAATGCGCTTAAGACGGAGAATTCTTCATGCTAGTATGGGAACATTTTTTTCGCACTCTTTTCAGCGTTGGGAAAGCATTGTGGGAGGGTGGGGTCGGAGTCGCAGCGCGTTCGGACTCAGCATCGCTGGGAAGTTTTGTGACCAGTTAAGTCCAGTTCGACGTCGATACCAAAAAATAAGTATTGTTTGATCATGATGCTTACGCTAATGACAATGATGTTGAATCTTAATGCAGCGCTCAGCTTTCGCCACGTCCCCCACAGGACAAGGCCCGGGAGCTTGAGAGGCTTTTTGAGGAGCTTCACGACACGTCGTTGCAGACGAGATGGAAAGACGAGAAATACGGGGGGACTGGCGTCAAAAAGTTCTTGGAGGATGCTAAGGCGCTGCTCCAAAAGGAGAAGCGGGTAAGGTCGATTCGGTGTCGCTGCTTGGGTCAGAACTCAATAATGTGATCATGGCATGCAGATGTCATTGAATGCAACATCCTCGAAGCCAATAATTGATGATGTCACCGAGTCTTGACGTTTTCAATTTCAATTTGCCGTATATTCGCAATCTTAGCCGTGCGGCCTTTCGCTACGATGGTTGATTTAGGCGGGCAAGTCGGCAATCCTGTGGTTTTGAGATTCGAACGCTCGACTACAAACAGTGTACAATCTCTAAACAGAAGGATTCTCCGGCGCGCGCAGTAACAAACACCAAAGGCATAGAAACAAAGCGATCAAGCCAAGCCGTCTTAGAGACTCTTCACGGATAATCATATACTCCTCAATCGCAGTTGCTCCACTTTCATTCTTCACAGGGAACTTCGATCATTGGGTTTCACCGTTTTCGTATCTGCTGTTGCTTTTGATTGCGAACCGGAGTTTAGCTTGGTTTGTGAACTTCCTGCCATCACGCGTGACTCAAGCAGTATCCTGATTTTGGTTGGAAATAACAGCTGTGAGTTCAGCACTTCAGGTGACGACGCGATTGCTTATTGTGTGTCCAAAAAGTTGTGGTAACCACATTGTCAGATGTTGATCGTGGAAGTAATTAATGAGATTTCGCTTC
>Ga0099798_10261_pt1 | contig 18182 bp, 18 predicted proteins | sample Uncmet_Sort29A_1_FD_89870 | JGI IMG/M metagenome (GOLD analysis project Ga0099798, IMG submission 89870) | Marine eukaryotic communities from CALCOFI LINE 67, Pacific Ocean - CN13ID_Sort29A_1 | ecosystem: Environmental > Aquatic > Marine > Oceanic | place: Pacific Ocean: Monterey Bay | collected...
TTTTCGGGATTGTTTGCGCCACGTCTTTGATAAATCATTGCCTAGTTGGTTAGAAGAGGGCGTTAGGGTTTAGGGGTTGGCTTTAGATTTCGACTAGACGATGTGCAAGTTCGTGCGTCGTGATGAAAACAAGATCCCCACGTGGGATTAAATAGGTTTTCAAGATTTTCAATTTACATCATTAGTATTTTCCATTTTCGAAGTTTTTCAAAAAGAACCTCGAGTCGCCACTCTGCCGAAGTCTCACCCATGCGAATCAGCTTTCAAACCTTGTCAACGAAGCGACAGGCCCAAGCGTTGGCCCCCGTTGGAGAAAGGTGACTGCATAGCGCATGCACGGAGTCATACAATAATATTTAAAATTTCTCTAGAACGAGGGGGTACGCCAGGGGGGTCGGGCCTGCAATATTTTGCAATATTTTGCAATATTACCCAGTGATATTGCAAAATATTGCAAAATATTGCACGCCCGACCCCCCTGGCGTACCCCCTCATTCTAGAGAAATGTAAAAAAATGTCAAAAAAGGTGCCTGTAGGACGCCGTAGTGCATACTATGCAGTCACCAGACACCTCATTCTTTTCGATGGTGGTTCATAGAGCTCCTCGTAAAGTTCAGTTCGTCTTCAGATTCTGAATGCGTAGCGCTTTCCACGTCTGGGAGCTCCAGGAACTGCGCCACACATCGCCCGTCACCCATGTCCAAATGTTAGACTTGGAGCAACATCGCGGTGACCCGGGGCCGGTTGTACGCCAATCGTGGAACAGCCGATGTGAAGTCGCGACATGATTTTTGAAAAATGTACTAATTAGCGTTGTATATTTACAACGCGTAGGATAGGGTCGCCAAAAAGTTATGATCTCCAGGATTAAATCGTTAATAAAAGAAATTCCTTCATAATGCAAGCGTCGGTACAGATGTATTTGTAATAGGCTTATACAATCACTAAATTCTGCTTTAGCGTCGGGTAAATCTGTAACGTGAGGCTTGAAAGGCCTCATTCGTAGTCTTTACTAAACCTCATTGCTGTCGGTATGTTTCTGGGTCTTTTGTTACAAAGCAAGCGTCTTTTCCCTTTTCAACACCTATGCTTACCACTAGGGTTTTTATTAATTGGTAGCTATATTATGGATTTGTTCTTATCGACGACTTCGTTTTTATTAATAGTTTCTTAAAGCGTTAATTCGCTTCTTTCTCTCTTTCGCGGAAAGTTAAAAATAATTTGTCGTAAATATTGGCTAAAAAAAAAAAATATCGATAGGGCATGGTGAGGTTAAATAAACTTTGCTTGACGACCCTTTTAAAAGTTATATACACATTCTAGATATTTTTGCGGTCTTTTCTGATCATCTAAGTTCAAGAAAAGATTTTTGTCTAATAATAATAAGTTGTCGGTAACTGTAATGTGTATATCTATATCTTTGTCGTTGATCCGCTTCCGCTATAAGCTTTTAGTTTCTGTTGTGCACTTAATTCATTATTTAGGAATAAGAAAAAGAGTTAGCAAATCAGACCTGGTGCACCACTTTACAATGGCACCTGCTCGATGATTCTCTCTTGGTCTTAATCTCATGTTGAATGGTTAAGGACTAGTTAGATGGAATTAATATTACAGTTCTTAAAAGTAAAGTAACGTAATAGCAGGGGAAGCAGGCGACAAGAACAACAATAATCCACAATAAAAATTTGATTTTTGAAATTTTTGTATTATTAAGACACTAGGATAAGGATAAGGATAAGGATTAAGATCGTTGAGATGTAAAGAGGAATAAATTATATTTATATTCGTTCCCGTACATGTGGAATTGGTATCGGTAATGTTGAATACTCAATTTATTTGTTACCCGCCCTCTCGATGACTAATCCAAATTCAAGGCCAAAGTCGAAGGTAAATATATTTTTGTCTCAACTAGCTGGACAGTAATACTTTGTCTTTTGCTTTTGTCTAGAAAGTTTTTGAGATTTTGGAGCTTAATTAGCTATTCAACGAAAGACTACTACTTGACAGCATTGTACTAAGCTTCGTGCTTTAATATTGTCATGAATCCTTGTAGTTCATATGTACATTAAAAAACACACAATACTTATCGGGCTGTAAGCTTGTTTCCAATTTTATTTTTTTCGTTTGACTTAGCCGATTAGTCGATTAGTAGTCACATTCACATTCACAAGTTATTGTTTAACCTATATTTATAGTTAGCATAATAGCCACTAGCGGGGCATACAGAGGATAATGTTGGAAAAATGTTGATGATTTCGCGATACAGTAGGTACGGAGTGCTGCAAAAAAATCGCAGTTTTAATTATTGAATGTTTGTTGTATTCATTATTTTATTTTATCTGTTTAGGTGGTGAACATCAATAAAATTCAAAGGATTAGCTACTACAACTACTGATCTATTTGTATTACGATTGATGAACTAAATAAAAAAATCCCGCCCATACTTAAGGAAAAACATAAAATCTGTTCCCCATACTTAAGAAAGATGAAGGTTAAGGTAAAAGTGGAGACTTAAAAGATTAACATTAATGTAAAAGTGGATCAGAAACTTGGTGTCGTTTGCTCTTAGTGTCTATGAAATTTGAAGTTGTTACTATTGCTATTCTTGTTTTAGTTCCTAAATTATTTTTCGAAAATGGAATCTTGATTTTGAATTGATCTACTAAATATATAGACAGACGTTATTGAGGTGGACAGTATTTTGTGGATACATAGTTTTGTCAGTATTTTCTGGATTTGTTGTTCTAAAGTTCTAGAGTTAGAGTTGTTGTACAGAATTTGGACTAGGGCTAAGAATTTTATTTTAGATTTAGATTTTATTTTTACGGTTGCTACTGGGACTAGCTAACTACTTGTTCTTTGATTGTTGCATTAAAAATATACTAGAAAAATAAAAATATAATCTATTAAAATTAAAATGTCTTGGGGTGGTCAACCAAGTCGCAACGTGAGCGACAAGGTCGCTCTGAACTCGTACGATATCGGGCGCGTGATCGGACCACGTGGCGGAAACATCAAACTGCTTGAGCAGCACTCGGATTGCAAGATCAAGACGCCACCGAAGAAGAAGAAGGGCGAAGGTAAGGGTGGTGAAAAGGGTGATAATGATGACCCGGAGGAAGAACAATTTATCGAAATTTTCGGCCCAACTGAGGAGTAGGTTAAGCGGTGCAAGGAAGCAATTGACGGGGTGATCATGGGGGGGTAGCCGCTTAACGTGTTCTGCGAAATAGATGGGGGGTCCGTGATCAGGAACCTAGACCCCATTTGTCTGAATTTTATCTAGGAGTGGATGCGAAAGCCGGATTCGAAGAAGCTGATCGAGGAGTCGCGATGCAAAGTCGAGTTTGACGTGCAGGGAATACGGATTTTCGGGGAGGGACTAAAGAAAAAGCGACGAAGGCTGAAGCGGGAGGAAAAGTAGAACCGAAATTAGTGGAGCTAGGAGGGGAAATAGTAGCGAGACAATCCAAAACTACACGACGAGGAGGACGAGATGGATATCGATATCGATGATTCGACCGAGGACGAGAACGGGCTTTCAAACACCTTTATTTACGACCGCGACGAGTCCGAGAAAATCAAGGACCGGATACAAAACGAGATCGATGACCTACAGACCACGGTCACGGAGACGATTTCCTTGAATAAGAAGTGCACCAGTTTCGACTAGAAAGAGGTTATGAACAATTCGCAAATCAGGCAGATCCAAGATTCCTCGGGCATCACCTTGAAGATCGGGAAGACAGATGAGCTGGGCGTTTGCGTTTTTATCACGGGACTGAAGGGCGCTGTGGAGGAGTAGAAGAACATAATATACGGTAACAGCGGGGGCAGTCTTTAAGACGGCTAGGGCGGACAGGATGGGAGCACCGTTGATGTGTTGCAGATTTACCCCGGAATGCTGAGCGACTACTTGGACATAGTGGAAGGCACAAAATAGAAAAAGAGTAACTGGAACAATTCCTCGAGCTCTTCGTGGGGTGGAAATGGAAATGGTAACCAAAACTGGAATTAGAATTCGAACGAACAGTGGTAGTGGGACCTGCAACGAGATCTCCAGTCTCTAGAGAAGCATTGCAACTGCCCCGTTGGGGAGACGATCCTGATAGAGCAGTCGTTCATAAAGTTCAGGTCGACGCAAACCGATATCTAGACGAAAGATTATTTGAATTACATGAAGTTGGAGGCCATGAAAATTCTGAAATACTATTTCACAGACGAACAGTAGGATTTCCTCGAGGTGCCGGAGATGTCGCTAGACTACATTACCGGGGAAAACGATCGGGACCTGATCAAGCTCCAGAACATGGGCTAGACGGTGAGCATCGACCGGAACAACTGCATCATATGGGTCACCGGGCGATAAAGCCAGGACAATAATCAGGGCGGCTGGGGAGGGCGACGAAAGAACCGATCCGCAGTGCAGAATGTGGTGGGGCGTGTGAAGGAGAGTGTAACTAGGTACAGGAACTTGTTTTGCACCTTCCAGCTTCAGTCGAAGCAGCAGTGTTTCAAGATCAGGGGGGAGAAAGGGACTGGTTTTAGGAGGCTAGAGTAGAAGATGGGCGGTGGTTGCCGGTTGGATATGAATATAGATAAACTATTGCTCTATTTGACTGGAAGTGACGAAGCGAAGGTGAGAGCGGGACGCGATATTCTCCAAGAAGAATTCGGATTGAGGCCTTTGCGCTGAAGTTGATGGAGTTGAATTATTTTTAGCTGCAACAGATCTTGTTGAATTATTATGATGCACCTCCAAAAATAAAGATAGAAATACTTTAGGGCTACTAGGATTTTTTTGTTGATATTAAATTTGTAAGAATTAAAATTAAAGACTGGTATTAATACCTCGATAATCTTGATACGTCTATGTTTTGGACGACGCCGATCTGTGCAGGAGTCGAGATAAACAACAATATTAACTCGAGATAACAAACAATAAAAATTGTGAGTGAATTGTGAAATATACTAGAATCGCGAAAAAGGTAAAACAATTAAACGATATAAAATTGATTTGTGCTTGGTTCAACAACTAGTCAAGGTTTAAAATTTTTGTTTACCTTTAGGTTTACAATAGCGTGTTCCTAGTACTTTTCCTACTTTCTCCTGTTTCGATATTCTCCTAATTTCGTATATTCGGATTGTATCTCTTTTAGTATTCCTGGTTTTGGCTAACATTAGTCTTAGAAATTAATATAGTACTATCTAACACGTATTCGTATCATACTCAGGATTTTAATCGGTAATTTTGGTACTAAGGATTAGTAGATCGTAATTTGATTTTCTTTTTCTCTACACGATCCTCATCTCCACTCTTATTCTGTTGTATTTAGCTGATCAAAGATGAGCGCCTTTGGAGGCGGCGGCGGGTTCGCCAGCAGTTCTAGCAGCAATATGAATATAAACAACAATAATATGAACATGAACAACAACGGTGGTGGTCGAAACAACAACGGTGATGGTAGTAAACGCTGGTCGCAACATTTTGGGGATGGCTCCAGCAATCAACCCTCTGGAACCTTCGGTTCCAGCTCTTCCTCGTCCTACGGTAATATGAACAACAATGGTGGTATGAACAACAATGGGGGTATGAACAACAATAGTGGAATGAACAACAATAGTGGTATGAATAATAATAACAATATGGGTGGTGGGATGAATAATAATAACAATAGTGGAATGAATAATAATAATATGAACAACAATGGTGGTATGAATAATATGAACAATAATGGTGGTTTTGGCGGAGGTGGGAACAACAACAATATGAATAACAACAACATGAATAACAACAATCAAGGCGGTGGCTTTGGAGGAAACCAGAGTAATTTCGGAGGTGGTGGTAATAACAATATGAATAACAATATGAATAACAGTATGAATACAAATATGAATAACAGTAGCGGTTTTGGAGGTGGGGGTCAAAATAATAATAACAACAACAACAACACCAACATGAATAATCAAGGCGGCGGTTTCAGTGGTAACCAGAGTAATTTCGGGGGTGGTGGTATGAACAACAACAACAATAACAATAATCAGGGTGGTGGTATGAACAATAACAATAATCAGGGTGGTTTTGGCAGTGGAGGACAGAATAACAATAACATGAACAACGGTAATCAATACAACAACCAAAATCAGAACCAGTACAATAATCAAAACCAAAACCAGAACCAGTACAATAATCAAAATCAAAATCAGAACCAGAACCAGTATAATAATCAGAACATGAATAACCAGAACCAGTACAATAATCAGAACATGAATAACCAGAACCAGTATAATAATCAGAACATGAATAATCAGAATCAGAATCAGTATAATAATCAAAACAACCAGAACCAGCAGAACCAGAAGTTGTCCCTCGATCAAATGGGTCTCTGAGGCAATAATGCGCAGCTGAATCTAAACCAGAATTTGCAGCGGCAGGATTCAAAGTCAATTGGACAGGGCGTGGCCGGCTATCCAATCACGGTTTGCTTGCGCTTTCGACCCCCGAAGGGCAAAATCACGAATCCGAACCGCATACAGTTCCAGAAGGGCAAAGTGCTATTGGACGAGACCCCCGACGGATACAGGGAGGAAACCTCCAAGGGCGGTATGTTTACCGGTGGCAGAAAGAAACCCTAGTTCGAACCCTTGGTGTACGATATCGACAAAGTTTTTGAGGAGGAGAACAGTAAGTATTCGCATTTTACTATTACATTTACATTTGAATTTGCTGCTATTAGTTGTACATTTAACTTTACAGTAATCTCACAGACTTACTTGTAAGGGTTTTACAGTTGCTTAGATTAATCCTACTGTTAGCTAAAGATGGGGCCGATATTCTGTTGGTATGAGCTTTTGGTAGAAATAATTGATTGTCTCACTGCCTCAACATCAACAACAAAAATTTAGTGAATAAATTAAATGCATTTATGTTTAGATCGTTGATTTTGATTTAGTACTTTAATCTTCCTTTTGTTAAGATTAGCAATTTCATTGCAATGGTGCAGCCCAGTTTCATAATGCACCACTCGTTTTCGCCTCGAATTTATACCGTTCTCTAACTACGTGTAATAATGGTTTTCCGTCTCGCCCTGCCTAGACTGTTCCCCGACACGCCGGAATTCTAACACTGCGATTTGGACCAAACCCATAAAGCTCAAAACGCAACCTTTTGCAGCTTTACCTTTTCCAGACTTCGTTGATGGGTTACCTATGGCGTATGGCGTTGCCATGGATGGTCTGCCTCAGCCCTGCAGTATATTGTTCGTGCGGGATGTTCCACTGTTCGACACTGGGGTCCCTAGGTGCCCGGTCGCTGACGTACCTGATCCGCATCTTCGTTTCTCTTGAGATCTCGTTTCCTCACCTCTTTCCGACTTCCCCTACAAGGATACTAAGATCTTAAGGGTCTACTACAGATCTTAAGGGTCTACTACCTTCTGTGCCTGCACATGCTTGAGAACAGAAAAGTATTTGCTAGACATTTAGCAGGGGGATTGCTGATATCCCCCCGCTGCTACCCGACATCTCCTACAACAACTATTCGTAATCTTTCACGACAGAAGTCTGGTCCCGTAAACTGGTCCCCCTCACCCTCTTTCACGACAGAAGTTTCACTAACGCTAGAAGCAGAAGCTTTTGAGGGCGCGGTAATCGAGTTTGAACATTCCGCTTTACTTTTAGAGGGTTTGAACATATCCAGAAATGCGTTGCTGACGATTTTCTGTGTTTTTTTATTTTTCTTGCTTGACGAACCGCTGCTCGCTGCTCGCGCCAATGTTATTGAATACGCATAAAATTTTGCTGGATTTAATCATTTCCCTTTCCATTATCTGTTGTTTGCCTTCTCCCTCCATATCTGGTCCTTCAATTCCAACTCCCGTCTGTGTAACAACTGTAGTTTCCCAGTTTTTTTCGATTGCCATTAGCTAATAAAGATTATCTATGAGAAACATGGGTTCTTCCGCATCAGCTGTGTGACGTTATACGTGGTTGCGTCAACAATTTAGATTTCAGGGTTCTCACACTGCGTGCTCTTCAATTTATCTTTTATCGCTCTCCAACAGATAGTTTGTCTTTAATCAACGCTCAATAGGTACCGTACAGCAACAGCCCGGTAAATTTAGTTAGATGCTTGGTGGCGGTGGATGAAAACAAACATCGCTTCCCGATTAGCAAAAAAACGTATGGGACAACATTGGTCAAAAGCTCCTGGTTGAGGCCCTGCAGGGGATGAACGGGTAAATAATCGCATATGGTCCGAAATACTCTGGAAAAACTAGCACAATATCTGGGTAAACAGTGAAAATGGAAGAAAGTAAGACTTGAAACCCGGGGAATACCGTGCAAGGTTGAATGCATGATTTCGATGGGCTACAACAGTATTTCGGCAAGTCCATGTATGAAGAAATAAAACACTAAGAATACGGCAAGCGATACAAGATTGTGGTAAGTTATTATCCTTTAGAAAAGACGAAGTAAAAAATGTCAAACTTTTGTCCGATTTCGGTTGTTGGATAAGCCCCCTCTCCACCATTTTAGATTAAGAAGTTCTTCAAGACTTTTAGCTGTTAGACCAAAAACAAATTATTATTATTATACCAATGTCATCGACATTAGAATATTAGCATTAGCATTAGAATTAGCAAACACTATCGTCTTTATATTTTTATCAAGTAAACTTACTTCAGGCTTAGGCTTAGGGGAATATAAAATATAAATATGAATGAAGAATCTTATTCTTAAAAAACTAAAAGTCTCGATCCAACTAAAGGTTTATGTCTCAATCTACCAACTAACCGAGCTGGGGGATATGATTGACTTGCTTGGTGGGAGATCGATTCGGTCTCTGCTGAGCAACGAAGGCACCGGATAGAACTTCGTGGACACACCCGTGATTCTAACGCACCCGAAGTTGGGCTCCAGTTACTACTTTTCGGGCCCCGACGAGTGAACGAACTCAAATCAGCCCTGAGACGGGTAGTAGCAATGATGAATGTAGAAGATCAACATGCTGAAGAACCAGAACCAGGATGACCTGAAGAGCCAGTTTTCTGGGACGGGGCTGACAAAGCTGCCCTGCTAGAGCCAGCAGGACTTCAACTAGCTTTGCGAATTCTAAAGGGAGGAGCAGTGACTCTTGTCGCCCTCCATAAATTCCTGAGCCACCAACCAGTCCACATTTATTATCGACATAAATTTGCAGGTGCAGCCCTTTATTGTGAGTGACTAGCGGACGCAGGACTAGATCAACGCGAACAACCAGTGAGTGCAGAAGTAGACAAAGTTGTCCTGGATTAAGCTGATCGACTGTGCGGTTCATAATATAGCACGTTCTAAGTGAAAAAATTGTATTTTTTGTTTTAGTGATGAAAGTCAATTTCAAAGGAAGAAATACTTAATGAAATGGTGATTTTTGATTTTTTATGATATTATGTCAATATTTAATAAGAATATTTTGAGCGTGCTATATTATGAACCGCACAGGAGTTGTCCCACTCCGATGTGGATGTGAGCGACGTGTCCTAGGACTCCCAGTAGTGAAAAAGTTGAGGTGCTGGTAATCAGACGGGAATAGGCATAGGCTAAGGTAATCAGATAGGCATCTAGCAACAAGCATAAGGATAAGGATAGAACATCTAAACTGCTCTCTGAAGTCTTGGGTCAGAAACCCAGACCTTGACTGATGAGGAATTCTGGGGCGAAGACTTAGGGCAGAGCATGGGCCAAAGTTGAGGTGGGATGGGCCAAAGTTGAGGTCGAATGGGGCAAAGTTGAGGCGGAATGGGGCAAAGTTGAGGCGGAATGGGTTAAAGTGGTAATATGAATAATAACCAGCAACAGCAGAAGAAAATCAAGATTGAGAAGTATAAGTCCAAGCAGATCGAGGTCCTGAATCACTAGATCCGGTAGTCGGCGGAAATGCAACAGCTGAGAAATAAACTGGAGTAGGAATTGGAGGTTAAACAGACCAGTTTGAAGCGCGACGAGGATCAGTTGCTGTGAAGGCAGCCGCAGGACCGCAGCGGCGTGGGGAATAAGTCCTTCTTTTCCAGGCCGTGAGAGCAGGGCAAAGTGAACTCGAAGACCAGCACTGGTAAGGAACTGAGGAACTTGACCCAGCAGCAGTAGCAGCAACTGCATCGTAAACAAGAGGACGTGGAGCAGCACCGGGACAGGCTTGAAGAAGTGATAACCAAACAAGATAACATGTTTGGGTCGAGTACCTTCCTCGCCGTAATAAGGGAGTGTTTCATCGGGAACTGCCGCACCACGGTGATCGGGTGCGTGGACAGTTCGGACCAAATCCGGAACATCAAGAATGTGCTCGAGTTTCTTGGGTGCTTGCAGCGGTTCATGACCTTTCCCTCCTAGAACTGACTGGAGGGGGAGCGGGCCATAAACATCATCCGCCAAGACTTCAAGAAGGAAGTCTAGGAATAGGAGCAGCAGGTGGGGGAGTGCTCGAGCGGCATCAAGATCGGGACCAAGTCGGTGGATGACCTGAATTTGTAGCTAAAAAAGCTCGAGGTAAGGAAGTTCGAGATGTACAACTTCCTCGAATATTTCAACTTGTTCGATCCAGGAAAGTAGGGCTGAATCTTCAACAGTTGGCAAGAGCGGAGGGAGATGCGGGGGCGAATGTTGGGCATCCGGGGCTGAAGTCAGCAGAACAACAGCCCGGTCGTGGGGCTCGGGTATTTGAATGACGACGTGACGCTCCACGGGAAGTTTTTTGTGCAAATCCCGAGCACACCGAGCAAACTAGATGTGGGCAGCGACACGAGCTCGAACAACGCGGGGCTGGATCAGCGGGGCATGTGATAGATGAATCAGATAAATCAGTGAGGGTAGGGGTGACAGACTTAGTTGGGAAACACCCGCCTCGTGCTCTAGCCGGAGTTCCCGAAGTAGATCTGCAGTTTGCAGATCTATGGGGAACCGCCCTCGGAGACGATCTTCCTGGAGATACATGGGCCGGGGGTTTATGTGAACGGGAAGTCCCAATGGCCGCCCGGGAGGAAGGTAGACTTGGAGCCGGAGTCGACCATTTAGTTTTTCTAGAAGGGTTTGTACTACGGGTTCTAATTAAGGGGGAGCACCTCCGTCTGGAAGCATCGCCCGGGGTACTACAAGTACAAGATGAGCTAGCAGCAGATAGAGGAAGACGCTCGATAGTTGAGCAGCATTTAGGGGGAGACGGTAAATTTCCTCGAGGAGTGAATCGTCTCCAAGATGGAGGACAAGGAGATCCCTGCTGTTTTGAGCGACCCTGTTCTTAGTAGTTACGAGCAGCAGTTCAAGGAAAGAGGGTTTAGGATGTAATGATTCAGGAGCAAATACAAGCTCAGTCTGTTTAAGTAGGAGGAAGCCTCTGCGATGTAAGTTTTTAATATTTTTTTTAGCGTGGGTGTTTGTTAGAAATAAGGATGTGGCTGAGCTTCTGGCGTGACTGTTGAGACTGATTAGAACTAAACAGCTTGTTGGATTTTTAATATAAAATCTATCTTTTAAGTAGTCTGATCATAAAATTTGTTGTATTGACGCTGAAATTTGATGTCTGCGTTTTAGGGCTTTGGTCGCAACAACCATATACAGTTGCTGCAGGCAGTTTGTTATTTTTTAGACGCAACCCTTCACGATTATCGAGAATCAGACATGTCAGCACCCTATCTCCCACTCTACCACACCTCCACCCGATCAGCGATTAACCCTTTCAATTTGCCGCTAAGGGTAAAAACGATGCCTGCTGTACGTCGCTAACCAGAAAATGGTCTATTGCTCCACCACCCATTTTTTTTTTTTTCTCGCATTCCTTTGTGTCCTAATCCTAACCTCAACTCAATTCTTCAATTCTGCAATCGAATGCACATATCTGTTTCTGTAAACGATCCTTTCAGTTTCAGCAAAATTCTGTAAACGAATACTCGCATTCTACCGTTTCGAGTTGGGATATCCGCATAGTTAGCGTCCTCTAGGTTAGCGTGCTCACCGCATTTCTATTTATAACATCCCTTCCTTTACAAATTTAATTGCAGTGGACTGCTTGCCCCCTCACACTGCTCCTATTTCCCACTCCATCCTTGGAGCGACTGTGTGATTCTTGTTCCATCTGACTGGATTTTCTTCAGGTGACACTTAATGATAGGGCTATTTAGTGGTGCCTGTCGTCCTCTCTTGATTACCTTAAGTTTTAAACACCCTCCTGTTCTTGCCTGGAGGTAAGTCCAGGTAAGCTCTTGGTTACCTGAAGAATAGATCTATATGTTATTAACTTCAACAAAAGGTTCTTAGCTTTCGGTCGTAGAAACCTGAAACTTAAAGTAGACACACTAATGTCAGTCAAGGATCCACCTGAGATCGTGTTTCGTCTCTGCGGAAAGAAGAATGTCAACGACGTCGCCACTGAAATAAATCTTGGTAAGTACTTATTTGTTCTATTTCTTTATTTGTATTTAGTTACTCAGTATTCTATCTCGTTTTTCACATAAATTTCTATCTCGTTTTTCACATAAATTTAAATTTCTGTAATAAATCCATAACCATACTCATTTCTACAGGCGTTTTCTCCTTTGTGATCTTCGACGAGAAACTGATTAAATTTCGTAAGCTAATGGCCGAATTCGATACCCTTAAGCGCGAATGAGATGAAATCAACCGGAGAACGTTGAAAGAAACTAAGGAGGAGAGGACAGCTCGAGAATGAAGGATAGACGCCAATAAAACTCTCATCCAAGGCCTGTGGATGCCGGACATGTAGTAGAAGAAAATCAGTACAGATTACGAAAGCCTCCAGCAGCAACACATAAACCTGATCCAATCTGGACAGATAGACCCCCAAACCATCACTGAGAGCGGGGTAAGTGGGTAGACGGTCGCGGGCGTGTAAACTGGAGGGCAAATCGGAGGCGGGTAAACTGGAGGGCAAATGGGAGGCGGGTAAACAGCAGGATAACAGTTGGGCGCAGGAAAACAGTTAAACACGTAAACAGCAGGATAACTGAATCAGAGCATGAATAAGAATCTGAATCAGAGCATGAACCAGAATCAGTTGAACCAGTCCTTGCAGAGGCCAGGGCAGTCCGGGCAGGCGCGGTCACCGACTACCTCAAGGTGAATGAATTGAGACTTGGGGAACATTAATGAGAAACTCTAAGAGATCCAGCAGCAAGATAATTGAAGGCACGAGGTGATGAAGGGACTGAAGGAACTGGTATCGCAGTTGGTGCGGGACACGAACACCGCGAAGGAGATGCAGGAGGACGTGCGGGTCCTGATGTTGGACAACAAAAAAATCAACACTCGCATACTGGAGATGATGGAGGGTCAGGGAATGTAGATGGGACTCGGTTAACATGGATAGCATGGGTAGCATGGATAGCATGGTATGTAGCACGGTTAGCTGAGTCAACCTGGGTAGGCCGGCAGTTAGGGCCAGGGCTCCGGTGAGTGAGGTGGGAGCAAGAGCAAGCAAAGCATGGAGCCTCGTACTTTCCACAATTACGAGTTCATCCAGTAGGTGTATCGCAGGGGCGCAAGCCCCCCGCCCTCCCACAAGCAGGGCATCGTTACCGAGGCTGGTATTTTAGACCCTGATCATCATGTTTATCATATTTTTCTCTATTTGACATATTTTTTGAAATTACTTAAGAAATAGAAGAGAAAATTGAAAAAAACAAAAAAATGAAAATATGATCGTAAAAATTATGATGAGGCACTAAAATACCAGCCTAGGTTACCTAGGGGTCGACGAACTTCGAGATGGGTTTCGGGCAGAAGACGCCCGAAATGCTCTAGAAAGAGCGCTCCTAGAGCGGGATCAGCACGGGGCAGACAAACCAGATTGGCGGGCAGTTCGGGTAGAACACGAGTTAGAGCAACCCGATGACGAATTTGGCAAGGGGAAACACAGGCTAGAGTCCCGTGAACTAAATGAACCAGATGAACAATCAGAATAGACAGATGGGGGGAATGAACAATATGAGCAATATGAACAACCAAAATAGACAGATGGGGGGAGGCATGAACAATATGAGCAACCAAAATAATCAGATGGGCAGTCCGATGGGAGGAATGAACTCGATGGGTAATATGGGAATGAACAACAATTATAATCAGAATCAGCAGATGGGTAGTAGCGGAATGAACAAATTTGGTGGAGGTTTAAATCAAAATCAAAATCAAAGTCAAATGGGGGGAATGAATTTGAATAACAATAATCAGAATCCAATTGGTGGGAACAAATTTAGTAGTTCAAGTTCTTCAGGTATGGGGATGAACAATAACCTCCAAAATAATTCTTTGAGCGGCAATATGGGAATGCAAAATAATTCTTCAAATAGAATGGGTGGAAACATTAGTTCACAAATGAATTCTTAGACTGGGTCGGGTACCACTGTAAGTAAGCCTGGTGGCACTACCACTGCTAGTGCAAGTAGTGCAGTGGCGTAGGCGGCGGCTCGCCGCAAAGAAAAGATGAACGCCGGTGGAGGTCAGGGCGGATTAGGTCTCGGCTCCGGTGGGGGCGGATTGGGCTTAAGTTCAAGTACCACTACTACCTAGGGTTAGAATAATTTGAATAACCAAAATAATTCAAGCTAGTAGTAGAACAAAACGACGTCTGGAAGCCCATTGGATGCGAAAAGTTATCTAAGTAACATGTATGGAAAAATGGGCACATCGTCTTCATAGGGTGCGTCTAAGTGATAAAATTGAATGAAAGAAAATCAATCGAAATCAGGAAAACTTCAGTTTGAATTCAATTGTATGTACAGGATGCGGTAATTGTTTTTATGATTAGAGAAGTCACAGACACAGGCGAATTATTACAAGAACTTTAACATCCAAATCTGGAGTTAAACTTGATGTATTCATATGCAGATCACTCAATCCGATATTATTCCTCTTTCCTTTGATCTAACTTTTTTCATCTCAACTTAAGTTCTAATTCTAAAAGATTGATATTCAAAAATAAAAATAGTGATACAAGAACTAGAGGTAAAGAAAGAAAAAAATACAAATGATTAACCATAATTATACTCTGAATTGTCTGAAAAGACAAAAGGAGATTTTGGCTAAAAGATTAAGAAAAACTTGTCGATACGAAAAAAAAAAAAGTCCAACAGAAACCACGGCCCTATCTATCATCTATCGCAGTCGTCAACCGCAGTCATCCATCACAGGTATTGACGCTATTTTCATGATTCAGGAGGAATGCTTCTCAAATTTGATATTTTAGCAAGTTTTTTCTATATTTTCTCAGTTTTATCTCCTGCGCACATTTGAAAGCCTGACCAACAAGTCTTAAGTCCTTGTTCCTTTAGTAATTAGTTACTGTCGGAATGCCCCTGGCCATATTTGCCCATATTTTCCCATAAAAAAAATATTTTTTTTCAAGCGCGTTAGTTGAAAAAGCGACTTCAATGCTACGTATTTAGTTTGTGTTCCATCTGATGTTGTATAGCATTAAGGTTCGGATTCATTTTGTTTCTCTTTAGCTAAAAAAAATAGTTACATAATGAGATTGTATTACACATTTGTACTTTTTTTTACTAATTTATTCCATATTTTTCCCTTATGTAGCCATACTGTTTCGTGAAAAACGATTTTTCCCATATTTTACAATAACTCGTTTTTTACCCTCTTTTCCACTCCCTTTCTTACCCCTCATATGGGAGAATATGGGAAAATATGGCCGGTCGGTATGGGCAAACATGGGAAAGCATGGCACCGTTTCTGGGGAAATATGGGAAAATATGGGAAAATATGGGAAAACATGGGAAAATATGGGAAAATATGGACACCATCTAAAGGGGAGGGCTAAAGGGGGGTCAGTAAGGGGGGTCTATGGATACCATATGGGAAAATATGATAAAAACACAGGTGAAATATGGGAGAATATGGAAAACACCCTCTAAACCAGTATCAAGTTGCTATGCCCCCACATTATAATCTAACCTAAAAATACCAGCCTCAAATGCGATCATTAATTTAACACTTAGTAGTAGTTTCAGCGCGAAAAATATGAACTTCGCACTCGAACATTTTCCCATTTTAGATGCAACACTGTTGTTAAGATTGTTGACTAGCTCAAAACCAAAAAAAATATTTTTTTTTATGGGTAAAAAAAGACATAAACAAAACAGGGGGATTCCGACAGTAATAATTAGGGTTATGAAAGAATATTCATTTTGTTGTTAATGGAAGTAGAAACTCATTTTATATGTTCCTTCTATTTTTATAATCCTTCTATTAATATCCTTATCATAAGGCAGAAGTAGATGTGAAGGAAGAAGACTTCTTCTTCTTCTTCTTCATTAATGTGAAGGAAGAAGACTACAGTGTGTATTTGAACTAGAATTTAGATTTAAGTTAGTAAATTAGTAAAATCAAATCAAGAATAAGAATTCCAAAATGTCGAAAGGAGCTGAGACTAAAAATAAGGATTATGATAAACAGGCGTGAGCCTTTTACAAGGCGTCGACTGCCGGAGATGCAATGGCGATGTTGCATTAGATGGTAAGAAAATATGGGGTGATTGGACTCATTACGCACTATTCCGTATCACTAACGGTGCTCGGCGTGTTATACTTTCTCGTTTGACACTCGAACCTGCGCCAGATATTAATCGATCGAAGTTTATTGCCGCCCTGGGTTCCCAAAGCCGGCACAGACATGGTGTTTGCAGGGTAGTTGCACAAGCTCACCCTCGTTATAAGAATTCCGCTCACATTGTTCTTGATTCCACGCACCTACAGGCTCTAGCATAAGTTTGGGATAATTGATCCCCTGAACAAATTGATGATCGAATTAGGATGGTAGACTGTGATTACCGAGAAAACTACGAAGGACAAAAACAAGAATGCATCCGGATCAGAGCTCACTTCTGAGAATACCAATACTGCACCGGAACAGTCCGTGAGTTAGATGCCTGGTGCTTCCCCTAAAGGTGGAAAAAACTCCGGCGACACTTCAACATCAGCAAGGAAGAAGAGGTCGAATAAAAAGCTGGATTGATCAATAATTAAATATTATAGACTAAAGATATTAAATGGTTACGTTTATACGTTTTTATACTATTTCAGTCTCAGTGCTTAAGTTCACTAACTAAATATATCAAGCACAAAAACAAAAACAGATTTGGCGAAAGATATATTCATTGATTTAACACGTGCGTCGCTTTTCCTAATAGTAATTAAACCACTGCAACTGCAAGTTAAAAATTGTACATGTACACTTTTTAATCAACTAAATAGTTGTCATTCCATTTAAAATTAAAATTACTACAACGATTTCGGTTTTAACTTTTAAAAGTACTACAACGATTTCGGTTCGCAGTCGATTAAAGGTCGGCTGGGGTATTCTACCCTCATAGTGGTTGTATTCTTATATCTATTCTACTTTCATAGTGGTTTTCTGCATTTAGCTACATTCATTTACCCCGTAATCCAAGTTTATACTCTTCACCTATGTTAATCTCAGATACTCATACTATCTCATGTCAATCTCTGTAGTAGTTCCGATCCATGACTTTTCTTTTAGTTTTGCTATCATGTCTCTTTCTACAATTTCGTTTTCGCCTTCCCATAAGTTCGTGGTCTGGTTTCGCCCTCTAAAAGAATTTAGGTTAGATATTCCAGTTAGATTTAGGTTAGATATTCCCGTTTTAATATAGAGAGTATAAGAAGTCTGCAGGCAAAGAAGATAGGAAAGGAAAATTTACTCTATGGTGCGCAATTCGTAAAAAGTCAAACCTATGACGTTACTAAATCCTTAAGTTCAGGACGCTAATTAAAAAAACAAAAATAACCTAACGTAAACTTGATCACATAAGTAAGTTGAAGAGGATTAAGACTAGTTTACTAACGATTTCCACCCGAGAGGTGATTCACCTTAAAGCCAGCAAACCTAGTGAAGGTGATTAACCTCAGGCAAACCTAGTGATAGTGAAGGTGATTAGCGCAAACCTAGTGATTAGCGCAAACATAGTGAAGGTGAACCACGCAAACATCCTCCAATGCTTCTCTTTCTGTTAAACGGCGCGATCTGCATTGGAATATGAGCAGTGATTGTAATCGCCATCTACAGGTGGCTGAAACGCGAAGAAGAGGTTGGTGTGAAAAGGAATAGCATGGAGGAGATATGAAAAATTTTGGACACCAATTACTTCTAGCCACCCGAGATTT
>Ga0099798_10262_pt1 | contig 18163 bp, 19 predicted proteins | sample Uncmet_Sort29A_1_FD_89870 | JGI IMG/M metagenome (GOLD analysis project Ga0099798, IMG submission 89870) | Marine eukaryotic communities from CALCOFI LINE 67, Pacific Ocean - CN13ID_Sort29A_1 | ecosystem: Environmental > Aquatic > Marine > Oceanic | place: Pacific Ocean: Monterey Bay | collected...
GCCATGCGACACGAGGAAATGAAGAAAGACCATTTGCGAAAACTCGAAAGAGAACAATTAGAAAAACAAAAACACATTGAAGAAAAGCAGAAACATATTCAAGAAAAAGAGCAACTCCGAGAGCATACCGCTAAAACCAAACAAGATCACGCAAACACCTTAGACGAACTGGAACGGAAACACGCGGAAAGTTTGAGACAGCAATTCCGGAGTTTGGAGGAGGAAACGGCTTTGAAAGTGGAGAGGTTGGAGGAGCAGACAGCGAGAACTTTGGAAGAGTTGGAGCAGTATAGGCGAGAAGAGGAAGCGAGGGAGGAAGAGGAGGAGAAGTAAGGGGGAAATCATATAAACGATAAAGAATCTAATAGATTATTTATTCGATAAAGCATATAAACGAGTGTCGGTTCAAATAATAGATTAAGTATTCAATTACAACGTAGCATGCTAGTAATTGCTAGTAATTGCTTACCGGAAGTCTGAAAAGCCTCCAAAATAGAAGATAACAGTTCCAGCGTACAACTCAGGAAATCGTGTCGGAATCTTTTCTGAGCATTTTTTTGTGCTCAGGAAATCGCACCCCAATGTGGTCGTGTCGAGTCAGCCGAGTGAAAAAGTTGTGTTTTTGGGGTCCTCAAATTTTCTTCAGGAATCTTGAGGCTTCAGATTTCCAAAATTTCTACATTTTTCTCATTTTTCGTCGTATCGCTTAGTTTGAAACATATGGTAGTTGCATTTCGCAGGCACCAAAAGCGTATAACAATTTCACAAAGGTATTACTACACAGTTATGATAAATTCAAGTCACGTTTCGCTTTGGCAAAAGGAACAATATCAATTTAAACTCTTATCTCTTATTCGAACCTTTCTCAAGGTACTTCCAAGAGCGCGAAGAACGAGCAGCCCAATTTGAAGAAGAAGCAAGAAAACGACACGAGGCATACGTAATCCAACGAGAAAACGAATTGCAGGAAAAAGAACAGCAGATGAAAGAAAGGCTCCAGGAAGAAAGTAATAGGTTGAATGAAGAAGCTAAAATGGAGTATAATCAGTTTGTGGAACAACGGGAAAGGGAGAGTAAAGAGGATATGGAGAGAAACAGGGCTGTTTTATTTGAGAGTTATATTCAAGAACGACAAGCTGATGTGAGGGAAAAGTACGATCAATACGTAGCAGAAAGGGAAGAGGAAGCAAGTAAAAAGCGAGAGGAGGAAATCGCAAGGTTAGATTCAAAAATCAAGGACTTAACCACCAAAATCCAAGAGTCAAAGCAATGGACTCTGCGCGGGATGGAAGGGAAGAAGTTGAGGGAAGATAAGGAAAGAGCACTGAAAGACGTCGAAATCATGGACCAAAAAATCAAGAAACGAGAAATAATTTGCAAAAACAGAGAAGATGCGAGTAAAAAAGCGAATGCAGCTATTGAAAAGGGGAAGGCTGAAATAGAGAAAATGAGGAAAGAACTAAAGCAAAAAGAAGAGGAAATAGGGAAAAAAGAACAGGATTTGAAAACCCAAAGAGAAGATATCCTTCGAAAAGCGGTCGTAACGAAATTGAAAGAATCGAAATTCGCAACTAAAGAGAAAGAAATAGAGAAAAAACTAAAGGAATTAGAAGAAGCGCATAAAGGAAAGAGTAAAGAATTACAGGAGAAACATAAAGAAAAATCTAAAAAACTAGAGGAGAAACACGCAGAGAAAGTGAAGAATGTGGAGGATGAGGTTAATGAGAAAGTGAAGGCGAAGTTGGAAGAAACTTTGGAGGTGATGAAGGCTGAGCAGGAAGCGGAATTTGAGAGGAAGAAAAGTAAGATAAAATGCTATAACAGATGCAAACCCATGATGATTTCACCATTGACATCTGTATTTCTGTATCTGTATTCCCAAATCTGCATTGGGGTCACGCAAAAAACAATCTGTACCTGGTTCGAAAACAATGTTTCGGGTTGACAAACACAGATCGCTTAGCATTTCAAATCGTTTCCACCGTGTAATTTCGACCTCTTCTTCTGAGACTCCCAACGCAAAGTCACTGTGTCAATGTCTACTTCAAAAACCAAGGTAACTTCGACCTCTTCGTCCAAGAATTCCAACTCAAAGTCAAATCACTCCAAAATCAATCATCCCCAGGTAACTTCGACCTCTTCGTCCAAGAATTCCAACTCAAAGTGCAAACTCACGAACATCTACCCCCTTAAACTGAAAGTCCAATTTGCTCATTCCATCCCTTCAGGTAACTTCGACCTCTTCGTCTCCGAATTCCAGCAAAAAGTCGACAACCACGAGCAAAACTTCAGAGAAGAAGTCAATCAGAAAGTCGACAAAGAACTAGTGAGAAGAGGCGACAGGATAGCGGAGAAAGAATTGAAATTAGAAGAACTGATTGAAGCTGAAGTTCAAAGACGAGAAGAAAATTTGGAGGCTGAGTTTAGGTTGAGGGAAGAGAATGCGAATGCTTTCTACAGTAAGAAAGAAATTTATGCGAATGCGAATACGTTTTATAGTAAGTACTAGCTATAGAAGTCGTCGGAATATTTCATGGAGGAACATATCATAGATTTGCATCATATGTCACATGATATCGAACTTCGGATTCCATTCTCGTTCCTCTTACTACTATCTGTCAAACTCAATCCAGGTGAAATGATGAGGCAACTCACTGATTTGGAGGATGACAAGAAGAAAAAGGAAAACGTCTCGAAGAAGAAACAACGGGTATTGTTGGTTAAATATTTCGCCGAGAAGATGAATAACAAAATCCACGATCTAGCAGCCAGGAGAGAGGCGTTTGGCATTTGGGTGGAACTGGCCACGAAGTGGCTGATGAGGAATTTAGAAGAATTTAGCAGGAATTTACTGAGAATTTAGGCAACCGGAGGTTTCTAGTTTTGTAGAATACTGCATGTATTTCTGATAGTTACTATATGGAATTGGAGATCCTCGTTCCTCTAAATTCTCCCTAAATTCCACTGACACTTCTCATCGCTCACTTCGACCACAGGTGGAAGCTTATGAGGCTTTTGCGAACAAGAAACTACAAACTCAAGTCCAGTTATTACAACAACGAGCACACCACATGCATCAACGCGAGTCGCGCCTAAAACATTGGGCGGATCATTTAAGTGTAAAATTGAAGAAACTGGAGAGAATTAGCCCGATTTTTAGTCTTCTTGCGGAGGACATTGAGGCATCGCTCGAGGACGAGCTTGAGAGGTCTGACTCGAGTTCGGTTTCTGAACGCCCCGAATGCGACGCTACTTCCCCTACTTCCCCCACTTCGCTCCATGACCGCGAGGCGAGGCTGAGACATTGGGCAGAGAGGTTGATTGAGAAACTTAGGAAACTGGAGTGGTTGAGCCCGGCGTTTGTACCTGTCGCGGAGGGACTTCAAGAAGAACTGGAGAGTTTTGGGGGACCTTCGCTTTCAGAACGCGGTGATAAGAAGTTTGCAGAAGACGGTGATAAGAAGTTTGCAAATAAGAAGTTTGCAGAAGACCCAGAAGATGCTGAGCGGACCAAAGATGATTCACAAAAGCCGAAAACCAACTCGCAAAAGGAACCAAAAAAGGAACACACAAAAACCGAAAAAACCGATTCCTTCCCTACCGAGGAAGCCCGTGAGGAAGCCCGCCTCCTCGACCGCGAACACCGCCTCCGCCACTGGGCGGATAAGATCAGCAAGATGGTGAAGAGTCTTGAAGGAATCAGCCCTGAATTTTCTTTCTTCTTGGAGGAATTGGAGGAAGAGCTCCAAACTTTTGAATCTTCGTTCTCAGACCGGGAAAACGAGTCGGCTTTTGCTCCGAAGACGGTTTTCGAGAAGGAGAGTGTCCCTAAGAATGTTTCTAGGAAAGATGATTCGGAGCGGAGGACGGTTGTTGCGAATGTGGGGAATGCGAGCGGCGGCAATCCGAATGGTTGGACTGACATTGCGGTCGAAGGCGCATCGTCTTCATCTGAGGATCCTGCGCAGAATCCCAATGTTGCGCGCCTTAATGAATTCAAGGTCAAATTCGCAGTTTCGTCTTCATCATCCGATGCGGGTGCCAAGAATGCGGGTGCCAACAATACCGGAGGCAACGCTTTAATCGGAAAGAACGGGGAGGTGTACGACCCTGCCAAAATCCAGCAATTCCGAGAAGAACTCCAGAAACGAGAGACTGAGCTCAAGAACCTAGCGAACACCCTCCAAACCCGCGAAACTGAAATCCAGAGACAAGCGGAGGAGCTTCAAAAACGAGTTGCTGAGCATCAGAAAGCAGAGGAGGAAACCGAGGGGCGGGAGGGGGAGATGCGGGCAACATTGGAGAAGTTTGAAAAAATGCTGGGAACTGAGGCAAGTAAGCAATGGTGGGACCTTCTGACGAAGAGGACTGAGAGAAAAGAGTCGAAAGAAGGTAGGAAAGACTCGAAAGAAAGTAGACAAGATTCAAAAGAAGGTAGTGAGATTGGTGGAAAATCCTCGAAAGAGGTTGTCGCGAATTCAGAAGAGAAAACAGCGGGACAAGTACCTGTTGTTCAAGGTGTCGAGGTCGCTGCTGTTCGAATTGATATTGCGAGGCTGAGAGCGGAGTTGGTGCGGAAGTCAGCGGAGGTCGACACCTTCAAAGACGAAACAAGAAAGTTGCAGATTCAAGTGCAAACTTATCAGGAGCAGGTCAGAACTTATGAGGAGCAGGTCAGAACTTATCAGGAGCAGGTCAGAACATATGAGGAAGCGGATGAGGCTCGGGGTCAGCTAGGCGAGACACAGCCAGACGTCATCAGCCGCCAGCAAGAATATGCTTTCGATCCCCAATTACAGCAGCAAATTCAGCACTTGCAGCAGGAAATTGATGAAGTGAAGGAAAGGGAACATGAAATTCACGAGCGATTAAGACAAGAAATGAGGAAACACGATGAGGAAACGAAAGAACATGACCTTGAAACTCAAGAATTGAATCGTGAAATTAACGATTTACGTGAGAAAGAAGAGGGAAGTAGGTGGCGAGAAGCGGAATTGAAAGCGCAAAAAAACCAACTCCAGGAAAAATTGCAAGAAAAACTACAAGAACAATTGAAAGAACAACTTCAGAATTCTCAGCAGGTGGATGCTTATGCGGAAAAAGTCCGTTTATTGGAGAACAAGTTACAACGAGTTCTTGCGGATAAAAACCAGGAAAACAACCGGAAAAAGACGAGGGAGAACGAGCTCGAAAATTTGAAAACGGAACTCAGACGAATGCAGATCGAAATCCGGGAAAACGAGATACAGCGCGAGGAAAAGGAAAATGCGGATAACGAGGAGAGGGCTGGAGAGAAGAGAAAGATAGTCGAAGAATTCGGAGCCAAAATCCAGACCGTGGAGAAGGATGCGGTGAAAAAAGTTCTAGAAGCTCAGAGAGTCACGGAAAAATTGAGAAAGGAGCAGAAGGAAAAAGGGGAGAAACATAGTAAGGAAAGAAGTCTTCTAGAGGGCCAATTGGAAGCTTACACAGCTAAAATCGTCAGCCTGGAGAAGGAAAGGAAACAACTGAAAGAACAAATGGAAGGAAAAATGAAGGAGAGAGCGAACAAAGATCTAGAAGTAGCGGAACGGCACCGCGAAGAAGCGAAGGCTCGAGAGGAGACCGCTAGGAAACGGGAGACAGCCGCTGAAAAGATGGAACAACAAGCAAAAAAGATGGTGAAAGAGGTAGAAAAAATGAAGTTCGATATCGAAACTCGTTTGAAGGAAGTTAGAGGGAAAGAGGAGGAATTAGGAATTGAAAGGGGGAAGATGGAAGGTGAAAGAGGGAAGTTGGAAGGTGAACGAGGAAAATTGCAAACAGAAATGAAAAAGCTGGAAACTGAAACTAAAAAGTTAGAGGTAGAGACCAAAAAAACGAAACTCGAATTAGAAAATATAAAGAACAAAATGAGGAATGAAATCGAGAAAAGGTTGATCGAAATCGAAAAAAGAGAAGTGAAAGTGAAAGAGCTGCAAGAATCGATCCAGAAGAAGGAAGATAAAACGAAGGAACGTGAAGCCGAAATAAAGGAGCGTGAGAATGAGATAGAGGAGCGTGAAAATGCTATTTTCCGCATGGAGGCAGAGTTAAGGGATCGGGAGGAAGCTACGAGCGTGCAAGTGGAGTTATTGACGAAATTGCAGAAGGTCGTTGAGGAAAGGGAGGTGGAATTTGAGAGGGAGGTAGAAAGGATAGATGCATTGCCATTGGAAAAAATGGGATTGCCCTTGGCAGGACCGGACCGACAAGAGCAAGTGAATTTGGAGGAAAAAGAACAGCAAACAAAACCCCATGAACCCGCCTCATCCCTCTTCCAAGCACACGAATCCGGTCTTTCCCTCATGAAGTCTGAAGCACAACAAAAGTCTGAAACACAAGAAACTGCAACGTTGGAGCCTGCCTCAGCACTTTCTCTCCTCAATTCGGAAGCCCGCAGAGCGTTTGGTTCGAATGGGTCTTTTGGCCCAAATGGCTCATTTGCTTCAAATGGGTCTTTTGGTAGCCCCCAGGAAAGAACGGGGTCCGATGTTTCCAATCCACAGGATGTTTCTAATCCTCTCTCAGAAATCCCGATTGAGAACATTGCAAGCCGCAGTGATGGAAACCGGAGTCTCAGCGATGGCACTCCTGCGAGTCCTGTAACGCCAGTAGGATTCGGAAACGATGCTCCCGAAAACAATGCTCCCGACGGCAATACAGGAAACAGTGCCGGAAGCAAGGCTCGAGTTCCAACTTTGCCGTTGCACCACGGATTAATCGCTGAGTCAGAGACTTCGTCGATTTCCGAGACTTTTTCTAGTTCGGAGTATACTGATTTGTTTGGGTTTCAAGCAAAACCGTTTCACCCTCCGGTTCAAATCGGCACAACAACACTACCAACTCGTGCTCGCCTTTCGTTTGTACCGCCTCCAACAAGCGGTGTTGCTTCTCTACCGAATACCAGTGGTCCAAATGATTTCACTCCAAGTAACCTCACTCCAAGCAACTTCGCCCTCAACCTCGATTCCGAGATTGGCGCAGACATCGGTTCTCTGTCAAGTACGAGTGGTCCGAGCGATTTAGCCGTCGATGTGACTAGTCCGAGCAATCTAGCGGTCGAAGCAAGACGCCAAGAAGAGCTAGCGGATTTCTACGCGGCAGAGGCTGAGAAACGGGAAATTCAGGCGCGTGAATATCAAGATTTGGCGAAGAAGAAGATGAGGATGAGAAGGAAGGAAAAATTGGATTTGCAGGCGCAGAACTTGAATGTACTGGATTTGCAGGCGGAGAAGTTGAATGTGCCGTTGAATTTGCAGGCGGCGGCAGAACCGTCCTCTTCCGACCCCGAGAGGCATCTTCCACAGGCTATGCGACAGGGTATCAGGCAAGGTCAAGGGGGGAAACGGGGTTTACCTCACCCAAAGCAGAGTCCTGGTACGGTCGCTAGAATCCTTTGGCGAGATGAAGCTGAAGGCATGGAAGCGCAGAGGAGGCAAAATTATTTGATAAAGGCAGCGAGGAATTCTGGAGAGAGGAGTTCGCCATCGAGTTCGAGTTCAAGTTCTTCGCATGCGCATCAGGGGAACGATGCCTCTATCAGTTCTCAACCGAATCTCAGAGGAGTGCATGGGACTTCTCCTCAACCGCATCTCGACGCCACGGTGTTTTCCCAGAGCGAGTCAGGAGGAGAGAATCAGAGGGGTCTGATCCCTCGATCAAATAATCGTTCTGAGGTCCAAGCGTCTCAGGTTGTGGTGAGAGGACGAGTTGTGTCGAAGGAAATAGGTTCTTCTTCGGATTCTTCGGATGTATCTTCATCTGATTCGTCTTCCAGTTCTAGTGATTCCAGCGAGGAGCGACTTGTCAGTGCCGGAACCTGGATGCAACAGCAGCAGCAGTAGGAGTGAACGTGGAGGCAGCAGCAGTAGTAGGAGTAGTAGTAGGGGTGATGGAGAGCGGTGGGGGTGATGGAAGTAGGGCAAGGAAATTCTTTAGTGAAATAGCCACGTGAAAGTGTTCTCACAGATTATGAATGTAACCGGCTTTCAATTTAGGGAACGCATACCAGTGAAAAATGAGACATGAGACTTTAGAAACGCGAACAGTAGCTTTGATGGAATTTGATTTGTCTATGTAAGTATTTAAGTATTTCGGTCCGAGTGATTGGCGTGACGTGATTTGTGGAATGGTGCTTGGTGTGTGAAATAGGTGCCGAATGTGACTGTGTAATGTAGCTGTGGAACTGTGGCAAATCAGAAAAAGACTTTGGATAAGATCAACAAAAATCGTCGTCTCAAGTTTGTGAATATTATTGCTTAGTTAGATTAAAAAACGCAACTTTACTTATCAAGAACTTTCCCAAAAATAATAAAGTACCCAACATCCCAGTACCTCAATCAGACTCCCGTAATTCCCGATAATTCCGAATTCGCCCAACCAACCAGCACTGAGTGTCAAAATTCAAATCTCGCAGCAAAAATCACTAAAAACATCCAATTTTATTCCGAATCCTAAATTTTCCGCCCTCCCACCACCGCAGGTTTTCACCATCATCGTGATCCCGAGAGTTCATTAAATTGAATTTACGGAATCCGACCTAATCGTACAGCACTGTACTGATAACATCGATACATCACACCATAATTACCACCTTCTTGGCACAATCGCGCAGATCTCTTTGGAGACTGTACCATTGAAAGCCAAAACCTGTAGAAAGAAAAGCGCATAAAAAGAAGAAGGTAGATACAAAGATACGTAACTGACAGACAAACCCACAGAGAAAGAAAAACCCCAAGATCATCTACCATCTAGAGAAAAGACCCACATACAGAACACTTCATAGAACCCCTAACATTAACGGTATTAACCAACAGTTATTTAACCTATCAATCCCAACTAATATTCTCGACACCTAACCCATCATGTCTCCCCCGCACACCGGCAACAGGCGTTCCGGAAGCCGCGGCAGCAGTAGACAAAATAGTAGACAAAACAGTAGAAACCCCAGTAAACATTCTTCCGACAACAGAAGCCCTAGTAAGCAGCACGCTGAAATGTTATTAGAACCTGCTGAATCGCCGATTTCCCCGGAGCATACTTCTTCGCCGCTGAAAAGTCTTCAAGATTCGTTAAAAGATCAGGAGTCTAGGCAGTCTAAGGAGTCTCGCCAATCCCAGATGGATTTTCAGTATGCGCCCGTTACTCCGAGGGTGTCTAAAGGTGCAGATGCTACTCCGAGGGATGCCACTCCTGCCACTCCGAGGGTCTCTCAAGACACGACTCCTCACAAACCTTCAATCTTCTCCATGAGCATGGCCACCACAACCCCCACCAACACTACCCCGATCAGCGCTCTCGACTCCCCCAGCGCCAGCAACATTCCCAGCACGACCCCCGGCTCTATCTCCACTACGACGGCTGGTGCTAGTCCTTCTAATGCTTCTTCTAATGCTACCACGAGCAACACCACCACCACCACTACGAACAGCGGTTTCCCCACAAACAGCGGTTTCCTTTCCCCAATCATCCCTTTCACTGCTCCTTCTCTCTCCTCGATCACTCGCGCCAGTGCCGCCAGCGTGATGGACGAGGTTCGCAGTATTCTGAATGAAAATGCGGAATCCAACGGAAATAATTACACTGGCGAGTGGAACAGGTTGAGTGAGAGTGAGTTGAGGCGATTGAGAGAAGAGGATTTGGACAAGGGATCGGAGGAGTTGAGGAGGATGGAGTCCAAGTTGAGGAGACGAGAAGGAGAGGTAAGTTAATGGGGAACACGATTTAATTCTGGTGTGCAAATAAGATTTCGAAGACTTTACTTCAATTTTTGAGTCAAGAATATTTCGGACACTATTTGGTTTATCCAGATAGCGTTGCGTTGAATTGCTCATAGTGTATATTATAATTTCACGTATCACTCTTCCAAACAATCTTTCCGCCAAAGTTTTCCCCAACTTTTTTAAGATCCAAAAGCTCTTCGCTTCACTAAAACCCACCTTCTCAAATGCCAACATACAACTCAGTATTTCGCGTCGTAATTTTTTTTCTTATCGAAAAACAGCTATTTTTGTCAAAAATCCCGGTATTTTTTACGACTCGATTTACTGAGATGTATCTTGTGATGTCTTGTGGGACGTCAAGTGATTGCTTTGTCAACCTTTTTCCAACTTTACTTCAGGTTTTTACTAGATAATCCGCACGTAAATATCTGATAACAATTCACTTCAGGTAGAGCGATTGAAGAATAATTCCCATCTTTTTCCAATTCCACTTCACCTAGAGCAATTCAACCACAAATTCCCCCTCATTTCCCCCCAGGTCGAGCAATTAAAGGAAAAATTCGTCACGAGGGAAGTTAAAGCTCGTAAAAGGGAAGAGGCAGCTAGGAAAAAGGAAGGCGAGTTCGAAGAATCCAAAAACAACTTCATCAAACGAGAGGCTGCGGCGAGACAGCGGGAGGAAGCTGCGAAGAGAATGGAGGAAGATTTGAGGAAGAGAGAATCAGAGGTAAAGATGAGGGAAGAAATCGCCAAAAGAAAAGAGGAAGAAGCGAAGAGGGCAGGGGAAATTGCTTTGCAGGCGGCGGTGAAGAGGGAGAGGGAGGCGGGGAATAGGGAAGAGAGGGCTAGGAAGTCTCAAGAACAAGCTAGAAGGGATCAGGAAACTGCTGAAAAAAGAGTTAATGAGGCGAAGTATAGGTCAGAACAGGTAGTGAGGAAAGTGGAGCAGTTGGAGAAGGAAGCGGAGAGGAAAATGGCGGAGGTGGAGAATGAATATCAAAATAAACGCAAGGAATTACAGACGGAGTACGGAAATAAGTATTTGGAGATGCAAGGGGATGTTTACAAGAAAGTGAATGCTGAACTTGAAGAAGTGAAATTGGGACTTCAGAAGAAGGAGATGGAATTGCAGGAGAATAAGGGCTTGTTTGCGAGAGAAAGGGCGAGGTTTATTGAGGAGAAGGAGAGGTAAGATTATGATAAGATGTTTGATAGGCGAGATCAATGATCATCATGATCCGAAATCGGAAACTCAGAACTTAATATACCTGAATTTCGCATTCCATACTCGCCTACAAAAATATCTAAATTTCGGATAACCCTTTTCCAGGTATTGGACTGAAAGAGAATCGGCCGATCAAAGAGACAAACAAAGCCACGCTACCCGTAGCGAACTGATCAGCAAAATGAAGAAAGCACATGAAGAAGAATTGCGGAAGAGAGAAAGCGAAATTCAGCTGCGATGTGAGCAGGAATTAGAAAGACAGAAAGTGATCTGGAAAAACCTGCATCAGGAAGAGTTTCAGAAGAGGGTGAAACAGTTTGAGGCTGAGAAAAGATTGGAAAATGAGCAGAAATCCAGGGAAGATGCGGTGAGGGTTCGGGACGAGGTGAGGGAGCAGGTCCGCGATCAGCTCCAAGCCCAGGTCGCGCAATACGAACTCGAGTTCAGGCAGCAAGTTGACGAATTGAGCCGCAAATCAGATGCATTCAAAAGAAGGGCAGAGGAGTTGCAGTGGACGGTTCAAGCGCGGGAGGAGGAATTGGATAGGAGGGAGAGTGCAGTAGTGAAAAGGGAGGAGGAAGTCGAACGCAACAACTCCCCTCGCGGAATCTGGGATCATCATTATAGTCCCCGAGTTGCGGAAGATGACGCTGATAATCAGGAGTCGAATAATCTGAATGTGGCAGACACCTCGGCTTCACACTCCCCAATGGACTTCGCACAGGTTCCGGTAACCCCCAGAGGTCTCGCGCCACTGCCTCTCGATATGGGGAAATTAGCGTTGAATACCCCGAGGATGGCCTTAGGATCTTTAGACACCCCGAGACTAGGGCCGCTGGGCTTAGGATCTTTAGACACTCCCAGAATGCCGATTGCCTTAGAAACACCCAGAGAATTCAATGCTGGCAGTTTGAATGCCAGTCCCCGCGCTAATGAACTGCTGTGGAAAGTTGGAGATACAACTGTAGGAGATGAAACTGGGACGACGGAAGAGAATCAGGGACCTCATGGTCATCGTGAGCTTGGCTTCGGATTTATGCATCAGAAAGCGCCAAGCAAAGAGGGGAGTTTGAGCAAAGGAGCAAGCAAGGAAAGCGCTCCTAGCAAGGGAACTACTCCTAGCAAGGAACCAGTAGTGAGTGTCAGCAAGGAAGCTGTAGTCAGCGTCAGCAAGGAATCGAGCAAAGAAACGATAGGATTCGGAACGAGTGCGAAGGCTAGTGCAAAGCAAACTGCTTCAGGAACTGCATCTGCATCAGCAACTTCAGCGACAGTAACAACTTCACTGGCAGCAACTTCAGCAACATCAACCTCAGCTCCTTCAGCCCCCGCTTCAGCCCCGCCTGGAGAATCCCAACATGATATCCATCACACTGGTCGCGATTCGCATTCCAACCGCCCGATTTCCGTGAAATGGGAAGGAATCGTACCAAATCTCGATTTCAGCTTCATCCACCCCATTGTTAAGAGGGTTTCGGAACATGTCACGATGATGTCTTCGAGAGTAGAAACAGTTGATGGCAAACAGAATGAAACGGCGAACAATAGTGGACAGCGTGATCATGCTGCTGATGCCATTAGGGAGATGGATGTGAAGAGAAGGCAGGAGGCGGCGAAGAAAGAGGAAGAAGAAGAGGAGAGGAGGAAGTGAGATGCAATTATTTTAGGGCTGGTATTAAACACATTGCAACTTTCCAAGCCCCACATTAACAATATCATATAACAACATCCTATTTTCGTCGTATGATATTGTCCCAGTTTCCCCAGTTTCTGAAAATTCTCAATTCCCATTATTCCCTCCAGATACGCCGAAGAACTTCGAGCTCGGGAGGCCAGCATCAAAAAATTCACCGAAGAAAGCAGGGTGCTTGAGGAAACGGCGAAGAAGCATGTAAGTTAGCAGTGATATTGATAGACTTAGTCAGGGTTTACTATTTAGGGTTGCTCAATACTTCATGGATTTCATATAGTGGAAGAAGCGTTTGTTTCGTTATAGAGACTGCGGTGATATCGAGTATACCATGTAGTGCACCACTTCAATTAACTCCTATCAAACTCCAGGTTGAAGAATCCAGACTCCTCGAAATCGAGGCTCAGAAATGCGTGGCGGAGAGCAAACTCAGAGAAGAAGCGGCGAAGAAGGAGAAAAGAGAGGCTCAGGAGAAAATTGAGGCTGCTGAGCGACTGGCTGCAGAGGCGAAGAGGAGGGAGGAAGAAGGTAAGATGAACGTTTGGTGCACATGTAGCGTCGATTGAGTACACATAAAAGTTGCATCTAGCCACTCGCCGAGTGCGTCAAGCGATGAGTTGATGTGTCGCCGTAATTTGTCGCAAATTATCTTGAAAGCAAGTACCCGGTCCTCCTAACAATTCTGGAGCCCTCCACCCAACAATTCCTCCCCAGGCAAAAAGCGAGAGGCAGAGTTGCAACGGTTAGAGAAGGAAGCGAGGCAACGTGAAACAGAGGCTAAGCAACGCGAAGCCGAGGCTAAGAACAAAGAAGCAGCAGCACGAAAGGAGGCAGATGACGCGAAGAGAAGAAAGGAGGCGGTAAGAGAAGAACTCTTTTTCCGTAAGGTGATTCGCGAACTGGAGAAGGCTGTGAAAGGCTGTGAAGAACAATTTCGTCTTTGTCACGAAACCCAAAATGAAAATCACTCCCAAAACAACAACTGCAAATCTCACTCCACAAACCAAAAATTAAAATCTCACTCCCCAAACCAAAAATTAAAATCTCACTCCCAAAACCAAATCTAAAAAATCCAGGTCAAAAAATACAACCCCAGGTCAAAAAATACGCAGAAGAGGCAAAACGCCGTGAAGACGCCGCAAAAAGACTAGCAGAAGAGACCGAACGCCGGGGGGAAGAAATCCTAAGAAGAGAATCTATTATCGCGAGAGAGGCGGAACAGGCTGCTCGTCTTTCGGCTTTGGCCCGGCACGGGCACCACGACGATCTGGGGTTTGGGGGTCCTGTGGCTGGGAGGAACAGTGGTGCGAATAATAGTGCTGGGAATGGTAGTGGTGAGCAGAAGGGTTTGGAGAATGGTGGAGGAGCGGTTGGCGGTATTTTTGGGGGAATGTTCGCGGGGTTTGGAGGCAGTGATGGGGATGAGGGGGAAGGTGAAGAGGGAGAGGGGGATGGGGATGGTGGGGCTACGTGGATGGAGAGGAGATAAGGATGGGAATGAGGGGATGAATTTATGGTAGGGGATGTATTTATGGAAAGTGAGGATGAATTTGTGGTAGGGGTATTACTTCTAAGTGGGGTTGGTTCGAATGGGGTGATGTGCGGGAAAGAAGGGGAAATGGGTTGGGAGAGTGGGGTGAAACTTAAAGGGGAGGAGGGGGGAATAGGACCGGGGGAACGCGGAGACGGGAAAATGGGAAAGTGAGTGGGGTAGTAAGCAAAAACACGAAGGGGAAAGTGGGGATAACGGAAATAAGAGAAATGCGAGGTAGGTGTGATAAAAGTTGGAATCGTGTTAACGACACGCAATTTAGGAGGAAAGGAGCTCGACAGGACAAATCAGAGAGGATTATGAATTTACAGAAGAAAGACCTAATTGAAGACAAGATACAGAGTTAAACAACTACAGAAATTTCCATTGTACTAAAGCGTATTCACATAATTTAATCAGTTAGAACTTCAGCAAAAGTTAGACACAGTGTTTTTCAGGACCACAGCGTTTCAAAAGTAAGTAAGCACACCCCACTTATGGGAATCGTATCCAATAACAGCGTATACAGTAAGTTTATCGGTTTGCAGTAATTTCATCGTATCAAGTAATTTCATCCTAACCAGTATCATCGTATGCAGTAACGTAGTGAGCAGTAATTTCATCGTAAACAGTAACGTAGTGAGCACTAATTTCATCGTATCCAATAAGATCGTATGCCGAAGGTCTATTATTCGGGAATGTCGTATGCAGTACGTGTAACACGTCTTTCAGCGGCGGTGCACGGCAACGGCAGAAGCGACACTTCTGATCTCGGACTGAGTGGCACAAAAACCGCGCCTATTTGAAAATTTGTGACTATTGTATCTTGCTTGTAGTAACCCATACCGGATTCTGAATATTGGAATGTGAGTGAGTCTGTCGCGTTTGTTTCAGTGAGTGGAAGTTGTGAGAAAAAAAACGGAGTGTGTTCAGAATAGTGTGGAAATTTGTGAGTGTACCCATCGATAGTTAGATTTGAAAAAAATGGGGAAAATGAATTTGAAACTTCATTCGCAGTCGTCGCGTCACGTGAGTTTACGTTTCTAGGTAGTGGAATCGCATAACGCATCAAGTCCATTTCACTAGGTATTAGAATGATTGCAGCAACACTGGGTATTAGGATCGTGGCACTCTAGGCAATAGGGAAAGAGCACAAACAAATCAATGTATTGACACAAAAAATCCCAAATTCCAAATTCCCATTACGCTACATCAGCAGTATCAAATTGCCTCTCCCAAATCTTGAAAATCGTTCCCGCAATCCGACTCCAAAATCCAATCCCACCATACCCTCCTTGACGCGCAGGTTTCAAAAGAGCAGTTCGGCGAATCGAAATTTTCATTCGTTTTGCCTTGAACGCAAAGTTCTGGAACTAACACGTACTGCAATAGTACCGCGATAGTGCTAAAAAGTATCAGAAAGTATTAAATCGATTTGGAACTTCAGTCAATCTCATTGCTGGAGATTTCGAATTGACCTGTAGTGAGCAAAAAATCAAAACCTCTCGTGAGATATAGAGAGGAGAGAAAAAGAGAGTGAGAAAAAAAGTGACAGAGATTTCTAGTACAGAGATAAACAACCCAATTACCTAATTTAAGTAAATAACCCTACCGTAAAGTAAAGAGTATCGTACCTAATTTAAGTAAACAGCATCCTAGCAGTTCCTTCAACCCATCATGTCCTCAGAAAATCGGGATTGGCAAGCGTACGCTAAATCCAAGGCAGCAGGACGGACTCCAGGCCAATCCGCCGCAGATGACAACCATTTAGACGGTCTTCTCGCTAGTGTTTTCGAGAAGAATGATGGAGCTGTGGATAGTTCTGCAGGTGCGGGATCTGCTATGGGTGGTGGTCCTCCTACAGTCGGTGCTGGTTCTTCCACAGGTGGTGCTAGCTATCCAGGTGTGAGTTTTGAAATGCAGAGTCCAACTTCTCCTTTCGGGACAGAGACTGCTCCTTCTATGAATACCACCTCTCCTCAGCAAACAACCACAGCAAACACCCCAGCCCCCCCTGAGCCCCCTCGTCGGTTCCAACAGGACCGGCAAGAAGCGCAACAAGAGAGGCAATCGGCGAAACCAAAAGCATCCCACTACGGTCGTTACTTCACCGCTGAGGAGGTCCGAGCGAGGGATGCTAAGAATGCGCTGCAACCACCGGCATTTCCAGATTACAAACCTTTAAGTGCACCGGGGGTAGATGCTCCTCGACCGCCGAGATTTGCTAATGCTGGAGGTTCAGAAGAACTTTTTCCTGAAGAGATGAAAATTGAGCTTCTCCCCGGTCCAAATGACGGCAAATCGGCTAAAAACAATATATCCCCCACCACAGCAACCACCGGCGTAGACTCGCGAACCGTGTCTCCGACGTCGGGTGTTTCCCCATCTGCATCGTCGTCTGCAGCTTCTCCAAATGCTGCGGCTAATGTAGATAACCAAGCAGCTTATTACCAGAATGCGAGTGGTACTAACTCGGGTGCCAGCGGCGGCGGGATTGGCGGCGGAAGTAGTAGTAATTTTAGTGGCAGCGGGAGTGGGAGCGGGAGTGGTAGTTCTTCTGAGTCGAACGCTGATTCCAACACTGAAGGTGGTGGGGATGGAAGGCGGAACAAGTCAAAGCAAAGATCCAGATTGCCAGTGAGATTCGCTCATCCTCGAACTACAGCGAAAACTGTGGGAAAAATGGTGCAAGGAGCAGCACCGCCGCCGGGAAAACAAAAGGGAGGGAAAAACCAGGGAGCTCTTGCGTTCCCCCAAACAGCCGATGTGAGATCTGGTATTCCGGAGACGCCCCAATCACTTTCCTCCAGTGAAGAAGTCAATTACCTGCATAGGATGAGCGCAGAGGCGAAAAATAGTAGTGGTGGTAATAATGCCGGTAACAATCCTGGTGGTAACAATTTCGATAACACTGGGGGTAATGATTCAGGCTTTCATTCCGCAGTTTCCATCGAAGGCGCCGAAACTCAACAGACTGTTGTCTGCGGACCAGGTGTGTTGGGGAGAGTTGCTGGCTCTGTGACTGGGTCAGTGGGTGGTATTGGTGGTGGTAATGCTAATTCTGTTGGTGGTAATAATGCTAGTCCTGGCACACAACAACAACAACAACAGCCCTCCGACTCCTCCCTCTCCCCCAACCTCCCCACTTGGCTCACCAACATCCCCAATCTGAACATCCCAACTTGGTTGCAGAATCCATTCGGGCAACCCGACCAACCTGATCACCCAACTCGAGATGCTAATGGGGACCCCGTAAACTATACGACTGGACGGGGGAGTTTGAATCCGAGTCCCATCCCACCTCACCCGAGCGAGCGGCGCCATCCAGACCATCCAGAGCATGAAGAGCATTTGAAGGAGGTGAGATAAAAGATGTTTAATGTCGCCGGATCATCCGGAACATCAAGAGCATTTGAAAGAGGTGAGATAAAAGGTGTTTACGAGCTTTTTAAAACTGTTCTGTTTGTCTTTGCAAATTTGATGAAAAAGGTCATTAAAAATATTTCTTCGGTCGCTCATTAATCACACTTCGGTTTCACTCATCACCATTTTGATTTCCCCCCTCAGGTCGAACAAGAAAAGAAAGAAGGCCGCCCGCGCTGGGCCGAAAAAAGACTGGAAGCACTCAAAGCAGAAACCGCGGAACATCGCGAAAGCGCAGAGAAAACGATGACTGATGCCTCTGGATTCCTCGAAGTGACCTCTCCGAATGCGGATGCCAAAGGCGGGAATGAAGGTAATACAATAACTCGAAATACCTCGAATCATACCTCGAATCTGGACTCTGGACTATCAGTTAAAGTTGCTAATACTAGTGATATGATTTTTCACAACGATCCCATCTGTCCCGCAGTATTAAACGAATTCACTCGAAGCAACTTTAACTAATACCCCTGATATACCCCTGATTCAAGCAACTTTAACTAACAGGTGGCAAAAACGGAAGCAAAAGCAAAAACCGCTCTAAGTGGCCG
>Ga0099798_10263_pt1 | contig 18113 bp, 13 predicted proteins | sample Uncmet_Sort29A_1_FD_89870 | JGI IMG/M metagenome (GOLD analysis project Ga0099798, IMG submission 89870) | Marine eukaryotic communities from CALCOFI LINE 67, Pacific Ocean - CN13ID_Sort29A_1 | ecosystem: Environmental > Aquatic > Marine > Oceanic | place: Pacific Ocean: Monterey Bay | collected...
TGGTCTTCAACCTAGCGAAAAGCACTCGTCTAGAGCCCTTGTTCAACGATTGGTCCTTAGGGTTGTTCAATTTCATCGCCACGTTCTCGTCCGCGTTGATATGTTTGGTCATTATCGGTGGTCTTAGTGCGCTTTTCTTCCCGGATATGAGTTTGTTCGAACGATTTGCCGGTTATTTCAGCGGAAAATATCAGGCATTACCCGTCGAGCTTATTATCATTTATGCGGTCGCGGCCCTCATGTGTGCCGTTTTGACCGACGGTATTGTACAGGTACTTTTTATCTTCAAACCACATTTTTTTCATTTGTTTCATTATGATCAACGTACAATTGTTTCTTTCAAAAAACAAACACAGCCACTAGATTCAGGAGCGCGCACGCTGCTCGTACTTTTCATGGAGGCGCCCGCGTTCTTTCATAAGAGCCAGCCTGAGGTCTATCTTCATGTTGGAAACAATATCATTTTTTATGCAAAAATGATTGTAACCAAAACAACAATTAAATTTTCCACCATCATTGTTTTTGCACTAGGTGCGGGATCGTTGTGCGCGCATGGGGCTGGTGGACAAAGCTCCGGGCCACTTCCGATAGTTAAACAGTTAAATGTTTTCTGTGCAGTAAATTACCAGTCTACCCACGCGGTAATAGTTTTCTAACCGTTGTAAAATATTTTTACATTTTTAAAGAAATGATTGCCAGCATGTCCATTAATGTTTTGTAGTGTTTTCGTTGAGACAGAGTTGTGGTGAAAAAGAAGCATAAAAACAGAGAAAGTGTTGCTGATCTTAAAGTTACATAATACTTTAAAACAAAATTCAAAGAAAAATTCAATGTTCAATAAAAAAATATGCGTTTCAAAAAATTAATTGCCATTGTTCACACCACCACATATACACTTCTTCATCCCCACCATCAAAATCAAAAATATTTGAATCTAAATTAATCGCTACCTGCTAAAAATGTTTTTCATATTATAATTTTTACATAAAAAAAGTTTTTAGTACACGAAAGTAATAAGATAGAATAAAAAATGGGGGACGTTCTGAAGTCGGACGTGACAGCCAGCTCCACGAGCACGCGGTTGACAGATGGGTGTATAGATAGTTCGCCGTTTGAGTGCGATTATGGGCGGCATTTGACGGTTAATAATGATTATTTGTACGAGGAGCGGATTATCGGCGTGGGGAATGTCGGGTTGTTCGCGACTATGGATATTACCAAAGGTACAGTTTTGTTCCAGGAGCAGCCGTTTGTAGCCAATGCAAGTAGTGCAGAGGAATTTGAAAAAGAGCTGATAGAAAACGTGCAAAAAGCGTGTGATTTCGCGACCCAGATGGAGTTTGAGGACCTGAGCGATCGTATTCACCAGGCGACGGTCATGAATCAGGGGTGGTACAGCGAGGACGAAAAATATTCACCGGCGGTGCAGAAAGATTTAGATCGGCATTTTGAGATCGGTATGTTCGCCAAGTTTTTACTTTTACCGCCGGAATTACAGCAGAAATGGCTGTCTGGTCATGATGCTTTTCAGGAAATTTCTAAGGTGGGTGTTTGCGCGGTGGGGATTTTTGGGTTAGATGGGGGGTTAGATTTGAATGGAAAAATAGGAAAATCAACCGGTTATGATGATGAATCTAAAAGTTATCTAGTAGAAGTGCCAGGTCATGATGATCTTGTCGCTATCAAGCGGGAGAATCTGAAAACGCCAGGTGGGGTGTTTCGTTGTAATGCATTTCCGATAGGGCTGTTATCTTTGCGGGCGAGGCTCAATCATGCATGTAATAACAATATGGATGCGAAAATAATAACCAACACCCAAGGCGGGCAGGAATGCGAGTTGCGTACAAATAGAGACATATCACAGGGCGAGGAGCTCACGGGATGTTATCTGAACTGGTCCGAAGCTTCTACGGAGTATCGGCGGAAAGCTTTGTCGGCGAAATACGGTTTTCTGTGTCAGTGCACAGCGTGTCAGAATGACGAAATTGTTACGAATGTTTAAATAATAAATGACATCACATTTTATTTTGAATAAATTTTAATATATTGATGATCCCGTCATGAGTTTGTTTGTGATCGTAAAAAGTCGTTGTCAAATAAAAGTTGGTTCATGCATGCGTGTGTAGTTTTTGTCGTGTAAATCATTTAAAAAGATCACGTTCGTACGGTCAAATTTCGGTTCATGGACATCATTTCATTTTCTCATCATCATATCTCAGTCTTCATTATTGTATTTTAAACATAAAATCACGTAAATTTTGAAGTAAAAATATGGCGGTGGGTGTGCGTGCTAGAAACAGGCCGGAGGCCGAGGAGCGTGCGGACTCAAAAGAGGATGAGATTAAGGAGCGGGAGATCCCGCCGTTAACGTTAAGTAGGTTAATCCAGTTGTCCCGCCCGGGGTGGTGGTTAGTGAACGCCTGGTTGTACCTTGCACCGACGGGCACGCAGTGGCATTTGTTTGGCACGGCTAAGTTCTGGTTTGGGTTGTTATGGGTGGTTTTTCCGCTTAATTTGTTGGTTTATGGGTTAAATGATTATACCGATGTGGAGATCGACGTTACCAATCCACGCAAGGGAAATTTCGTGTATGGCGCGAAATGCACCCACAACGAACTTGCCAATCTTCCGAAAGTGATTGCCATCTCCCACAGCATCGGTACCCTTATCTTCTGCTTGTGGGGGCAGTCCCTTTCTTTCCTATGGATTATGCTGGCTGCCGCTGCGGTGAACGTCGCGTACAACGTCCGCCCTTTGCGTTTGTCCGGTCGCGGGCCTTTCGAGCTCCCTACTGTTGTGTCCGGTTTTAGTATTGTTACGATCTTGTCGACGTTTTGGAATGAGACGCCTTTCCCACCGACACGTTATTGGCTGCACATGACTTTCCTCGTCTTACGCACGCAGTTATGGACCGAGTTCATGGATCACGATGAGGACGCGAGCTTCAACCGCAAGACCACCAGCGTGCTTCTAGGACGGGTTTTGAGTCAGATTGTCGTGGCGTGCGTGCTCGCGGGGGAGGCACTGATGGTTTGGACTCATTTCGATGACGCGGTTGGAGAAATTTAAAATCGAAATTTCGGTAATTTTGGAGCCCTGAGGGCGTCTGCGAGACGAAAAATGAGTCCTAACTACATGTCTATCGAAATTCGGACCCCCGATTTTGTTCCAGATTTTTTTTTTTTGGGGGGACGCAAGAATTTTTCAAAAAAAGTGGTGTGGACTTCTTTTGGGATTACAAAATCTTTGACCGCAGGAAATTTGAAAATTTTGGTTAAATTTATCCATTTTGTTTTTCAAAAAATTACTAGGTTTTTCTTGTTCGCATAACCACACGTGACCACACAGTTCACAATTAAACTAATCAATTACCAACACAAAACACAATATTAATCAAGCATCATTACTACCAAACGTATTCGTTTTTTGGATAAAAATCAAAACATAATCTGCACGTGCAACATTGTTGCACTATTTTAATACAATTCACAAGACGTTTTGTTCATTTAAGTAATATTATACAAAAACAATAAATTAATTATTATTAAATGAATCAAAATTATAAGAAATTAATTGCAAATAAATAATTACAGTACAACCAATAAAAATATAAATGATAAAAAATATTGTCAATAATAATCAAAATCGATATTCATCCTTGGACATCCAGAATAGTGTTTGTGGAAACGATAAGGTGTGGTCGAACAAAAGAAAACGATGTAAAGTGTGTGTTTGTGTTTGTTTTAACTAACATTGATTAATAAAAATTAAGTAATTACAGTGTAAATAATTAAACAGTTCAAAACAGAATCGCAGCAGCTCAGTCCAGCTTTGCCCCAGTTACAGCTAACAAACCAACAAATTCATTTTGTTCACATAATTACATACATGTTAAAATTTAATTATAATAAAATTAAATTAATCATTTAAACCAATAATTACTAAACACGCACAGCATAATCAATCAACAGGTTTTTTCCACAGTCTGCAGTTGTTTTTTTGTTCCGACTTGACACGTTCATTCGGGTGAAAAAAGCAACACGAACCAGAACCAGATTCTTATTTTCTTCTTTCAAACAAATTAATTATTAAATAATTATCAAAATTAATTATTAATAATTGTACAAAACACAATTTCTGATTTTGTACAGCAAACAAGCAGTAATTCATTATTTATTGACAATCTGACAAACCACCCGTTGGAGAAAAATAAAATAAATCGATTTTCAAAATTAGACGCTGGAACACGTTTTGAAAATAGGATCTCTTGTTTTGTCACCCCCAAAACGTAAAATTTAATTAAAAATCACCATCTATTTCACTTTTTTATTTTTTTTCAAAAAAGGTTTGTAAAATTGTAAACATGGACATCAGCACGATTCTCACCCTCTGCAGCGTGGCCATTCTTCTGGCTTTCTCTGCTGCGTAATTTTAAAATTTTTAAAAAAGTGAAATGGATGCTGATTTTTAATTAAATTTTGATCAACATCGCTTCCAGAACACGTTTTGCGAATTTATTTTGATGCAAAATCAAATTCAAAAAAAGGTTGTACTTCGCGTCCCTGGATGAAAGTGACCATTTCAACCCCAGCCCGCCGTCGTCCAAGCGCAAGAAGGCGCAGAAAGTATTACATTTTTTAATAAAACATTGTTGTCAGACGCGATTTCGATGTAATTTTTGTCGCAAATGTGTTCAAAATCGTCTAAAGTGTAATAATTCACAACCATTTAAAATGTAACAAAAAAAGATCGAACGCATCGATGACCCCGATGAGCCGGTGCAGAAGCCGCGTTGGAGATATTTTAAAAAAGATTCAAAAATCAGCCTTCGAGACACAAAATCGCTACTCCAAAACCCATTTTCGTCTTCCAAATCGCCAAAATACGTCCAAAATTTCTCATACAAAATTATTTTTAATTTTCTACTAGGCTCCCCGAACCCGAACGCCAAGCGCAACAACAAGCGTCGCCAATACGAACAAAGCCCGGAGGAGAAGGAACTCTGCCAGAAGCTCTTGGCCGGCATCGAATGGCGCGCTGAGCTCGATGCTCTGGTTGGAGAAATAATAATATTAAATTAAAACGCAATTTCGTCGCTCAAAACGCCAACAATCGTTCAAATTAAATTAATTAGGTCGGTGAGAACAGCTTCCAGATCACGGACTTCGACCCCAAGGCCATTCGTCTGCTCAACGCTTACTATGCGGAAGGAAAGCTCAAGACGGCTTTCGACGCCCTTCGTTGGAGAAATTAATTTAAAAAACACAAAATCGATCGTCCAAACGCCAATTTCGTTGTTCAAATCGCCGATTTTCTTTCAAAATTTCTTAAATTTCTACTAGGTGAGAGTGTCGAGAACCAGCCCCGCAACAACATCCAGAACACGCGCCGTTATGTCTACACTCTCCTCCGCCGTGTGGATCGTGAAGTTTACGGCAAGTAATTTATTAAATTAATTTGAGTAAAATGGTGATTTTGCATCGAAATAAATTCGCAAAACGTGTTCTGGAGGCTATTTTGATCAAATTTTAATTAAAAAACAGTTACAAGTTGAAGTCTCGTGAGGACCAGAAGATGGAGAAGCTCCGTACCCCCGAAAAGGCTAAACCTCGCTACGAGGTACGCTCAGTAAATTCTATTTGACAAGTCAAGATCACGGAAATAAACACAAATTTATACGATTTCTCGTTTTATTTCGAGCAATTAATGAATTTTTCAAAAATGAAATTTACAGGTGACCCCCGCCGACCTCCGTGAGATCCTCATGAGCGAGCCCCGTGAGCAAGCCCCGACCTCCCGCACGAAGAGCAGTCGGCAAAATGATTCAAACATATCAACATCGCGTTCCAAAACGCACAAATTTTCCATTTTTATGTCATAATTATTTAAAATTTCAAAGGTTCCGACTCCCCCTCCAAGAGCCACAGCTTCAACGCCGCGGCCGAGGCTTTCGAGCCCGGCAAGCGCTCTCATGGTGGGAGAAAAAAGTGAATTGGATGCCGATTTTTAATCAAATTTTACGTTTTGAGGCGTCAAAATCACGAGATCCTATTTTCAAAACGTGTTCCAGCGTCTAATTTTGAAAATCGATTTATTTTATTTTTTCACTAGGCTGCGCGGAGTTCGTCCCGGGAGCTATCAGCCACGGATTGCTTCAGGCACCGGTTAACTAAGATCTTAATTATTAATAATTACTTATTAACTTTTTGAACATTTTCTAATTTGAAAAGTCTACAGAAAGTTTAATATAATCAAGGATCTAATGAAGTTAACACAATTACATTAATTAATTACGCTTAATTAAAAGTAATTAATTAATTGTCTTTCTTTAATTTTTTTACGATTGACTCAATTTAGTCGTCGTCCTCAACTTGTTACGAATCAAATTAATTTGAAAATTAATTATTATTTAATTATTATCATAAATGATTAGTTAAAAAATATTTATTTAATATTTTTCAATTCATAATTTCGATCGACTGAAGTGAAATTTTGAAAAATGAAATTTAAATTTGATTCTAATAAAGTAATTTTTTAAATCGCATCATCACAAATCAATTATTAATGATTCATCACAATTATCAAATCAATTAAATTAATTAATTATTTAGAATGTTGTAATATTTGTACCAATAGTAATGAAATTAAATCATAAAAAACGATTTCAAACCTGAATTATAATTTCTCAAAAAAAAACGTGTGAAAATTATATTTTGAAAAGAATGAAGCAACCGAACAGTATATTTATTATTCAGAGAAATTAATTCATTATTGGTCGTAAACAATACCATTGAAATGTAATTTGTATGTCTAGTTTGGTGGTTGGTCTTTGAGTTCGTAATTAATTTATGATTTTTTGTGCAATAAAAATAATGTAATATTAATTACAAATGTAATGTTTGATTTGGTTCATACTTACGAATGATTTTTATATGTTGGTTCGCGCAGATTTTCATGATGTAAAAATGGTGAGTGCGATTATAAGTAGTTTTTTGCGGTTTTGGCATAGTTGGTTTACGTTGTCGTTGCCGACGCAGCATATATTGACGTTGCTGCATGTGATATCGTATGCACGAGTGGGGCAAATCTTGATCACTTTTGTAATACCGTTGGTAGTTGGGGCGGTAGCACTATGTGCGGCCAATGGGGGTGGCTTGCGGTCGAAGAGATTCTGGGCGATGTTAGCGTTGTTCACGTTGCCCATGCCCCTCTTTGTAATTATAGCGGTATGCGGCGTGAACGTAGTGCTCATGAATCAGGGCCAGACCTACCACAACGAGCCATGGTCCAGGATGGCTAAGGATGATGACCTGCCGATCTGCGGAAGAAAAGCTGTTGACCCAAATGCAGCTTACCCTGTAGATTTTTTCTATTTTTCAAGCGGCGTTGTAGACGTCAAGCATACAGTAGATGTTGCGCTATGTGAAAATGAGGCGGGCAATTGCGAACTTTGGGTTGTGGCGCCGGTGTTTGAAGGTGAAAAGATTGAGAAAGAGGTTGTTGGCTGGGCCCTTGGTGTGGGGTCGGGGGTGTTTCATAACATCGAGGTGGCCGTCTATGATGAACCCAATGCCAGCCTTGATTCTGCTGCTGTGGAATTGTCAGTAGTGGATAAAACGAAAGAAAAACAACATCATCATCAGCAGCAGCATAGTAAATATAGTGAAAATGAACATGAGCAGGATAATTCTACAAGAAGTGAGCAGCCGTCTGTGAAATTGGACATGAATATGACAAATGGTGAAGAAGAAGGGGAAAAATTAAAAAGTAAGCATATTGCGGAGCTGAAAGCGATTTCTGGTGATAGAAAGGGAAACGAAACGAGGCGCGAGGCGCATGATAGAGATAGAAAGGGGGCGAAAGATGAGAAATCGAAGTCGGGGGGGCGAGATGAGAAAGAAAAAGAGGAGGGTAAGAAAAATGAAAAGCATGCTAGTACAACGCCGCACAAATCGACACATACCTCAAACTCCTCTCATACCAGTACAAAGAAGAGCGCAAAAACAGCACATGCCAGCAGCAGTAATAGTAATCACAATCATAATCACACGCATGCAAAAGCTGTTGCCACAGCCCCACAGGCCCCGCGGCTCCTAGGATACAAGGCCATCCCTCCGACAATGAGATGTAATGGGAAGTTATGTGGCACTGCAGTATGCGGCCGCAAGGCGGAGCTGCTCATAAGCGAGTGGACGAAAATACATGGCAAGAAGTATAAGGTGGTAAAACATGCGCCGGCCTTCTTTTTTATCGATCCAGATCTGCAATACAACACGCACATGACTTTGCTGGTTATATCGGTCATATTACTATGCGTCGTGATAGTTATCTCTATAGGAGTGGAACTGTGCCCGCGCAAGCAGAGTAAGATCAACCCCACGCTCTCCAGCGTCGTATTGGAACGCAGTCAGGAGTTCGAGAAAAAGCATTTTCGTTTGAATTCATAGATTTTCTTGCATTTCGAATCACTTTTATTATAATTAATTGTGCAGGATGGCAGAGATGTATCCCGAGGGGGCGCCGCAGGAGACGGGGGCGGAAGCGCTGACCCCCATGGTGCCGCGGCGGTCGGGTGCGTTTTTTGTTTTTTGTTTGGCCGTTTTCATTTTTGCGTGCTGCGCCTAATTGATCGCTGACCTTGGAAGGACCAAGTTAATCGACGTTATTCGGCAACGATTATTGATGCCAGTGATGTTTGAACAAATGAATAAACTTGTCCGAGCACCAAAAGTTGCGGTGCAGGGTTGCCAAAAGTTGTCGAAAGGGCGATTCCCACTGGTGGGTAACCTAGCCCCCCCCCCCCGATGCCACACGGCATCCCCCATCCCCCGTTCTTCTTTCGCAAAAAAGTGACACCGTCCCCGGCGGCGTCCAGCGCCTCAAGCGATGCAGGCTTTCTACCCGAGACTCGCAGACGCCTGGCCCACAGGATGTCCAGCGCATCAGTTCCGTCACTAACCCAGCTTGCCACGCCGCTAATGCAGGGATTACGCAAATCGGCAGCCAGTGCAGCTAGTTTGCGTGGGGTGCAGCAGCGGCCGTCAAGCGTGCCCGGAACGCCGCCCAACCCCCACACGCCAGAGCCGAGCGAGAGGTTGGAATCGCTGGACGAAAACTGGCCGCACACCGTTTGAATTATATTATTATTTCAAATTTTGTCACATTGAAAAACGCTATTTTAGTTGTAGTTATGAACTAATTAATTACTAATCTGCTTTCAAGTTTAAAAATTATTTGAATGTCGTGTCTGTTGCGCATGATTGATGTCAGTTGATTGTGTCGTTCTCTACAAGTTTCATTTTAACAATGATCATGAACAACGTACATTTAAATTTTAAAATACCAACATTAATATGTCATTAATGGTTCAATGAACGGTTCAGCTCTCATTACACAGTTAATTACATTTTCACAGAATAAAATTATTAAGTACTACAGTTTTTCGATAAAATGACGAGTGCGGATTACAACATTCTGGAGGATGGCGTGAACGCTAGTACGACGTCGAGTCAACGTCATGGTTGGGTGAAAACGATTCTTGCCGCCGGTGGCGTGGCCGCTCTTATGTTGATGTGCGTTAGTAATTATGGCACGCAGATGATTTCGCTCTCCACTCCGACCTCGATCTCGTTGGGTTGGAACCCCAACCCGTGCATCGATTTCTGCAAGAATTCTGGTGTATGCGATGCTCAAGGCGGCCTTGATCACGACGTCATCGATGTTTGAGAAATAAAAACATGATTGAAATTTCTTGCTTTCGAGGGCCGTGAAGGCGCCCGCGAGGCAAAACAACAACTTTCTTAAATTTCTACTAGGTCGCTGCGTGCGCTGTCTACCCCAATGAGTATGGCACCTGCGACGAAACAAGCGGACCAGGTTCGTGGATCAAGTGTTGCAGTTGGGATGAATCTGTCGCCCATTTCCCCTCGTGTGGTGATCCAGCAGATACTGTGTGTGGGACGGACCAGGTCTGTCAATGCGCTTGCACTAATTGTGGCGGCAATGTTCCATGCAGTTAGTTGACTCTATGTCTAGCAGATTGATTTTCAATTTCGGTGTTCCAACGCGGACACTACGTTAGACGATTACACACTATTCATGTCACTTTTTAAATTCATAATCCATGTTACAGTAATTATAAAAATTTCTAAACCAAAATCGAAAACGTAAACGAGCATTAGATTTTAGAACTGATAAGATGCATCATCACAAAATAAATAATAAGTACGAGCAAATCATGACCGTAAGAAGTAAGCAGTGCAAAATTGCAAACATGTCATTTCATTGGTCGCACATTTTTGGCTGTTTCGTGGTTTGGTCGCATTTTGTGGTGGTGAAAAACCCATCAAATCCAGCTCGAAATCGCTGGGTAATTATAATGTGGGCTTGCTTGCATGCCCCCGAAGTTGGTTTGTGTCGTCGTTGTGCTGAGAGAGTTGTCGAGTGTGCTGTGGTGGTGGTAGTGAGAGAGTAACAAAAACAAACGAAAATTTTAGCAAATGTGAGAAAAAGTATTACAATATCAGAAAAAACGAGCGAAATATGATGCTAAATGTGATTGTGTGGCTCTAATTGTACGTTTTAGAAAGGAATCGAAACCATACAGTCCAAAAGAGAAAGAGTTTGTTATCCAAATTGAGATACGCCTAAAAGTCGAAAAGAGTTCCAAATCTTCTTCTAACCAGAGTTATTATCTTCAAAAATCGATCGTTCAAAACTTTCAAAACCCATGCGTTGATTCGTAATACATTTATTTGTGCTGCCTTCAAATTTGGTCGTCCCCCTCTATTCTACATTCTACACCCCTCTACTTTTGAAAACCAAAATCGTTCACCAAACAAACCATCAATAACGATTGAATATCTAAACCAAAATTCGCTTCCAAATTGATCGTTTTACGTTTTATTATACACTGTTTTGTAACATAATTAATAACACTAAATAATATAAACATATCATTAATCGAATGCGATTCAAAATGAATTTCGATTTCAAAATTGTACATCAAATTAATATTTTAAATTTACAAAACGTTATTAATTACAAAATATTACATTTAATTGCGGTTTGGACGACGATGCACAATGGCAATATTGTAAACCGGATGGATTGAATTGGATTTACAGCTGCAGATTGTTTTAGGGAAAGTTCGAGACATATTAGAAAAATCGATTAAATAAATTAATTCGAAGCCAAATTCGCACCAAAATTGTATAATTTGTATCGTTTTTTAATATTTTCTCCAACAAAATTTCAAAAACAAACTAGGTTTTTAAATACACCAAATTCCACCATGACCGACGCCGCTCCCAAGAGACGTACGCTTTTATTTGATTTTATAAAAAAAGTGAAATGGATGCTGATTTTTAATTAATGTTTTGAGTACATCGCCTCCAGAACGCGTTTTGCGAATTTATTTTAATGCAAAATCACCATTTTACTCAAAAATGAAAACAGGCACCTTCAAGAAGTTTCAATACAAGGGTATTGATCTTGACAAGATCCTTGACATGAAACGCGATGAATTCATCCAGGTAATTTTTTAAAAAAAGTGAAATGGGATGCCGATTTTTAATTAAATTTTACGTTTTGAGGCGTCAAAATCGCGAGATCCTATTTTCAAAACGTGTTCCAGCGTCTAATTTTGAAAATCGTTTTATTTATTTTCCAACAGTTGCTCCCCTGCCGCATCCGCCGCAAGTTCGACCGCATGAACGACTCCGAGACCTCCAAGGCTTTCATGCGCAAGGTTGGCGAAATTAATTCAAAATCGAAATTTCGAGCATTTTTGGGCCGTGAAGGCGTTCGCGAGACCAAAAACGCGTCTCGAAAACCAAAATTTCGCCCTAAATTCGTCTTCAAATTTTCTCCCATATTTTTTCAAAAATCTACAAGGTCACTTGCTTCCTCAAGAAGCTTCGCAAGGCCAAGGTCGGCCTCGTCCACGGTGAGAAGCCCGACGCCATCAAGACCCATCTCCGCACCATGGTCATCCTTCCCGAGATGATCGGATCCGTGGCCGGTGTCTACAACGGCAAGGTGTTCATCAACGTCGAAGTCAAGCCTGAGATGATCGGTCACTACCTCGGCGAGTTCTCCCTTACCTACAAGCCCATTTCTCATGGTCGCGCTGGTATGGGCGGTGGCGCCAACCGCTACATCCCTCTCAAGTAAATTATTTAATTAGTTTTTTAAATTATTAATAATGAATATTGATTAACCAGTAATACGAAATAATTTGTAATGTTTCAATGGCGTTATAATTAATTTTCGTGCGGTATTTAATTATTTATTTATTAATGAATTTATTAATACAAAAATTAATAATATTTTTGATTGGTTTGTAATGGTGTAAATAAACACTTTACTACCCCCTAGAACAGCAACAACAAATCAGCAGCATATAATAAATAATACAACACCTAGAATCGTCATCATCATTTGTCTTGGTTGTATGTTTTGTGAAAAAAAATGTTGTGGGAAAAAATCAATCATGTGAATAATTATGTAAAGTGAGACAGAAAATGTAAATTGTGCAGATTTCAAAATAAATGTTGCAGAAAAAATGTTGCTAGCAGATAGATGATTCACTTATAATGATAATAATTTAAGCAAAATTTTAAACTCATAAGATCAGGCAGTCTGTTTTAAAACTCATCATTAAATTCATGCATAATTGCATAAAAAAACATGCATAATTGCATGACATGTTGTTGTGCCCCATTTTATAATCACATTTCAACCATGATTCACAAAAACAATTTTAATAAAAACGAAAACAAGAAAACAAACCAACTTTCCAAGCAGAAACAGAGTCAAAGCCAACCGCTGGCCTCTATTTATTTTTTGACAGTCAAACAGTAAACAACATTTGTAAACATGACCGAAGTTGACACGCTCGCCAAGGAGATCGGTATAATTTCTTTTGAAATTAAAATTAATTAATTTTTGAACGACGTTACGTGTTTTACACGTGTTTCAGCGCATTCTCTCGACGTTAAAACAGTTTCTAATCCAAAATTAAAATTTAAAAAAAGAATCCCTCGAGGTCGACTCCAAGCCCACCAGCCCCACCGGCTACGCCAACCGCGATGAGTCCACGATGAGCGCCGTAATATTTTTTTAATTATTTTGTCTAGAACACGTTTTCAGATCAAAAATCAACGTTTGAACCATAGTTTTTGTTCATTTTATAAATTTTAAATTAAAAACAGGCTGCCAAGAAGCGCGCCAAGAAGAAGGCGGCGGAGAAGGCTAAGAAAGCCAACGCTGAAAGTATTCATTTTTCAAACATTTTTAATTTTGCATTAAAATAAATTCGCAAAACGTGTTCTGGAGGCGCTTTACTCAAAAAATTAATTAAAAATCAGCATCCATTTCACTTTTTTAATGATTTTCTCTTTTTTTAAAAAAAAGACGATGCCGCCAATGAGCCCATCAAGCCCGTCAAGGCCCCCGAGGACGAAGGCAAATCCGAGGTAACGTGTTTTTTTTGAAAATGACGTTTTTTGATCCAAAACACGTTTTCAGGCATGTGTAACGCGTTTTGGACCCCTCTCGTAACCAAAACTCAGCGTCCAAACAACATGTTTTGCTTATTTTTATTTTTTTCAAAAATTTTAAAAAGTCGATGGCCGGTAAGTTGACCCCTGCCGAGCTCAAGAAGATCGCCGCCGCCCGCTCCAAGAAGAAGGTAGGATTTTAAACTTAATTAATTTGAAAAATCACTAAAAAAGTGAAATGGATGCCGATTTTTAATTATAATTTGATCAAAATCGGTTCCAGAACACGTTTTGCGAATTTATTTTGATGCAAAATCACCATTTTACTCAAATAGGGTAAGAAGACTATGTCCGCCGCCCAGGCCGCCATGGCTAACGAGAAGGCCAAGGTAAATTAAAAAATTAAAAAAGAGAAATGGATGCCGATTTTTAATTAAATGTTACGTTTTTGGGCGTCAAAATCACGAGATCCTATTTTCAAAACGTGTTCCAGCGTCTAATTTAGAAAATCGTTTTTTTATTTAAAAGGCTCCGCGACCGGCCAAGGGCGACGCCAACTACGAGGGCACGTGGGACATGTTCAATTGTGACATGGGCGGCTCCTTGGTCCACGATGATTGAGCGACACATCGTTGGATAATTAAATAAATAATTTCATAGACATTTAGACGTTTTCGATGCCCAAAATGCAAAAATCGCGTTCCAAAAGTTACGATAACATTAAAATGTTTAATTATTTTCTCTTAGGTTTTTTTCCACCATCTTATTTTTATTACTACCTGTTTGTTTCCACCCACACAAATCATACACATAAATAATAATGGTTAACGCGCAAAAAGTAAGTAACTTTGCGACATCATTAATTATTATTATTATTATTATTACACGATTTTATAAAGCAATCTTCTGGCGTAATTACTAATAATAAATTTAGATTTATACATATTTTTTGCAGGGTAAATCAATTAATTAATGATCAATCAACTATGAAAAATGTTAGATTAAAATGTATTCAATCAGTAAAAAATTAAAAATATTTTGAATTTCCAAATGCACAAATAATATAAATAATATCAAATAAATTACAAAAAACTAATCTTGATTGATTGATTAATACGTTAATACCAGCATAAAATAAAAATTTAAATTATTTTGTCGTTTTGATCCAGCCAGTTTTCACATAACTAATCATAAAATTATACATCGCACTATCCTCCACTTATTAATTTATTTAAAAATTATTAATTATTATACAAAAAATAAAATTTGAAAAATATCATAAACGTTTACAGTTAGTTGAATTATTAAAAGCAAGATTAATTAATTATATTTTTTACTTCAGTTCAAATCGGTAGGCTAATGTCCCTATTGGTTACTAAATCGCTCAATCAAAATAATTATCAATCTAAAAAAAACAATTACTAATCAGCACCATCAATAAGTAATTACACATCAGTCGTCCTAAATTATTACTTAAATTATAAACGTTTAATTCAAGAAAACAAAAAATCAAGAAAATAAATCACGTAGGAACGCACGAATAATTATATGTCATAATTTCCATAATTGTGATGAAACGGTGTGTGATGAGATGTAAAAGTAATTAATTAAGTAAATAATCTTAAAAGCTACAATAATTGACTACGGAATTAACTTTTTGGCGATGCTCGCGCCAAGAAAAATGTCGAAACAGTTGTCGGCGCCGGAAATTTTGTTGCCACTACAGAGTAGTGAAAACGATATTAGGGGCGCCGACAACTGTTTCGACATTTTTCTTGGCGCGAGCATCGCCAAAAAGTTAATTCCGTAGTCAATTATTGTAGCTTTTGATATTAGTCGTGAGATGAGATGACGTGTTGTAATTTATTATATCCACCTGTGATTCCACCCATGAAACCAATTTAATTACAAACCAATACGTAATTATACAATTCCTCCTCTCTACCAATGCCCACCACATATTTTTCTGACCAACAATAATTAATAGAGCATCAAAATAATTAATTATCCACAGAACAATAAGTTACAAGTGGAAGTAAAAAAAAAAATGAACAATTCACCACCAAGCAAAAAACGGACGACCGATGATTTAGGCGAAAGCTCAAAACGATTGAAGTCAAATGGCCATGCGGCAGTGGCAGTGTCAGCGGAGGCGGATAAAAAAATGCAGAGGTATTTTTTGAACGGTAAGGTGGTGAGTCGAGAAGTTTATATTCAGATGGCTAGAAAGTTGGAAAAATCGGTCTCAAAACTCAAAAATCGACGCCAAAATCGTCAAAATCGTCGTTCAAATCGTCATTTTAATTAAATTTCTCCCATTTTTTTTCTTAAAAAAAATTACTAGGTGTGCGGGAAAACGAGATAGGCCCAGTCCCCCTAGCGTCGGGAAGGTTGGAGTAATTTAAAATCGAAATTTCGAGCATTTTTGGGCCCTGCGAACGTCTGCGAGACGAAAAAGAGGCCTCAACTACATGTCGAAGCAATTAAATTCAATATTTTCAATACCACAGGAAATTTGAAAATTTTGGTTAAAAATTCACAAACGCCAAAATCGATCTCAAAACTAAAAATTCGCCATCAAAATCGTCGTTGAAATCCCCAAAATTCATCATTTTAATTAAATTTCTCCACTTTTTTTCAAAAAAAATTACTAGGTGCTGAGCGCCATCAACTTGTTATCGTCGCATAAGTGATCAAGTCGCAACAAACAATATACAAAAATATTAATTTTCGTAGATAATTATAGTTATTAATATTTCATTACAATATAATTACCCATTTATACACCAACATTCGCTTGTCCAAACCAATAATTTAAAGTTTTGCAAGGAAAAGAAAGAAGAAAGATGAGATGACGTGTAACTGTGTTGTGTCAATTTTATGTAAGAGAGTATGTTGTGGACTAATTAAATTAATTATGAAAAAGGCAAATAATTTTAGAAAGGTTAGAAAGTTGTGTCAATTTTATGTACGAGAGTATGTTGTGGACTAATTAAATTATGAAAAAGGCAAATAATTATTGGAAAGGTTGGAAATTATCCGAAAGTTTCATGTCTGTCATCCGTACGTGCTGTGCCGATATACATTCTTATCCTTTTTCATTCAAATAATTAATTTACAAAAACGAATTTTAAATAAATAAATAAATTATTTTACGTAATAATTATTTTAATAGAATTCGATTTGTTTTAGCTCGCAGAGTTACTACACACGCATTTTTCGCACACACCCATTCGCTACTCCTGCAGGAAAATCAGTAAGTGAAAGACCAAGGTTCAAACTTTTTTCAAGATGCCCGGACAAGTACATTTGAAAATGATTAAATATAAAAAAATTAAAATCACGTTTAAAACATAATTTTTGTGACCAATTAATTAATTTTTGATAAATAATAATTAAAAATTAATCAAAAAATAGCTCCCCAAGTACGCTGAAGACTACTCTTTCGAGCATCACGATGCCGAGGCGCTCAAGGAAAAGCTCGACGGCGTATTGATTAATTAATAATTTTTTAAAAAAACACATCAAAAAACCAAATGTCGGTGCCCAAAACATCGTTTCGACACCGTTTCACGCCGTCTCGACACCGTTTCTCACCGATTTCTGTTATTTAATAAAAACAGGAGACCTTCCTCTATTCCGAGAACAAGTACGGCATCTCCACGAAACTCGCGCCGGGTTGAAAAATTAAAAAAAATAAATGATGATTTTTAATTAAAATTTTCGTTTTGAAGCTCCAAAATCACGCGATCCTATTTTCGAATCGTGTTCCAGCACCAAATTTTGAAAATCGATTTTAATTTTTTTCAGGTGACCCGCTCATCGTCACACACAAGGCGAACGCGCAAGCTCAACGCATCAAGAAGAAGAAGGCCTAAGCTTCAGTTAGAGAAAATCATTAAAAAAGTGAAATGGATACCGATTTTTATTAAAATTTTCCCACATTTTTTAAAATCTACTAGGTTCAGCACATTTACTTGTGTATGTGATTGATGTAAATAAAACATAAAATACATCGCCAAACCGGCAAGGAGTTGCCCCTGTCCAACCTCTGGACACCAAACGTTTCAACCAAATTAACATTTCACAAACTTAATTTTTAATTGTTTTTCTGTAGCCGTAGTCACGTGACAAATCTACAAAATGTCACATTATTCTTTTTCAAATTTTAAATTACAAGTTCCTAAATCCCAAATTAAAATTAAATTAAATTATGAATTAAGAACCATTTTTCGTGTGAAATTTTCCCATTCATCACACAACGCATTTTTTTCTCAAATTAGTTAAACCAAAATTCCTGTAATTTTAACGACAATTTTCAACACAAGTAGCGCCCGCCAAATAAGTCGTCAACTTGACTGAAACATTTTATGCAATTAGCTCAGCGAAAATTTAATATTGACTCTCATTACGGTTGGTATTAATTGACACCCTCATTACGGTTTAGTAGCTGACATGAAGTTTTCAACGAAATGAAGTAGGGGTTGGCGCCTGCTTTTGGACGCGTTACTATATTTTCAGTTTTTAGATTAATTTCACATTGTCATCGTTCGTCATAATTTTCGTCAGAATGAGTGTATGATGTAGAATAAAACGTTAAGTTGTGTGGTG
>Ga0099798_10264_pt1 | contig 18053 bp, 19 predicted proteins | sample Uncmet_Sort29A_1_FD_89870 | JGI IMG/M metagenome (GOLD analysis project Ga0099798, IMG submission 89870) | Marine eukaryotic communities from CALCOFI LINE 67, Pacific Ocean - CN13ID_Sort29A_1 | ecosystem: Environmental > Aquatic > Marine > Oceanic | place: Pacific Ocean: Monterey Bay | collected...
CCGTGGTGCAGATGCAGACGGGCGCGCCCTCCCCCCCCCCCTTGTCGAACGGGTGGGGCATGTTGCTTGCAGCCGAGAATGGGAGCGTGCCTGTCTGCATCTGTCCGAGAAATTCCGATGGGTCTGTGGTGAGTTTCTTACAGTGCCGACGGCTAGGGTTTCATGGATTCCAATTTCCCAACAAGCTTCTGATGCATCCTGACCTTGGGTCACCAGGAACGCACCGGAACCGATGATCCCAGAAGGTCGCGGAACGGATACTTCCATAAGGTCCCCTGATCGGGATTCGTTAAAGAATTGCAAACAGGAATCCGTTTCCACAAGGACAAACGGAACCGATGGCGACGTCGATATGTGAGCAATAGGGAATGGTTTCCCGGCGACCCTTCGGAATCAAGTAATGGTCAAGGTTGGGCTTTTTGCAGAGGAAGGTGGTTTCGGGAAGTTGGCGCTAGGTTCCCAACTGATAAGATCCAGGTTTTTCCAGAACCCTGGTTTAGGAAAGCAAAATGCACTTTCCAACTGAAAAGAACGGACTGATAACAGCCCGCTGAGCCCTTTTGCGTTATGTTTGGCATGCCAAGCAGGTTCCCAGCTTGCAAAACCAATAAACTTTCGCGAAATTGCAAAAATGTCTCAGGGAGTGGTTCCCAAGTGATAAGGGGATCTTCCCAAAAATATCACATTGGAATGGTTTTGATTGAGATCCCCTATCTCAGAATCCTAAATCCTACCGACCGCCAAAGCCAGAGGATTGTGCGGTACAAGACTCAGCACAGCGTGATGTCCCGCAGGTTCCCCAAGCGTGAATCCAAGTCCTTAATCCGCGATTCACTGTGGGAACCCCGAGTCCATTCCTTTGCATTGTTCCACCTTCAAATCCAGCGTGCCATTGGCGGACAAGTCAGTCAGCCAGAGGGCGGGGGCTGGGAGGGCTGCTGCGGGCAAAGTCCCATACGATATGAAGGGCCTCGATCCGCAGTCGTTCCTCTATCGGCACCCGCCTTGCGACCCGACGATCCATCCATTATAATAACAAGGATGGGGCGCGAGCGGTGGAGGGTGGTCGATGAGGGATGGTTCATGGATAGGCAATCCTCTACGAAATGCCATAAGATCAAGCGGTGTAAGATGGAACCGGACCAGGCGCTCACTCCTCACACTGGGTGTTGGGTCGCGAGCGCCCTCCCACCGGCTCGCCCGCGCGGACAAGCCCGGCGCCGCCAGAGGGGCAGCGTCGTAGCGTCCGCGCACCATGAGGAGGGTCCTTCGTCCGATCCCCCGGTGCTCTGTCCCGGTGAAAGCCAGCTATTCGCAGGCCGGCACTATAAGGTCTGAGCGGCTTCTCGGCGTCGCCCAGGGAAGCATTTCATATAATAAGGGCTGTTGCTTTTCCTTTCAGGTTCTGGGATCCGGGCCGTAGTTCTTCTACTTTTTACTTTTTAAAAGTATATTTTTATGATCCCAGCAGATTATTCTCGTCCGGGCTCGGGAACACTACGAAAACCGATGTTTCCCTGCATTCCCTAGATTCGGTTCCCAGGCTACGGCGGAAGGTAAATTGAAGGAATCGTATCCCGTGTGACTGGAAAAGGTGAAAACTATCGAGCGGATCCTGGCCCGACGGTACTTGTTTACTTTTCCACGTTTCTACCTTTTTTATTTTTAACTTTCCAATAACAAAAAGTAACAGCCCTGCTATAATCATATCGGTATCAGCAGCGCTGATCGGTATCATCAGGGCTCTGCCGGGCGGACCGTTCCTACGCCGCCTCGCGGATTGCCGGAGCTCCCCGCCGACCTGTCCGAAGGCGCGAAGGATTTCGTCGCGGGAGCCGAGCGGAACCGCCCCGCAAACAAGAGGGGTCGTCAGTTCGTGCGGGGAGTAGGCATCAAGCATGCGGATGTTGTGAGTCGATGGGGGGCGAGGTAAGGAGAGTCGGTTGGGGGTCACAAGGATCAGCCGGCATCAGCAGCCGTCATCAGCGAGCACAGGGACCAGCAGCCGTGATGGGAGTGATGGGAGCGATGGGAGTGGCGCATGGCCATATGGGCGGGCTGGGCTGGGCGCGGTGGCGGCTAATGGGGCCGTGCGCCGGGCGCGCAGGCTGCCTGCAGATCGACCACCGCCAGCGCCCGACGGCCGAGGAGCTCCTCCTCCATGCGTTCCTCAATGTCTGACCCCGCGTCGGCGGCGCCGAGGCCTGGTTTCGCATCAGCGGAAACGGTTCCAAGTAGTTCTGACATGGTTTCCTATCTTGCAGTTTCCTCCATAAAGGATAATCTATCTCCCTGTGATCCCGATTGGATTCCTATTTGTTCCCCGCAAACTGTTCTCAAGATAAGTTAAAGGACATCTGGCGGTAAGTGGGGTACCGAATAGAAAACTAGGCCTTGGCGGTGCTGGATCCCTATCCCTGATCCTCTATCCTCCTTCCGGGGTGCTTTATTGGGGGTGGGGTGGGGGATCTGGCTCGTTCGCCACAGGCAGATTTCCCATGGTAGGGTGGGGGGAATGGGAGGGTAAGGACGTGCGTGTGTATTCTGGGTGCATTGCTATTCAGCAGTTTGATTATTTGGGGGCACCGGCTCTGAACCTTGACTTTCGGTGGGGATGTGGGGAGGGGGGTCCGGCATGCGTGTAACACTGATCTTAGGTAGGGGGGGGGGGTGCTCGAGTAAACCCCACCCCCTTGATAATATCTATCAACCCTGATAATACCGACTTGATAATATCGGACTTTCCTCTGAGCGGCGCCGAGAAGCCGTTCAGACCTGATAATACCAACCTGATAATATCGGATGTTTTCCGGGACCGAGCGCCGGAAAATCAGATGGGAGAACAGATCTGTTGACTGGAAACGCCCGTGCCAATGAAAACCGTAGCATTCCGGACGGCCGGCCTGTCATATGATCGTCCAAGTTTAAGAAGCTGTTCAGACCTGATAATACCGACCTGATAATATCGGACATATTCCGGGGACGTACCAAGTTAACGTCCAACATGATAATGTCATTATCAGGGGGGGGGGGGTTACCCCCCTACTACTACCTCATCGGAAGGGGTAGGGGAGTAGTCAGCGGCGACCCGAACCCCCTCCCCCCTCCCCCTAAGAAGAGTGCAGCCGTCCGCGACACCAGCTGTCGTCCGCTGCTGATGCCTGTTTGTTAGGTGAGTCTCTGTGTGGAATGGCAATTATCTCAGCTCCAAGGGGAGGATACCCGGTACTCCGAGAGCTCCAGGAAGGGTGAAATTCAGGGGGGTAGGGTAGTACTCAACGCCCGAGGGACCCTCCCCCCACCCCCCCCCCCCCCACCCCTCCCCCAAAGCTAAAATCAGTGTTACCCCCGGGGCCGCGGGGGGGGGGGGGGGGGCGTTCCTTGCCGGAGCCCCAATAAAGCATTCCTGCTCCTTGGCGATTGATTCTTCATCCCAGCCCCATCGCCCCCCTATCCAACCGACGACCGATCCACATTCCCTATACGACGATACGACAATAAGGCGGTGAGTAGGAGAGCGCGCGCGTGCACGTGCGCGGCCCCCTCCCGCGGGTAGGTATGAATGGTTCCGCCTTTTCAAAACAAATGGGGATGCCCTATTTGGATTTATATTCCGAGAACAGGAACCGTAGGGGATCGAGGACTTCCCCCAAGCCCCCTTCACTTATCCACGCATCCAGGAGACCTTTCAAAAGCAGACGCCGTGCTAGGATGGAACTGCGAAAGCACATGTATGGAACCCTATAGAGGAAAATGTTTGTTGTCGTCCTTTGGGATCTTCTCTGCATCCCTACGATCTCTGAAAATTGGGCTCTCATGATTTATTATTTTAAGAATGTGGGGTTCTCTTGAAAACATGACTGGGCACCTGAAACCTACCCGCGGGCAAGGATGGTTTCCTCCAAAGTGAAAATTACACGTAGACCCCAACATGCTTGAAGATCCACAGCTCGCGGCGAATCGAGCATCACGTTCCTTGCCAATCTACAGCATAGATTCATCCTCCTTGTGGTGTGAAGGGAACACGGATTCCGGCATTCATGTTCCCTTTTTACAATCCAGCGAGGTTGGCCCCAGTCACTCCGCCAACGGGGGTCCCCTATCCCTATCCGCGGGCACATACAGCATAGCGGCATAGTGGGGCATGCGCGCGCTCGACTGCCGTATACTAGTGGTGCTACTTCATCAGAATTAGAAAAGTGAAAACAGTAAAAAGTGAAAATATCGCCGGGCCAGGATCCGGCCAATACTTTTTTATTTTCGGTAACGTGTTGTACGAATCCATCAACCCACCTCCCTAAGCATGTTCAGAAGCGGCATCCGGGAAGGTGAGGAAATATTTTCCTTGTGTTTCTGAGCCCGGGCCAGATCCAATGGCGGAATCGTAAAAAGTATATTCTTTTCGGGAAAGTAAGAATTGGAAAAGTAAAAAAGCATTGCCCGGATCCCAGGATATGAAAAAGTAGCCTCACTAGTATACGGCAGCGTTGGGATGCGGGCCCGGGAAATGCCCGTCGGCACGGCGCGGTGCTGCTCAATCCGGGACCGGGGTTGCATCAAGGTACGTATGTGGTTCCCGGTCTATCTTCACTGTTACTACTTGTACTGCATATGGTAAGTAATCGCCGAATCTCCGAATGCTGAAGATCCGTTCCCAGGACAGTGGAAAATACAATGGACCGCGTCATGTGGCCACCCCCCCAAAGAACGGAAGATCCGTTCGATCCTACTATATCGTTCTTACCAAGCTGAATTATTACCTTTTTGTTTGGTTGCGCGGCTCGGTCCCCCCCTCCGGCGCCCCACGCACCCATCCTCCACATATGCCCACTGTGCAGACAGAGGCGATACCGTCGTATACGGGAGGGAGCGGCTTAGAGCAGGCCGCTTCATGTTGGATGAGGGACGGGGGGAGAGATCTGCGGACCACCCTTCACAAAACGTTGGATTGTGATTGATCCCAAGGAAATGTACTGGATCGATTCCTTTAACATCCAATTGGTTACCTGGGTATGAGCTGATCGGGGGCGAGGTTCTGCCCCCTATCCCCACATACCCCTCTCATGTGAGATGATCGATTGATATGTGAGGTGAATACGTATCAGTTTGAGTATGCCGGTGTCTGCTCCCCGCTGCCATTCACATTGATCTAAGTCATCTATAGCTATAGCGGCACCGACGGTAGTTCACACAACGCTATTTCGCAGTGCGCGGCCGCGGCGGTGTGGTGTGCCTGGACGCTGGCCCCATTCATCCCATCTACCCAATCTTGCTCATCTATGGAAGAACACTTTCAGGGATCCATGTCCCATCAGTTTGACTTAACATATCGAACACGTCGGATTCCGAATGATGTACTGTACATCGGTCTGGAGGGATCCTGTTCCTTCCCATGTATCCCATACATCCCTTGTGTTCAGATCTATCCCGTGTCATCCCGTCATTCCCTTCCATGTTACCGTCAATCCCTCCCCATGATCCCCTCCAGCCAGTGTGATCCCATCGATCCCATGCGATCATTCCGCGCCAAAGCAACGTTCTTATCGTCAGACCGACTTGCGGATCTGCCAGAACTACGGAAAGGTATACTTTGCAAGTATTCTATCCGCGCGTCATGATAGTACGTGACAGCCCTCGGTCAGCGGCCATGTTCCATTCCCCGCGCCCATCGCCCGCCGTTTTTTCGCCTCCACCCGCGCGCGCCGCGCGCGGCGAAAGGGCGCGGCCCCGCTTTGGTTGGTCTCGCCGTTTGCACATTGAGAAGGGCACCGGCTCTGTGCTGTTTCGGAATGGCCAACGAAATCGTAGGGCTGATCCAGGACATCTTCTTATCGGGATCCCCGGGATGACAACTTCCCTGGGACCTCTCGAGGAAACGGCTAGTATACCCGAGCAGCCGGTTCCGGGCCGGATCCGAATCCCCGGGATCCCTGGCTGTGCCTCGCCGTTGCGTATTCGTATTTAAGAGTGTGCAGTGGGCAGCGATTCGGCGGGTTCCAACACTCAGCATGGTCCCGTGCTTCCTAATAAACAATAATGCCCGTATCAGTAGTAACCATTTCCGAATCCGTCACCAGAGGCCGGCACCAAGCGGGCTGCCGTCTGCCCAGGCTTCGCCGCGTACGTCCGCCCCGTGCATATACGATCGAGCCCCACCAAAGGCGTATGGCTCAGAGGAAGGCGTATGGTTCAGAGGAAGGCGTATGGCTCAGGAAGGCGTATGGTTCAGAGGAAGGCGTATGGTTCAGAGGAAGGCGTATGGCTCAGGAAGGCGTATGGCTCAGGAAGGCGTATGGCTCAGGAAGGCATCCCTGATAACACTTTCGTCCAAATCGTATCCTGAAAGATATACCGTGCCTTGGTCGTATCGTTTGTATACGAGTGGGTGGATGAATCCACCTAAGGCGGCGCTGGCTGACGATTGGGGACGGCACGTTGCGTAGACAGCCAAGACGGGCAAGTTCGGTTGCTTTGGTAAGGATATGGTAATGGATGGTTTATCTTCGGGTTCGCTCCGTGGGAACCCAATGATGTCCTTAATACAGGGGGGGATGGCCATTGCCGGATTGGCCCCACGGGAGGAGCAGGTAGGGATGCCACACTCTCGGCCCACACTCATGCAGCACTCATCACTCTACACCATCGCACAACTATGCCGTCCAAGGGTGGTTGCGGCTCAGTGACCCCGCCCTAGTCGGCAGCCCCGGCGGCCCGGCGCCGTACGGTGTCCCCGCCGCCTGCGCCGAAGGCAGCGTCGTTCCGCCACCCGCCCCTTCCACTATCGATGCAGTCGGATCCACGAGGTCGTGTCGTTCCGAACTCGATTCATAGAGTAATCCTGGGTATAATCCGCATTGCGAACAATGCATTCCATTGGGCCCGACTGTAGGGTACTCGGTTACCGCGCGCCCGCCCTCCACACACATACATAATCCACCGCCAATACCAGGCCTAATGCACGGCATGAACTCGGCGAGCAGGCCCGCGCCGTCGCGGATTGGTAGCTTGGCGGAGCCAACGCGGCCTTTCAAGGTGAAGACTTCTGCAAGGGATACTTCTGGGAGCCGCTCCACACATAATAACGTTTGCTCGGACATACGTGTAGTCCTTTCTCGCCCCACCCCGTGATGTCGCGGGCTTGCCCCAGTCCTCTCGCCACCTTCCGGGGTCTCCCGTCCCGCGGGTAGAGCTTTACAATTCGAAGTTGCCTTTCGAAAAAAGCTCATGGGGGTTCTGAACTGTTTCCGAATGTGGCGGGACCGCTATCTATGCATTCGCGATGGATCGTAAAGTACGTTTCGGTTTGGAAGGGGTTAGGCAATTCTGAGGAAATAGTCGCTCCCCTTGTGTTGTGTAATCGAGTATAGTAAGGAATCACTAAAAACTTGGCGGAACGTGTACAAAAAACTTTGGGGCCGCGGAGCCGAAAACTTGCATTTTGCGGAACGTCTGTGGACAGATTTTTTGTCAGAGGAACGTGTACAAAAAACTCTGGCGTGGCCAGCGAGCACTGGGGCACTTGACATTGAGCCTACGATGTATTTACTCAGGGAACACCTGCAACTGTTTACTGAAGATCACGAGGGGTGATCGAGGAACGTGTACAAAAAACTCTGGCCCGGAATCCTAGGAAATGGTGGAACGTGAACAAAAAAAACTAAGGAACGTGTACAGAAACACTTTGGGCCAAAACCGGTGGAATCCGGGCACGGACCGAGTTGTTTTTAGTGATTCCTTACTGTATTCCATTACAGGGATGGGATGATGATAAGTATTATGACTTCTGTAACTTCATGTATGCCTTAAGCCAATTGGGGATGTATTCAGGCTGGCACACAACGGATGGGGGGGGGGGTCTGGGATGCCCCATCCCAGGAAATAAAAAATATTTTAATTAATTAATTAATTAATTATAATTGGATTAATTAATTAATTATCTTTTTCTAAAAAATCTCAGGGATGGATGGATGGTGCAGCCGGGGCCCCAAGACCCCCCCCCCTCGTTAAGGTTTTCAGAAATGGGGATCGGCCGGATGCAATTACTGAATATTTATTAAATATATAGGATTCCCTTAAGGGATTACTATATTTTTTATTAAATATATAGGGTTTTCCTTAAGGAATTACTATATCTTCATTAAATATATAGTACTTAGTGGATGGGGGGGGGGGCATCCCACCATCCCGTGGGTTCCATTTATTTTATTTAATTAATTAATCCATCGAATTAGTAATCATTATTTAATTATTCATTATTTTTTGAAAATCCTCAGGGATGGATGGATGGTGCAGCTGGGGCCCGCAGATTCTTCTCCCTGTCTCCACTCTCATTCCCTCTTTCCCCACCCTGTATATTGGAAAATCTGTACGCACGGGATGCGCGGCCTCAGCACATTTCCCCTAGCACCCGCTCGCCTTTCGCTGCCCGCACCGCTGCTCCATACATAGACGATCCAGGTCAGTGAGGATGTATCATCCAGATTGCGGTAGATTTCGCTAGAAATCACAATCTGAACAATATGGACTACCCGGAACATCTGTACAGTCATCCCCCCTATTGTTGCGTCAGCAATCTTGTTGTGGGGACGTGGTGGGCAATGTAATCCATTAAAGAACCCGCATCCTGGTTGTATTAATTAGAGGGAGTGACTGTATTGCTCGTACAGCAATGGCGGGGCCGTCGGCGAACCATTTGCAGCTCGCATGTATCTGCACTATCTGCACAACGGAGTGTGAAGTTCCCTTCTTCTCCTCTCGCCTTCGCACTTCGCACCCGCACGCACGCCGCGCATGCGAACGGTGCGTTAGGAGCAACACGCGTGTTCGCCTGTGCGTCATCCTGCTCCACCCTGACTGAAATTCCGGCGGGCCGGGCCTGCGTCAGTCCTTCTCCCCGCACAGTCCACCGAGAGGGACCCAGCATCCCCACCCTGGTCCTGGAGCTCCTCGCCGACCGCCGCATCGCGCCTCTACCGTACTTCACCTTTACGGCAGCGTCGCCGGCGGCGGTGGGGGTGGCGTGACGGTGGCACCCCACAGCCCATACGCGGGCTCCGGGGTCAGACCCCGGGAGCGCTGCGGACGCTGAGGGGGATCTGGGGGAAACCGGCACGCCAAAGATCCGCCTTGATGTCCGGTGCCCCGGTCCTAGTCAGTGAGCTTGTGAGTGTACGGCAGTCCTGAAAAGTATTCATTGGTTCCTGCTGTACCCCCGCCGATAGTTGCCGCCGTCGCCGTTACCGCCGCTAGGCCCCGGCACGCCGCCCCCGGGCCGGGCCGCCTGTGCATGATCGCCGGTGGGCCCGTGGCGCCTCCCGGCGCTGCGGCTGCCGCTGCTGCGGCACTGAGCTGACCCGAGCCGCAACCGCGATCCCAGCCGTGCCCGTTGCGCCATAACACGACACGGGGATCCTTTCCTTCTGCGGTTACCAGCATCACAGCGTGTGTTGAGCATTTGCTGTGATGCGCAGAGCGTGCCGACAGCGGCAGCTGTCAGTGGCTTGTGCCATTGCAATGTACTAGAAGTAATAGCAAAAAATCTTTTAAATAATTCAAGCCCCCAGAATTCGTGGCCGCGACAGTTTTTCATAACATTTACTTAAATAAAAAATCTACTCAATTCATGGATCCAGCGGCGGCGCGGGACGTCGCGACAGGATCCTAATTAACCAACCGGCAGAATTCTTTTACTGTCGCCGCAAATAAATATTGATGACGGCCCGTCGCCGTCGCCGCGACAGAATTTTAATTATTTAGACGTCCGAAAAGGCTCTGTGACAGATCCCCAACCATTCTGACGACCGATGATGTTGTATCAGAAGCGCGCAGATTTTTTTCTGTCGCCGCAAGTAAATATCCATGGGAGCTGCTCGCGGCCAGCCGGGCACCAGGTTGCATCCGAAGCGCGCAGGGACATTTTCTGTCGCCGCAAATAAATATCCAGGCCTGGCCGCCCGCCTCGCGAAAGAATTTCTTAAATGCGAGCGAAATTATTTTCTTTGTACTAAATAATTCGGATTTCCGATTGGATTCCTGGATTCCTTTGCGGCGACAGAATGATTTTTTGCTATTACTTCTAGTAGTATTCGGGCACTTGATTGACGCTGCACCGCATTCGTTGCTGGCCGGTCTGGAAGGGTTCACCCTCGTTAGGCAATGGTGCCCCGATCCCCGATCGTCACCCAATAACCTGTCATGAACACTGGAAATCCGCGAACCTTTGCGCTACACCGCTGTCGCGAAGTCTACCCCTGCGCAGGCTCCGCCCCCCCCGCTCGCTCTCAGGAATATTGGCCCGTGGGGGTCACAGCATGTACGTGTTCATGCATGTGTACCTTTCGACCTCGCCCGCGGGCTTCGTGCTCACCAGTAAGCTAACGCTCGCCGTGGAGCCGCGCACCCATGTACGTACATGTATGTATGTACGCTTGAATCCCCACGCGCCCATTCCCCAACTGTTGGGGAAAGGTCGGGGCGGGGCGATGCAGCCGTACGCCGTCGGTTGGCGCAACGCCCATCGTCCATGCAACGGCCCCAACGTCGCTGCGTAGAGAAGTGCGCTACTTGCTCTGCTATCACCCGCCAAGTAGTAGGATCTGCGGAACTGTCGGGGCCAGAGCTAGACCAGAGCGTTGGCGCTAACCGATTGTAATGAGTTGGGGCGGTGCTCGGCCCGCGGCGCCCTCCGGACGCATCTGCGGTTGGAACCCGGCATTGCGGGGCGCTGCCGCTCAGGGCTGCGCATGTAGTTATGTCATGTGACATTGGCGTCTGTGCTAGAGCTTGGGTGACGGGAGGAATCTTCCCCCGCCGCCCCAGCCCCCATCATGAGGGCCCCATCACGTTTGTGGGCACGCGGGGGAGGATTGGCGGCCATGAGTCCCCTCTTCATCCCGTACGCGTGTCGCATTTGCGTGTACGCCGATCCATCCACTGTCGTTAGGCAGGCGGCATCGGCGGATTTGGGCCGTGGTCTGCGCCGCCAGCACCGCCCAATCAGAAGTCGCAGGTTGAGAAGCAGATCGAGCCGTGTGATGTGAGGGAGCCTCCGCCAACGGGTACGTATGACATCATAGAGCGGTCTGTTCCACCCATTTGGTTAAGAATTGATGTTCAGAGTGAAATCATGAATCCTCCAGGGATTGATGATGTATTTCCTATAAAATTTATGTATACTTTCTCAGGGATATCTGATCACTTCCCTATAGTATAACATTCCATTCCCCACAGATGAAATCTTCATTTTAGAATACGATCGTTTGGTTTCCGGTGTGTAACTGGATCATTTCCCTGGGATCCGTGATGGATGCCTTCATCATTGATCCCAGGGATGCATGATGAAATCCTAAGGGTAATTGTTTACCCTAGGGACGATTCGGATATTCTCCAGGCACAAATGCATCATTCACAGGTAGAACCGCTATATTTCTGAAGAAGCATACGCCCGCCTGTCCATGGGGCCCGATATGATTGCGGCCGGTGGTATCGGTCATCGAGTGATCCCCACATCCGTCGTAGGTGCACCGTCGTATCACGACCCGTCCTACCTAGGTAGGCATGGAGGCGCCCCGCCCGCAGATGAGGCGGGATGCCGTCGTGATCCCCCGTTAGCCTTAGCCTTAGCCTTAGCCTTAGCCTTCGAGCCTTCGAGCCTTAGCCTTCGAGCCTTAGCCTTCGAGCCTTAGCCTTCGAGCCTTAGCCTTCGAGCGTTAGCCTTCGAGCCTTGGCCTTCGAGCCTTGGCCTTCGAGCCTTAGCCTTCGAGCCTTAGCCTTCGAGCCTTAGCCTTCGAGCCTTAGCCTTCGAGCCTTAGCCTTCGAGCCTTAGCCTTCGAGCCTTAGCCTTCGAGCCTTAGCCTTCGAGCCTTAGCCTTCGAGCCTTAGCCTTCGAGCCTTAGCCTTCGAGCCTTGGCCTTCGAGCCTTGGCCTTCGAGCCTTAGCCTTCGAACCTTAGCCTTCGAACCTTAGCCTTCGAACCTTAGCCTTGGGTAGGGTTTAACAATTTTGAGGTGATATTTTCATAAAAAGTTTTGAAAATTTACAAAAAATCCCATAGGTTAGAAGGGAGTGAAAAAGATCACCTCACCAAATACAAAGAAAACAATGTTTTCTGTTTTCCACTCTCTTGGAGGTGTAGGTGGTTGAACGGAAGGAAAATTCTGAACTCTGTCCGCGATGAAGGGTTCAAGGACCGCAAAAAACCTTTATATTCCTTTTGTTTTCAGCTGTTTCATAGGGATATATTTCTATATCCCGCTTAGAAATATTTTCTGAAAGTTCTGTGTTGATGTCCTCACCCCAGAGGTCCACGGAAATTTGCGTCGAAATGGGGATTTCCCTGACCTCGTTGCTCAGAACCCAAGGATTCCATGGTCTGGTGAGGATTTTTTGAAAACAAAACAAAAGATCATAGGTTAGAAGGGAGGTGAAAACTTTTTCACCCAACGAACTATTTTAAACCCTAGCCTTCGAGCCTTAGCCTTCGAGCCTTAGCCTTCGGCCTTAGCCTTCGAGCCTTAGCCTTCGGCCTTAGCCTTCGAGCCTTAGCCTTCGGCCTTAGCCTTCGAGCCTTAGCCTTCGGCCTTAGCCTTAGCCTTCGAGCCTTAGCCTTCGGCCTTAGCCTTAGCCTTCGAGCCTTAGCCTTCGAGCCTTGGGGGGAGTGCTCCGTGCGGACCCGGCGACGGTGCGTTGATACCACTACGCGTCGTTGGTACCGCTAAGTGTTTTTGATACCAGGATGCGTGTCGTTGACACCACTGTGCGTCTTAGACACCACCATACAGTCGGTCCCAACTCGTAATAGATTTCAAAATGATGTTCTCCCTGCGGAAAACCTGTCCGGGGGATGTTTTCCTCTGGAAACCCTGTCCGGGGCCGTTTGGTTTGAGATATATATATCTACTTGTACATTTTGCCGGGAACTGGGTGATATCCATTTCCCACAGGGACCGACTGTAGATGATACCGTTCAGGGTGTGAGCTCCATCGTGATTTGCGCTGGACATCATGTTTTGAATGATACATTCTAGTGGTACCGATTTTACGCACGTACGTATGTACCTACAATCGATACCGCTGCGTACAGACGGACGGACGTACGGACGGGGGATCGCGGCCCCGCGCGGTTCATAAAGGCGGAGGCGCATGAGAAGGCGGAGGAGATCACGCGGAAGGCCCAGCAGGAGGGGGAGGCGAAGGTGCAGCAGGACGTGCTCTACGCGAAGGCACCCGCTGATGAGACAACATGGCCATGGCATCGCGATCGCATTTTGCTGACATCAGCAGCCCACCTGGCGGTGTATTGATGTGGGGTATCGAAATGTCTGCCACGGTTGCATCCATACTGCAAGTTGCAGAAGGCAGTATCTGGTAAGCCCTGCCAATATTTTGTTGTGAAATTGTCCATTGGGGAATTTGACACAGTGCCCCCCTACCAGGATATATTCACCCATCCCCTCCCCCACTACCAGGTCCTGTTTGTTTTTCTGCCGACTCCAGGACTCCGGTTAAACGTACTACACCCGCCCTAAGCAGTTCCTTTGAAGTAATCCTTAAGGGATTGGTTCCGAAGGGAATGCCTCTGGCAAACATGCATCCCTACCGGAATCTATTGAAAGCCCTACCGCTCCCAACCATGATCTGTTGCCGGATGGGGGGGGGGGGGGGGTAACCTGCAGATTCCTCACTGCAAGCGTTTTCTGCCAGATCAGCATCCATCCCCTCGCCAGTATTTTCTTTAGGCATATCCAGTATTCCCTACTGGATGAAGTTTTCCTGCCGGGGGATGATCCTGATCGGGAACGGTGGGGGTTGATATCAATGCATTCGTATCCTACCATCCCTCGGGTGTACGAGCAACCCGCATCCCACCCCCTCCTGTGTAGGAGCAAACGGACAATACAGTCGATCCAAGGAGAACACATCGATCAGGATGTGACTTCAGCGCAAGGCTGGGGTTCCATTCGGCATTCCAGTTCAGTGGAAAAGCTAACCGAATGATAACCAGTTAGGGAACCAGTCAGAACCACAACAGTAAGGAATCAGTAATGAGGAATCTGCGGAACATGTACAGAAAATTCTGGGGCCGCGGAGCCGAAAGGCTTGCGTTTTGCGGAACGTCTGTGGACAGGAATTGTCTGACGGAGGAACTGCCATAGGACAATCTGGCGTGGCCAACAGCGAACACTGGGGCGCTTGATATTGACAGGAGGGGTTTAATTGGGGTGGGGGTGGGGGGGTCGCGGCGGCCCAGGACAGGGAAATCAGCGATTTTGGATAGGATCCATGAGTTTCTGCGGACATTCCTTAAGGAAATCCTTAAGGAGTGGGGGGTGGGTGGGGGGTCGACGACGCTCGGCGGGACCCCCTCCCCCCCCCCCGCGCCCCCCAGCGATCAGATCTGGAGGTGCGGCAAACGTTATACAGGTGGCCGTTTCCGGAAGCGCGCCGAAATTTTGATCCGTCGCGAAGGGACGCGGCAGAAACGTTTAGTTTTCCCAGTGCTGGGCAAGCATGCACAAGCCTGCACAAGCCTAATCAAGCCTGCATAAGCCTAATCAAGCCTAATCACCGTGCTAGAGAAGCATTCCTGGGCACGCTTTCCCCTCCTTTATTCTTATCCTCATTCTCAATTTTGTTTTTATTTTATTTGTCTCTGGACTTTCCGAAAAGTTTTCGGGGACCGACCCGGGCGGTAAGCACAAGAAAGGGAAGGAAAAGAAGGGACGCGGCAGACCTCGCACCACAACCCCTGTATGCTCTATAGGGGGACCCATAGTGTGTCCGGTTGACAACCGGACACTCTAAAAAAGAACTGGGATCCGGCCCGAATCCACCTCCTCTGATTTTCATATCCGTTTCCCCAGAAATTCATCAGAAATGTTGGGGTTCCGGAGAACCTATAAGTTGGTTTCATAAAGCGGATTTCAGAGATCTGAAATTGAGGTATTCTCTGAGATAATTAGCTGGCGGCCTCAGGGTAAAAATCATTGCCTTTTGAAAGGATTCCAGGCTTGGTCGTCCACAGGAAAAGATCGTGGCCCACCTAATTGATTAGATCCCGGCCCGGATTTAAAAAAGATTGTGACCTTTCAGTGGATTATTAGCCGGCCCGGCGATTTAACAAATGTTTTTGAGGTTCCTTCCACCCCGGTATTAACGAAAAAGCGTAATGAGCGGCCCCGAGCGTGTCTGGCAGACCGGTACTATGAGGATCCTCTGGAACAATCTTCATGCAACCGACGTATCATGGGAATCCTGGGAAGCATTCCAGATCCCTGCTGGACGCAGGCTATACTGAAACGCAGGGAGCAGCAACTAGCCGGGGCAATGTTTCCCGAAACGGGTGCATCATTACTGTACATGAGTAGCGCGGTGGTCTCCGGGCACGTCGTCATCTGTATGGAGTATGTCCCTGGGGGCTCCCTGCAGAGCGTGCTGGGCCAGTTCGGGGTGCTTGGCTCGGCGACTGTCCGGCGACTTGCGGGGCCTGCCCTCGGAGTTGGCCGGTGAGGCTTGTCCGCGACAAGTATTCGAAGTCCCATGCACTCCCTGTCTCTGGGTGCCATCCATCATAATTTATTGCATGGTCAAATAGGTTTCCTTGCTTTGATTGTCTCGTCACATCTTAAACTGAGGATGCACCGGTTCTTCAACACAATCATAATGATATATCCTTGCGACGTTACCCTTTCCCGGGGCGCCTGCTACTCCCCATGCCATACCTCACATACCATACTATGAGGCATGCGTGCGGGCAGGCGCCTTTATGCACGGCGCTACACAAAGGACATCCTCCGGCCATAGGAGCGGTGGGGTGCATGGGCGCCCCGATGATGGGCGCCCCGATTATGGGCGCCCCGATGATGCCCCCCCTCCCCCCTCTGGTATCTTGCCGGTAGGAGGGTCCCCTCATGAAATCCCCTTCTTTTCTTATCCCGGTGACGTCCCTCCCTTTTTTGGTGCGGAGGGGCATTAGGTAGAGTTCCTTCCCGAAAGGAGAGCGCGTTCACGCACGCGGGAAACTGGAAGTCACGTCGCCGCGGGCGTTCGCCCACTTTTCAGTGATCATTCAGCGATTTCTTCAGCATTGCCTTCTTCTTGAGGAGCCTCGCGGGTAACAATTGTCTTAGGTAAGGGGGGGTGGGGGTCCCTGAGTACCCCCCTACTACTAGTACCTCCTTGGAAGGGGTAGGGTAGTAGTCAGCGGCGACCCGACCCCCATCCCCCCACCCCCTAAGAATAGTGCGACCGTGCGCGACACCAGCTGACGCCCGCTGCCGATCCCTGTTTGTTAGGCGAGTCTCCGGGTGGAGTGAGGATCATCTTAGCTCCAAGTGGGGGGGGGGAGGGGGGGGGGGGGGGGTAGAAGTCGGGATCCTTCCGCCCATTCAGCATCCGGCGCTTTGAGACACTTCTCGCCCAGCGTTCGGCGCGGCTTTGACTTCTGCAACCAATGGAACGCAGTCAAAATGTCAAAACAGTAAAAAACAGTAACAGTTTTCCAGGGTCCCGCCTGATCACGCCCGCCGTGGGATCCCACCTTGCCGTCGGACCATAGATTTGCAGCTCAGACCATGGATTCGGAGCTCAGACAATGGTTGGCAGGGCCAATGGGACACAGTCAAAATGTCAAGGAACATTAACAAACAGTAAATAAACACACGGTTTCCAGGGGTCGCCGAACGCTGTTCTCGCCGGTGTTCCCCCGCATCGCCTCAAAGTACAGTTTGGATAAGGGGGGGGGGGGGGGATCGCATCTCCCCTGCCGGGATGAAAAGTAGGCACCGTCGCTCAGATCCGGGGGTGTTTAGGGGGGAAAGAGGGAATGCATCCACGTACGTACTCAGCGTGAAGGTTCAATGGGGGGGGACCGTGGCCACGCTTCCCCATTGGTGCGGAAAGGGGGGGTGGCGGGGGCAGGGAGCTGCAGCGGGTTCGGTAACCACCGTCGACTAAAACCAGGGCACGTCAAAAGAGGATGCGTTGAGCGTGTGGCGGTGATGGAGGGTTCATATCTATACCAACATCAAGCCCGAAGGGAATGGGCTCCCGGGGGGCAGGTAAGGTTTCACCCCTTTCAAAATGTTGGAGTGGGGGGGCCACTTGGCCACCTCACGGTATAGGGATCTCATGAATGTCCAGCTGCGTGGCAGCTTGGGGCCCGGCGGTGGGAGCCGTCCCGGGAAGTTTCTCCTCCGTCCGTGCGTCCGTGCGTCCGTGCGTCCGTGCGTCCGCTTAACGTGTACCCCTTTTTCTAATTAATTTCTGGCCGGCGGGATTTAATTCTGGGACGTGTACCCCTTTTTCTAAATAATTTCTGGCCGGCGGGAATTAATTCAGGGATGTGTACCCCTTTTTTCTAATTAATTTCTGGCCGGCGGGAATTAATTCAGGGACGTGTACCCCTGTTTCTAATTAATTTCTGGCCGGCGGGAATTAATTCAGGGACGAAGACTAGGTCTGTGCAGGTTTTCGGGTCGGCAGGAATTCCAGGGACGAAGACTAGGTCTGTGGATATTTCCTCAAGGGGAACATAAAGGAAACACAGGATTGCCAAACAGCACAACAAAACTACGAAAACAATGAAACAGCAAAAAACCGAAACATCTAAAACAGCAGAAAACATCAAAACAGTAAAAAACAACAACCCAACAGATCAATGAAATAACGGAAACAACAGAAAGCACCAGAACACGATGACAACAATAACAAAAACATCAAAAACAACAAGAAGGATAAAACAATGAAACGATAAAACCAACAGAACAACATAAACAACAAAAATAACAAAAAAACAACAAAACAATAACAAACAACAAAAACAACTAGAACAGCCACAACAGCAAAACCAAAAGGAACAAGAAACAATGAAAACAACAGAAGAATAAAAACAACAAGACAACAAACAACAAGTACAATGGACAATGGGGATCAACAACACAACAAGAGCGACAAAACAGCAAAAACAACAAAGATACAACAAAAGCAACAACCGTACAACAACAACAACAACAACAACAACACCAACACCAACACCAACACCAACACCAACACCA
>Ga0099798_10265_pt1 | contig 18052 bp, 16 predicted proteins | sample Uncmet_Sort29A_1_FD_89870 | JGI IMG/M metagenome (GOLD analysis project Ga0099798, IMG submission 89870) | Marine eukaryotic communities from CALCOFI LINE 67, Pacific Ocean - CN13ID_Sort29A_1 | ecosystem: Environmental > Aquatic > Marine > Oceanic | place: Pacific Ocean: Monterey Bay | collected...
TTTTTCCACGGAAACACTGAATTGGATCCAGATGGTCATCTTTTGCATCTATCATACACTGGATCTGGCTTCGAACATTGCGCAAATCGGCGTGGCGCTCTGGATGGCAGAACTGGTGCCGATTGAGAAGAAAGGTTTTCATATTTTCTGGGCAAATAATTCATAATTCTTACGGAGCAATAATGTTTCGTTCTGGTCTAGTATAATGGAGATCCGACTGGAGAAGAAAGGTTTTCCTTTTTTTTTTCTTTCTTTTTTTCGTTTTTCTTTCCTCCTTTTTTTTTCCCAACGGGGGCACGGGGGCACGCATGCCCGTGTCGAGCGTGCCCCCCCCCCAATTGAATCTGAATCTTTCGAATAGTTCTAATATGCGAATTCAATTGCATCAGTCTCTAAAACAGCCATTGTATTAGACCTGCGAATTCAATACTGTCCCCGCGTTTGGAAATCAAATTTTCGCGACCCTGAGTCTGATTGCCCAGTGCGTTTTCTATTTTTTTCACACGCAAAAACAAAAACAGCCTACTGGTGGTTGACCGCGTGCGGTGGCGTGGGTCTGATGCTGATTACGGGCGGTTTTTGCGCGGGCATGGCCTTCCGCGGCGGATGGTTCGTGAACTATCCCCGGTGGAAGCGACTTGTGGTCTGCATTCTGCCGCTGGGGATCTTCCAGGGCATCATCTCGAAATGTCAATGAGTGACGACTGACGGAAAAACTTGAGTTTTTTATAAAATCATAATATTTCTCATACCCGATCTCCATCATCCTAGACCAGAACGAAACATTATTGCTCCGAAATAATTATGATTTTTTTGCCCGGAAAATGGGACTGTTTATTTAAAAAGTGATGAAACTTCTCGACGTCTTGAGTGCGACCGCCGATACTGAGATCCGCTTCTTCCAACACTGAGACCCGCAGTTCATTGTAGTATGAATGTCATCATCACCTAATAAAATACTGTGCACGCATTCACTATCCAGCCCTACCGAAATTCAACCAGAGATTTCTTTTTTCTGAAATATTGCAATACATGCAGGACTTCAAATTTAAAAAAAAAATCAGTGCTTTCTGTGAATTCAGCTGCCATAGATTCTGATTACCATTGCATTGCTAGATTCCTAGAGGGAATACTATTCATCAGAAAAACATGGACTGGTCACAGCGGCCATGTCTAGCAGAAGGATGAAAACGTCACTTACCCGCATTTCTGTTTCCCAAACGGAACCTAGCTCTGCCAACATAAAACTTGCTTTGCAGGAGTCGCTCTCTTCGATTCATATGTGGAAGTCGAAAAACTAGGTTTGATGACTTCTTTGTAACTACGCAACGCAATGCGAATCCATGCCATTGTCTCGGCAGCGTCAATACACTTTATTATTCTTAAGAGAGAGAACGTCGGAAACTGTTTTCGGAGTCTATTTGAGCGGTCCAAGAAAACTGTCTATTTAGTATTTGAGGGGTCCAAGAAAACTGCTCGATTTCATTGTCGATCGCCAGTGCAATCACGCAGAACGAACATAATGAGCGGTGTTTTGGCCGACCCGTTTATGTTGCTCTATTGCGGTCATAGAGTGAGAGAAAAATGGGATTTAGAAGAGGAATTTACATACACATTTGCCTTGAGATGGGCGAGTAAAAACGAAAATCATTCAATACGGGACTCAAGCCGTCACTGGCCCAGTCCTAGTCTACTTGCTGGGCCCAGATCTTGAGACACCACGTAATATCAAATGAGAACAGGTTGAAGAATCATGGTCGGCCACAAATGCGGGCGGGGAGTACGGGATGCATGGAAACATCGGCGAACAAAGCGGTGCTACGAGAACAAACGGAAAGTCGCGGCGGAAAGAATCATATGAACTTCCGGGGTAAAATTTAAAAGTGATCAGATTCCGCCACCCCGTTTCTGTTAAATGCGAACATTAACTTCCTCGCGTTCGGTCACGAACGCGGGCGGCGACGATGTCTAAAAACATTGGCGGACAAACCGGTGTCACGAGAACACGCGGTGAGTCGCGGCGGAAAGAATGAACGTCCGGAGTAAAATTCAAAATTGAATTCCGCCACCCCGTTTCTGTTAAATTCAAATAACTTCCTCGCGTTCGGTCACGAACGCGGGCGGCGCCGATGTCCCAAAACATTGGCGGACAAACCGGTGTTACGAGAACACGCGGTGAGTCGCGGCGGAAAGAATGAAGTTCCGGAGTAAAATAAAAGTTGAATTCCGCCAACCCGTTTCTGTTAAATTCGAATAACTTCCTCGCGTTCGGTCACGAACGCGGCCGGCGCCGATGTCTAAAAACATTGGCGGACAAACCGGTGTTACGAGAACACGCGGTGAGTCGCGGCGGAAAGAATGAACGTCCGGAATAAAATTAAAAATTGATTCTGCCACCCCGTTTCTGTTAAACGCGAATAACTTCCTCGCGTTCGGTCACGAACGCGGGCGGCGCCGATGTCTCAAAACATTGGCGGACAAACCGGTGTTACGAGAACACGCGGTGAGTCGCGGCGGAAAGAATGAACGTCCGGAATAAAATTAAAAATTGATTCTGCCACCCCGTTTCTGTTAAACGCGAATAACTTCCTCGCGTTCGGTCACGAACGCGGGCGGCGCCGATGTCTCAAAACATTGGCGGACAAACCGGTGTTACGAGAACACGCGGTGAGTCGTGGCGGAAAGAATGAACTTCCGGGGTAAAATTAAAAATTGATTCTGCCACCCCGTTTCTGTTAAATGCGGATAACTTCCTCGCGTTCGGTCATGAACGCGGGCGGCGCCGATGTCTAAAAACATTGGCGGACAAACCGGTGTCACGAGACCACGCGTTGAGTCGTGGCGGAAAGAATGAACTTCCGGAGTAAAATTCAAAATTGATTATGCCACCCCGTTTCTGTTAAATGCGGACAACTTCCCCGTGTTCGATCACGAACACGGGGGGAACGAATACTTTTTAAACAAACGAAGTCGAGGTAATGTTCTCGAACACTTCCGATTCCGATGGTACCGAAGTCTGCGCGATAAGCCGGCGAAATGCCAATTCCCTTGCTTCTTCAGAAGAGAGATCAACTTGCTTTTCCAAAAGACCTACGTCTTTTTCTATTTCTTTCGCCCACTTCTCCTTGCACGCGGATAAACCAGTGGCCTGATCATCCCTTTCTACCGGCCCGGCCATCCACTCATACGCATCTAAGTTTACCGGCATCTCAGTATCGCCGATGCGCATTTCATCGCGGATCGCTTTTTCGATATCTTCGACCTCTTTGACGGTCTTGCCACTCTGAGTCGTTAAATAGTCGACCACGTCACGTAGCTGCTTCAGACATCTTTGAGCCTGAGAACCCAGGAGATTTGGTTCTTTGGCCTCCCCCTTGGAGCTTTGCCTTTTATCCGGTGATTGTTCCCCAGCAGTGTACCACCATCTGAGCGCGCGCCAGTACAACATACGCCGTATGGCTATCTGGAGGGCGGTGTGCCCTTGCTGGTTTTTCGTCGAAACGTCCAACCCTTTGCCAACCAGGTATTCGATCTTCTGAACGTACGTTAGCTCCTTGTCGGCCTTGTCTGCCAGCTCCTTGTCTGCCTTGGGGTACGCGTCCTTCGTTGGATTCGCCACGTGTCCGTTCTTGTCTTGCCTTCCGATCCTGTACCACTTGTGGTACCACGCTTTGGCACATGCGTTCCCACCATACGCCGCGTAATGCAGGGCGGTATTGCCCGTGCTATCGACCGCCTTTAGATTTGCACCGTATTTCTCAACGAGACGTTTCACTGTCGGAAGCGCGCCAACTTTGGCTGCCATTAGCAGAGGGGTGGCACCGTTTTTGTCTTTGGCTTCCAACATCTTGGGATTTTGCTCGCTACCCAGGAGGACGTCTATGACTGGACTCATGAACTCCCACTGTTTCACAATGTCAAAGCGCAGTTCTATGTCAGGTCTATACCCTTCGCCAACCCTTGGGCCATCACGCCTCCACTCGGAAGCAGTTAACTCTTTCTCCTTAGTACTATTACCCACAAAAGCAACCGGCTTGACCTGTGACTCCACATTGTATTCAACCGCTTTGTGGAGGGCGGTCTTCATGTCCACGTCTCGCTTTTCCAGTTCAGCAGGATTAGCTTTGATCAGGGAGTTCATGGCCGGAGCGATGTAAGGTGTCTGCTTCGGGAAGCGCCAACCGAAATCGATATCCCATCTCCCAAACACATTGCCACGATCTTCCGCACTGTCTGGAAATTGTGTGTGGGCGACAGCCTTCTCCACGGCGATGTGAAGGTAGGAGTTCCCCTGCAGAAGAAAACGGACCGCGTTCTTTAGTTCCCGCTTGTCCATTTTCCTTTTCCTCGTCTTCATCCGCTCGTCCCTCATCTCGCTCACCATCCTCTTCATCCTCTTCATCCTCTCCATCATCTCCTTCTTCCCCATCTCCGGCTGATCTCCTTCTCCTTCCATCTCCTTCTCCATCTTCTCTCTCATCCTGCCGTCCATCCTTCTCTTCATCATCTCCTCCATCTTCATCATTTCCTCCATCTTCATCATTTCCTCCTTCATCTCCTTCATGCGCTCCATCATTTCCTCCTCGCTCATAGACTTCAATGACTTCATCCTTCTCTCCATCTCCTCCTCCATCTTCATCATCCACAACTCCCGCCGGGAACCTCCTGGTAATTTCACTACTAGTGAACTCTCATGCCACTTCTCCAGCAACGGTTTCGCTAGCTCTGGGCCTTTCCCCTCTTTGAACTTCTTCTTCATGCTTGACTTCCACTCCTGCTCCACGTCCAGCACATCAATTACGGTGTTGAAGGCTTCCTCACCCGCTTTGTAGGCCGCTCGGATCATCTTCTCCGTTTTCATCGCTTCCTTCTGTACCTTTAAATACGGGTTGAAAAATTCAAATTGGCCGCCAAGCGTTAAATATTCTATCACGCGCCCGCTCTTTCCATGCTTGACCAAAACGACGGAGACGGAGAACGAACACCTTCGTTAATACGGAGAACAACAAGCGACGGAGAACGAACACCTTAAGGCTTACAGTTGCTTTGCGCCTGCTCAGAACAACAGACGAGGGAGACCGGTACTCAGAATTTTTAGACTCGAAGAAATGGAGACCGCGGAAACGAATGAAACCGCACGTGTTGAGTGTCCGAACTTCAGAAGAAGGTTGGCTTATTGCCCAATAAAAAAAGGAAAAATGGGCAAATGAATGCTTGTTTCTGGAAAGGTGAATTCCACAAGGGTTGCCGTAAAACGCATCGGACAAGATACGCAGCTTAGAGGGTATTACGGGAAAAAAGGAGCTTAATGGAGGGCCAAAAGAAACGTTTGTGTTCGTAGCGGTGCCTCGCGGACTGCCGCTATTGACCTCGGGCTTGCGGGGTTGCCAGGCTCACTGAGCAGGTCATCATCATTCTTTGCTAGCAGGTCAAAAACACTCTCGGTAAGAGTTACCTGCCCAATGCTCTCCGCGTCAGACACATCCGTAACGAGTTCCTCCTGTGGCCGCTTCAGCTTGTCCTGATTTTGAAAAGGGCAGCATTGCAATTAGACCCCAGTGCGAAATGTAGAAAGAACGTGGTCTAAAAAAATCAAATCGCACGCTTGACAGACACTCCACGCTGCCGATGAACCTGAGGGGCACCTTCCAGAACTCGGGGAAACACCTGACGCAACAGGGCGGCAACCAGACGCCCTGCACTACTGGTTTTATCCAGGAATGAAACAAAACGAGTATTTTGAAGGGGAAACGAATGTTTACCCCAAAATCCTGCCGCAAGCTCGCGAATATTAGCGACGTTCACTCCAGCGCGCGCTGTGGCGTCAAAGCCAAGCGCTGCATTGCTGTGTAAGATTTCGGGAGGAATCCTGATGAGCGGTTGGGAATTGCACACAGGGACTATGTTTCTCTTCCAAACCCCGCGTGGATTGTGTGGAGCCAAAAATCCATCTTTTTTGCCGCGGTCAAAACGAAATCACATGGGATGAAAGTGCGGCACACTAGATTTGTTTCGGACTCCCCACCTCAGAGGGGGGGGGGGGGCTGAGGGAAAGGGCTGCCGCCGCTCATGAGCGGCTGCCCAATGTTGTCAAACGTCCGAATCAACGGAAACACCAAACCAAGGTCCAAACTCAAGGGAAAGGACGTTCATTTGCTTTTGTACCATGCGCTTCACTCTCTTCTCCTGCTCGAGCTCCTCTTTCTTCGCCTTCACTTTGTCGAGGGCGTCCCGCTTTTCCTTCAGCAGTTTGGCATGGGCGTCCCGCTTGTTCTGCAGTTGTTCGCTTTCGTTCTGCAGTTGTTCGCTTTCGTTCCGCAGTTTGGTGTCCTCGTCAAGCAGCTGTGCGTTGCGGTCTTGCTGCTGTGCGTTGAGGCCTTGCAGCATTGCGTTGTGGGTTTGCTGCAGTGCGTAGTGTTCTTGCGGCAGTTTGGATCGGTCCCGCAGGTCTGTCAGCTTCTTCTGCAGTGCGGCCTGCTTTTTCCGCAGTTCTTCCTGCTGTTTGCGGAGAATCTCCGCGTTTTGCTCCTTTTGTGGGTTTTGGTTGGTGAGCTGGGTGTGCAACGTTCATTCTGCTGCTTGAAGAAAACGGGATTGCAGCTATTCCAAGCAACGAAGAAATGCCGAGTACGAAATACAGGTATTGCAGAATGAGAATGGTATTTTATTCCAGCTGAACTCTGGCTCAATATTCATAACTTGGTCCGCGTGGGATTGAACAGGCATCGCGCGAAACAGGAGGCAGACCGATAGATATTATCAACTATGATGCGAACTCCCTCTTGGAGACTCACTCTTGGACAACACCAGCTCTCGTTGCGTTGATTCACTGGGAGACCCTGTAGGCGAACTCGATAAAAAATATTACAACCCGTTTCCGTTTTTGAAAACGGCAGCACTTCAAAATAACACACAGTTCAAATTGTCATTGTTTGCAAACTGTTACTTCACGCAAAAATCAGAGCTTGAAGTTGAGGTGAGTTGAGGCGAGTTGAGGTGATTTTCGGGTAGATTTTTAAAACAACAGCATTTCCTTGCGGCTCGCGCATTTGAGAAACATGGAAACAACTGCAGAGGGGCGTGATGAAAGACATGTGTTATGGAAACGCCACAAAATACACCTGGAAAAAAAATCAAAAATTGCAATTCGCATTGGCAATTGCAATTTTTGACGCATTTCAAATTCATGGGCGGGAAATTTAGGACGGACGACATAGAATTCGAAATACGGCGCCACTAAAAAAACCGTTACTGTTTCTTCCGCTTGATCGTCCTGTTTCTGCCGCTTCCTCGACGGCTCCTGCTCCTCCTGGTCCATTTCATGGGAGCAAGTATTCTTTATCGCTGGAGACAGACTGGGCCGGACCAATGTAACCATCAAGTCGTCCCCGGGACGGCGCACCAATGGAGACCAGGGTTATTTATGTTAACATTCGCGGGAAAGAAGTTCAACTTTAGAAACTTTTGGGAGGGGTGGAGAGAACAGAGAAAAACGGGGCGGGAAATTTAGGACGGCATAAAATTTGAAATACGGCGCCACTCTAAAAACCGAGTGCGAACATCAACGGGCATTCAAAGCTGGAGCTACGGCTCATTGCACAGGGAGAACCTGTAGAACAGAACTTGAGAAAAACTGTTAGCACCCGGCGCCGCTCTCCCTCGGGTAGATTTTTAAAACAACAACATTTCCTTGCGACCCGCGCATTTGAGAATCACGGAAACAATTGCAACGGGGCGTGGTGAAAAACATACGCTCTGCTTGGACAGTCGCTTCTCGTCTTCGACTTCGGGCTGGCCGCAGCAGGAGATGCCCGAGTTTGACCCCTTCTCGGCTTTGATCTAAGGGTTGATTTTTTGTTTGAAATGAGTTAAATATGGCCACACGCCTGAACGCAAAATCGTTCAGTGCTTCGCAGTTCAAGAATCCGTTTCTCGTCTGACCCTTCTCAACGAAAAAAAAAAACGAACATCATTGACGAAACGCGACAAGGGAAGGCCCTCATCCTGCCTTTGACGTCCACGAAGGCCCGCGCGTGGCGGGAGTTTCATTTTCTCGGCTACCTGCGCTTTTCAGCCATGATATAGTCGATTCCAAAATGCGCGGGTTGTCTGGGGCATAATTACCTGGAGACACAGAAAATCAAAGGGGGGGAACCGTAACACGCTTCGCCATCTCACGCTTGCGCCTGAGGCCTTCCAGTCGGGCCGCCTGCTTTTGCTGCCACTTTGCCTTGGCCGAAGAGAGGCTTCTCGTTTGGTTTTTCCTTTTCCGAAGAAAGGCTTCTTTCGCTTTCCTCGCCCTTTCTTTCCTCGCCCTTTTTTCCCTCGCCTTCTCGCGGAGCATCTTCTCGGCCCTTGACAGGTGTTCTGCCCCATCTGTCATCCGAGCTTCCACGACCGGGCCCGCGGTCATCTCTAGCACTGTGGCTGCCCCGACGACGGCAAGCACCCTCTTCAGTATTGCGTCCGGAAGAAGAAACATATCTGCACTGGTTGTACATCTGCATCTCTCCGGGGCAAATAATTCATAATTCTTACGGGGTCGCATAGATGTTCGCTCTGGTCTAGTATAATGGAGGTTGGAAAATATTAATTCGAGAAAACTGACAATTGAATTAATTGCGAGCCCGGAGAGATGCGCTTACTCTCCACTAGTATTCACCGAGCTTGAGCGACGCTACCCTCAATTGGATCAAGTGTCAACAGATATTTCGACTTGAGGTGAACTGGCTGATAGTTCTTCGTTCGATTGACAGCTCGTCTGTTGATTATTTATTGCTCGTCGTTGTCCTCGGATGAATCTTCTCAATTCGGAGGAAGCTCGTTTCCTCTGGTATGTATTATTACAGTTCGGATTTGAAGAGGTTGTTGTTGTGTGATTTTTTTTCTATTAGTTTTCCTTGGGCGAACCTCCCCAATGAATGTGGAACTTCTTTAGTATTTTTTCTCTTACTAAGTGTGGGAGTGGATGAGACTAACACTTCCTCTGCTGCTCAACATTTTGTTTCGAATGTAACGGTGGACTCGCTGACGATCCATGCATTTGTTCTACACTGTGCGTTCACTGTAGTACGCACCAAGAGTCTGTATTGATCGGATCTTATCATTGCAACCGAATGATCATCGTGAACAACGGGGCTGATAAAAGATTGCCGCACACCGTAGAGACTCTAGACCAGCAAATATTCTGTGGTTTTTTTTTGTATGTATGTAGAGGGCTGTCCATCTGTGTGTATACCAACACTTTCGTGATTTCTGTGAAACACTAAAGACCACCATCAACAACAGACAATGGGAGAGTGGAATACATGGCCGACCAATGTTGCACGACAGACGTACCCGCCAGAAACGACATTGCTTTCGACCAGCGTAAGTGGGGAGGGGCGGCCCCATGTGCCATTCTCGGGGGGGGGGGAGGGCAGGGTGCAATGAATGTTATGACTTCGAACGAATTATTTTTTCGAGACCGATCAGATGCGCGGCGCTTTTTTTCTGAGGGAATTATACCAACTAACTTGTCTAGCGAAAAGTTGCCCTCGTTATTGGGCGGGAAGAAAACGCGAAATTTCTATTACCGCCGGATACAACGTGTTTGGTGAAATTTGGGTTTATTATCGTTCCGTATGTATGAATTATTTGTCCCGGAGAGATGCACGCATTTACACAACAAACCCCCACGAACAACAGGGGATACCAGACAATGACAACTTCAGGAGAAACTGACTTGTAAACTGCGATGTCGGAACCGCTGACTGTGCATTTGAAGATGGTTGCTCCGTGAGAATTATGAATTTTTTGCCCGGATGAGGACCCCTGAGATGTTGGAGCCCCACCAGGGAGACTGTCCACCTTTCATCCGCTTGCTCTTTTTTTGCTTCCATCTGATCATCTTTGCGTCAATAATAAGATTACAACCCCAGCACTCGTCCGCTGATGATCGTTCCCATTGCAAAAAAAAGACGCCGGTAAATCAAACAGCGTTGGTACTTAGATTAATCTAACTCGGCGCGGACACAGGAAATGTCTCTGTGGGTCGCACTCCATTCCTGGGGTAATTCTCAATACGGAGAATTCATGTTCGTTCGAAAAAGAAACGAATTGGGTTTAAGAGACGGTAGGAGCGATGATGACGACTAGGACGGTTCTGATTTGGGCAAGACTTCGTCAATTCCCGGGCAAAAAAATCATAATTATTTCGGAGCAATAATGTTTCGTTCTGGTCTAGGATGATGGAGATCGGGTATGAGAAATATTATGCTCAACATTTAATGAGCAACCGCGACCTCCTCCTACTCCTCCCATGGCATGCACATCCATTTTTCGGGTAAAAACATCATAATTCTTTCGGGGTCGCAATAATGTTTCGCTCAGCCTCTGGTCTAGTATAATGGAGATCGAAAATATTTCCCTCAACATTTAATGAGCAACCGCGGCCTCCTCCTCCTCCTCCTACCCCCCATGGCATGCACATCCATTGTGTTCTTCTGATGAATCTTAAAAACTTTCCCCGACGATTTCCGGGGGCCAAAATGAGAACCTGATTCATTTCCCTCTCAAAAAACACACACACACAATCAATGGAACACCGCTGCACCTGACTACACACTCGCTTTGCGCAATCCTCTGCACCTGACTACACACTCACTTTGGGGCAAAATTTTTTGAGTCGAATAATACTACACCCTAGGGAGGATGTCCTAGGGAGGAGAACAAACGAAAACCATCAAAATACATAATATGGGAGTCGTAGCGGCTCTTTCACTCTCGAATAAAAAGGATACAACCGGGGCCCCGGACGAAAACCATCACCAATTCGCCCCACCTCCCCAGTCCTGCGTGCCGACACCTCGTGTGATGCGCGCATCCACGACAGGGACATGGGCCTGCAATGGATTGGTGTGCGCGGCTGCACGTGTGACGTTCACTTTCTGTTTCGACATGATCGCTGCCTGAAGCTCTTCGATCAACTCAATGTCCTTCGTGATCAATCCGAGCACCTTCCGTTTTTGAAATACTTCGAGCATGAACTGCTTCACCGGCGTAAGTGCATCTCTCCGTGGTCGCAATTAATTGTGAAATTTCAGCACTTAATATTTTTCGATCTCCATTATACTAGACCAGAACGAAACATTACTCCCCGGAGGGAGGAGAAATGCCGTGGCCCCGTAAAAGGAGGGGGAGAGGGAGAAAAGGGTGGTGCAGTAGAGTGTTGGGGTGCGGGCGGGCCGGCGCCCCGGAGGCGGAGCCTCCCCCACCACGAGAAATGGATTTGGGGGGAAAAGAAAAAAAGTGAGGGAAAAAAAGAGGAAAAAAGCCTCCAGGGGGCCCCGAACCCGCGACCGCCGACCGACAAACCCACGCACCATACCGCCAAACCAAACCGACATCGCCGACAGACCGGGGTGGTGGCGGGAGCGGAGACACAAAGCGGCCAAAAGAGAGAGCCAAAAAGAGATTGGGGGAAAAAAGAAAAAAAGTGGGGGAAAAAATGAGAAAAAAGCGTCGAGCGGGGTTCGAACCCGCAACCGCCGACCGGCGACCCCGCGCCCCATGCCGCCAGACCAAACCGACATCGCCGAACGAACGGGGCGGGGGCGGGGGGGGAGAGACAAAAGGACCAAACAAGGAAGCCAAAAAAAGAGAACGAAGAAGCCGGGAACGGAAAACGGAAACCCAAAAAAACGTCCAAATGTTCCCAGATCGGATTTCGCCACCTGGGGAAAGTTGAATTAATTCCAGGTTCTCCAATTTGTATGGGAAATCGCACACGCTCCAAAACGGTCTGCGGAAAAAACTGGAGGAATCTGAATTAATTTTTGGTCCTCCGATTTGTAGACAAAATCGCATACGCTCGAAAAGGGGCAAACGGAAAACGTTTGAAACCCAAAAAACCGACGACAGATGTCACCACATCGGACAAAAATCGTCCAAAAATGTTCCAAAAATCGTCCAAAAATGTTGAATTAATTCCGGGTTCTCCAATTTGTATAGGAAATCGCACACATTTGAAAACGGCTTGCGGAAAAAACTGGAGGAATTTGAATTAATTTTTGTTTCCCCGGTTTGTAGACAAAATCGTATACACTCGAAACGGGGCAAACGGAAAACATTTGAAAACCAAAAAACCGACGAAAAATGTCACCAAATCGGACAAAAATCGTCCAAAAATGTTCCAAAAATCGTCCAAAAATGTTGAATTAATTGCAGGTTCCCCAATTTGTAGAGGAAATCGCACACACTTGAAAACGGCTTGCGGAAAAAACTGGAGGAATTTGAATTAATTTTTGGTTCTCCGATTTGTATACAAAATCGTATACACTCGAAAAGGAGCAAACGGAAAACGTTTGAAACCCAAAAAACCGACGAAAAATGTGACCAAATCCGGTTGCCACATTTGAATTAATTTCAGTTTCTCCAATTTGTATACAAAATCGTGTACACTCGGAAACGGGCAATCGGAAAAAACGGATTCCACAAAATTGTTATAGAATGTCTATGTACATTGCTCCGTAAGAATTATGAATTATTTGCCCCGGAGAGATGCAGGCACCTTCACCGGCTGGGACGCCCAGTCATTCTTCTCCCGCTTCTTGCAGAGCGTCTCCGCCGCTTTCACAAACTCCTGCCGCATCAGCCTCTGCAACGCCATGTCGGAAGGCGGTTGGTACCGGGTGCGCGTCGATTCCCGGGGTAAATAATTCAGAATTCTTACGGAGCAATAATTTTTCGTTCTGGTCTAGTATGATGGAGATCGAAATTTGAAAATTAATTACCCCGGGAATCGACCTTCACTGGTACCGGTAGAAACGATCTTCATCATCCTCATCATCCTCGCCAGTTCCGACGGGCGAGGCGGTGGTCAGTTGATCTTCGCCCGGCATACGCGGCCCAAATGCCACCGGCCCCGGCACGGAGGGCGCGGGAGCGGGTCCCACCATGGTTGGGCCCACGGGGGGGCCTACGGGCGGTCCTACGGGCGGTCCGGCGACTGACGGAGCCGCGGAGGAGGAGGAGGAGGGGGCTGATGCTCCCCCGGAATGACTAGGCAGGGGAGTATCTTCCAAATCCAATTCGACGCAAATTTCATCTTCATCAAAATCATCACCGGCGTCGTCCACTAGCCGCCCCCGACTGCGGCTTCTCCTACCCTTCGAAGATCGTCGTCGTCGGCGGCTCGAGGACCTGCTCTTTCGTGAACTACGCCTCGTTGAACTTTTTTTCCTCGAGGAGCCCCTCTTGCGACTGGAGGATCCACCGGTCGAAGAAGGGCTTCTACCGACGGTGAAGGAATCTTCCTCGCTTCCCTTTCGGCTTCTTCCGCCACGCGAAGAACCGCTTCTACGACCACGACTCCTCGGAGGCCGACTTCTGGATCGCGAGGCACGGCTTGCACGGGCCTCCATCACCGACGGGGCCATGCCCAGCATTTCCTCCTCTTGACGCGCAAGCTCGCCGTCGTCTGCGCCATCAAATACGGCGACCGGGGGGAGGGCGGTGGAGGACGATGAGGAAGAGGACGGGCCTCCCATACTAGCCGGCGGCGGCGGGGGACCCATCGGGCCCACCACCACTGCAGACACCGCCGGCGCGGGCGTTGTTCTCTTTTCTGAAACGACGTCTTCAACGGCGACCGGCCGCTTTCCCGCGTTTTCATCACAAACCATCTCGTTGAACACTACATCGCTGCTCTGCTCGACGGGCGCAGTGTGTGGATTTCCCAGGCCGTGTTAAATGTCAATGGGGCCAATGCTCAAGGGCGGCTTGACCTTTGGTGGGGTTAATTTAATCACAATTCTCACCGAACCTTGGGTAATTAATGAAGTATAATTCATGCAAACAGACGTTTTTCCCCAAACAGAATGGTCGCAAAAAAAACAAATCCGAAAGAAAAATGACAAATCCACACACCCTAAGAACCGAATTCGCGCCCACCGCTGCTGTCTCTGACATTTTCGGCAAAGGATTCCATTACTTCCCGCAGTTTGGCAATGATTCGCACGGTGCGCACATTTTAACTGGGCAAATAATTCATAATTCTGATCACGGGGTCGCAATAATGTTTCGTTCTGGTCGAGCCGTATAATGGAGATCCAAAAAACTGAGCAAAAATATTTTTTTGCTCAGTTAAAATGTGCTTACATTCGCACGAGTTGGAAGCCGTCGTCTGCGGTATGCGCCATCGCGTGCTGTTTCACAATATTTTGATACAGGATGTACACCAACGGGTTTTCCTCCATCAGATCGACATTGATCTTGCCGAATTCCTCAAACACCTGCACCAAATCCTTCGCGCAGGCCGGGTGTGAGCAGGAATAGCCCGTCATCACCAGCCTCTGCAGCGATTCAAACACGTGCCCCCGGTTCTCAAAATCCATGTAGCTGTTAATCCACTTCACCAACATCGGGAGTGCGCGGGCGAATCTGTCAGGCTTTTCGATGTATTCCATAACTTTGAACAATCCATCGAGCACGGAAACTTTTGGCTTGCTCGCATCCTCCAACGCTTTCTGCTGCGCCTTCCTTCGCCTGTAGTACGCAATCATTCTGTTTTTTTTTATTTTTTTCATTTGCGGGGTTGTAAATAATAGAGATCATACCTAAACGATACTGGGGCTGAAAGATGTTGTGTCAATTTGTTTTCATCAATGACATCCTTACTACTATTGGTAAAAGGAATGCATACTCGCGCTGGCTCACTCGCTGCTTCCCGCTGCGTGGAACATGCCCCTCTTTGGAAAACTTCATCTGCCGTTGGTAGGCCTCTTCGTTCCGTGTTTTCTTGATGGTCGCCTTTTTGTTTATTTGTCTTACTGAGGAAATAAACTGGAAACTGCCACCAGTGCAGCATGGGAAAAGACCGATACTGAAAACCAACATAAACGTCGAATACGGGGGGCAATTGTGCCCTTGAAATACGATTTTTATCAAAAAGACGGGAAAACCAATAAAATCCATCAATAATCTAGAAATCGGTAACGGACATTAATATATGTGTCACTACATAAATGCTGGCAATATTTAAATCATAATATAAAAAATAAATCATTTTTTTCATTTTTTTTTTTTTAATAAATGTAAGAAAAAAAAATCTCACGAATCCATTGCCCAAAATTATCATCTCGATACCAGCTACCGTATTTCAAAGAACTGGTTCTCGTAGTAGTAACATACCCTGTTCTTGCGCATTTCCTCCGTTTGTGCTTCGAAGAACTGGTCCATTTTCCGCGTGCTGGCGCTCATGCCTTTCAGCTGCGTTTTCCCTCCCTTGTCGAATATCGCCTGCATATGCTTGAAGGTCTGGTCGAGATGCTTCATGTTGAAGGTATCCTTTTTCTCCCGCGCCTCCTTCCACCGCCGGTTGACCACTTTGCGCACTTTATCAAAATCATCCTTCGTTTTGATTTCATGCTCGGAAAAACCAAACTGGCGAAAAGGATCCATTTTTTCTCGCTTTTTTTGGGGGGGCTACTGCTGCTACTATTACTGCTGCTATTGCGCGCGTTTCATCAATGACATTTTCGGTGGTGGAATCTCAGTTTCATTTCTCGAAACTTCGAGGAGTGCTATATCATACAAAACGCTATACCTTTCTCTATTGTAAGTAGTTGTGTTTTCCTTGTGTTATGTGTTAATATTGTTCGTACCAAATCTGATTCTGCTGTTCCGCGCTCGTACCCGTGCGACTGTGTCGGATCGGGTTCTGTGAATCATGGTGGGAGAGAAAAACATGTCTATCCAGATCTTCCAGAGATTGGCGTGCGATTTTGTGAGAGATACGTTTCTCTTTATGAAGAAATGTGGAGAACATCGTGATTCAGAGTGATGTTTCGGGCAAAAAAATCATAATTATTTCGGAGCAATAATGTTTCGTTCTGGTCTAGGATGATGGAGATCGGGTATGAGAAATATTATGATTTAGTCTGATTCTTTCTGTCGTGGACTGCGTCCGAGATTGATTGATACCCCCAGATTTCCGTGAGATGCCGGGTTAGATTTTTCGTGATTCTAGCCTTGATTCTTTCCATGATTCTTTCCTTGTCGGTCACGTGGCCACCAATTTTATTGTACAGGTTTCCGTGCGTCAGTTTCGCAGATAGTTCTCTGAACTACGTACTAATCCAAACATATTGTACACTGGTTTCTTCCTTCGATTTCGTACCTTCTAGCAGAAGAACAATGGAACAAACAAACAAACACTCCGCAGCTGCAAACTGTACGGTGTTGTACATTTATTTCGTGAAATCAGAATAGCATCTCACTTCGAATTATCCAAAAACTGGCACGGATCGAAGCTGGGTCCACCCCAAGGCCCTGGCAAGGGCCCAAAGCCGATTTATTGCCCTGAAAGACTTCGCTGTGTTGTCAACTGACAATGGTAAACCGTTCCGCATGAAAGAGGATGTAGTTCCGAATATTGTAAGCACATTTTAACTGAGCAAAAAAATATTAAATATCCAAAAAAATAATTAATAAATATTTTTCAATCTCCATTATACTAGACCAGAACGAAACATTATTGCTCCGTAAGAATTATGGATTATTTGCCCAGTTAAAATGGGGGCACCCGAATATTGAGAATTATTTTACGCTCCGTCACCGAGTCTTCGAGATGGGATTCAACCCTTCCCATCCCTAGTAGCCGAAAAATTTCGCCCACCCGCAGCCGCGCCGCGGTTCGCTCAGACCCTAGCGGCGTTCCGGGAAGGGGTATTTCGGAAGACATCCCTTGGGCCTCGTCACATTTTGTTTGAGGGATTTGTCCGAACGGCCGTATCACCAAGCAGCTGGATTGCCCGCCGCCAAAATAGGCCCTGTGCAACTCGCATACCGTCTTGTCAAACTCGTCATTCGGCCCGACTTGGAAGAACCGGCTGCTGTCCGCGCAAATTTCTCCTAAAGCTTCTATGGTCGCAGAAATCCTCCTGGTCTCCTTAATGGCCGCAGATGATGCGTTCCTCCCAGAAAAAGATGCGGCACACGACGCAACTTCGGCCAGGATGCGTTTTTCCGCCAACACACGGAGCAATGTGGAACACGCCTCTTCAACACCCACGTCAGAACGTAAGCACATTTTAACTGAGCAAAAAAATATTAAATTTTCAAAAAAATATTTAATAAATATTTTTCAATCTCCATCATGTTAGACCAGAACGAAACATTATTGCTCTGTAAGAATTATGAATTATTTGCCCTGTTAAAATGTGGGCACCGTCAGAACACACCGGACCCAACGCGAGCAAACGTGAACGCAGAACAGCACTTTCGTCATTCTCGTTTACCGCCAATTCGCGACCGTGCCCCGAAACACCGCGCCCATTGTCCCCATCCACGTTCACAAACGCTTCCAACTCGCAATGCATTCTGCGCAGGGACAGACCAAACCGTTTCGACCCGCTTGGTGGCTTATTGTTAAGAGCATTGGCTTCCGTGCCCGGGGAAAGAGCAGCCAGCGCCATGTCGGTTCGGTGGCGTTTCTGAAGGAAAGAGAGCGCTTCTAGCGCAGGTTCCTGCAGCGAGTCCAGCATTGCGGCGAATTGCTGCACATCATCCGTCATCGCAGAAGCATTCGCGTCGTCTTCCTTATCCGCCAGCATCGCTTCTCCTTCCTCTCCCGGAGAATTTTGAGAATCCTTTCCGGAAAAAGTGCCCATCGGCAACATCGTGGCCGAGGACCGCAGCGTTTCCGGGGAAAGGCCCATGCGCATATGCCGCACGCGGCGCAGCTCCTCGCAAATGAAATCCAACATTTCAACTTCACGCAGATCCGCGCAAACTGGAACAAATTTCAGTGCGCATTCCAGCTTCTCGCGCTGCAGGGGAGGACGGAGATATTCCTGCACACAGTAGTATTTCTTTTTCTTGCTAGAAAAGGAGGAGGGGGCGTCGCAATACCCACTCGGTCCGTTCCCGTTTTTGCGATCCGTGCTACTAGTAGGGCTGGAGAGGAAAAGGCTTTTGTCCAAACAATTCTTCACCCTCCGAACTAGCGGCCGGACAAAAGTCATAATATTTCTCATACCCGATTTTCGATCTCCATTATAGTATACTAGAC
>Ga0099798_10266_pt1 | contig 18034 bp, 21 predicted proteins | sample Uncmet_Sort29A_1_FD_89870 | JGI IMG/M metagenome (GOLD analysis project Ga0099798, IMG submission 89870) | Marine eukaryotic communities from CALCOFI LINE 67, Pacific Ocean - CN13ID_Sort29A_1 | ecosystem: Environmental > Aquatic > Marine > Oceanic | place: Pacific Ocean: Monterey Bay | collected...
GGGTTTTTTTTACGTTTTATTCGTTTTTTTATTTGTATACAACGACACGTTGGACACGTATGTTTTTTTTTTAACCACCTTTTAATACACTTCTTATGAAATGTATGTCCACATTGTAATGTCGTTTTATCACCTTTTATATTTTCTAAACAAATAACACATTGACTCATAATAAAGATACATTTATTTATTTATTTTCATTTTTTAGAAACATAGTAATAAGATATCCCACACCAATCTATCCCACATAATGATAAGGCGCATTTTTTTATAATTTTTGTATTACACTCCGGACATCTTGTGTCTAGTTTCAACCAATTTTTTAAACATTTCTTATGATATGTATGCCCACACGATAATGTACGTTTATTTTCTTGTATATCTTGTAAACAAATGATACACGTATTACTCATAAATTTAAATACACGTGTATTTAAATTTATCAAGAGTGGGGATTGAACCCACGACCTTCTCCGTGTAAAGGAGACGTGATAACCACTACACTATCCTGATATACTATTAATTTTCAATGTTTTTAAACTGAAATTTATTTTATTTTCACACATTTAAATGTGAAAATGGAAATTATAAATATTAATTTTAATAATAATATACATTGTAAAAGCATAAAATTATTAAGTAAACGTAATAATTTTTATGTATTTGACATAAACAAACATTTGGATCAGGGCTTGTGGAAAACAGATCAAGACAAAGGATTTTTTATAACCAATAAACAAAAACCTATAGGTTTTATAAAAATTTTTGAACGATTAAACAGTAATATTATAGATATTACTTATTTATTAATTACTAAAACAAAACGAAACCAGGGATTTGGAACAAAATTATTAAATTATGTTAAAAAAATATATAAAAATCACGTTATAATATTAAATTCAAACAATAAAAAATCGGTTAAATGGTATACGCATCAAGGCTTTGTAAAAGGTTCATCATTTTTGACAAAAGTATTAGATAAATACAAACTACAATCAACAAATAATATTGATTTAGATATGGATAATATAATAAATTCCAGCCTTTACGGACTGATTACAACCCACCATAAGTTGAGAGGTTGTTGCGACCCCAAAGAGCGAACATACACACTGTCGGAATTAATGGAGGTGTGTGAAAAACAAATTAAACATGACGTTTTTAATAATTTTTTAAATAGGCGCAAAATATATATGGATTTGCTTAATTTTAAACACATGTACTTAATAACGTTGTGTAACCTTTTCCATTACTTGTGCAATATACAACCGGATCAGGTGTGGCTGTCACAAGTTGAAGACAATTTGTGGGGTTTCAAGGACGGCATGCACTCCAATAGGCTCGTCGTGGGAACTTTGTCTAAAAAGAACAGTGCAATTTTGATAGCGTTGTACAATTCTAATAAATTAAAACAAAATCAACAAGAAATGTTTACATTATGGTGGAGCCTTTATAATACAACAGAATCTGCGAAACAAAATAATTTATATTATATGAACTAAGTGTATATAATTTACTTTAATTCATTTACAATATCTGAATCATTTGTATTTTCATTTCCTGATATAATTTCACCTTCACCACCTTCACCACCTTCACCACCTTCACCACCTTCACCACCTTCACCACCTTCACCACCTTCACCACCTTCACCACCTTCACCACCTTCACCTTCTTCTTCATCTGAATGAACAATTGCACGAATAGCTGGTGTTTCTTGTAATTCTTCATTTTTTGTAAATGGTATGTAATGTAATTCAGGTATACTATCCAATGGGCATTCTAAATATTTATAAAATTGACAGGCCGTAATACGATTTTCCTTATGTACACGTAACAATTCAGGTTTATATTGATTGATAAAATCAGGAAATTCTTCATCCATTTCCGCAATTTCATCGTGTGTGTTGGAAATTATTTTTAATACATTTTGAATTCGAGGTATATTATCTAAAAATTTATCAATCATAGTCGCTCGTTTTACACGCAATGTAGTATATGTTTCAAAACGTCTAGTCTTAATTTGTTCCTCTGTCATATCTTCTTCTTCTAATTTATTTAATGCATTTGCATCATCCATCATCTTTTTTCTATATTCTAATTCTTTACGATTTTCTTGTTCTTCCTTTTTTTGTTTTAAAATACTTTGATTAAAAATTCTATCTTTTTGTTCTTCTAAATTAAAATCAATGGTTTCTTTCGAATATACACTACTTGTTGTAATTGGAAATGGTTTACCTACAAATGCTTGAAATATTTTATGATATGAATCTACATCGCGAATTAAATAACTCATACGATCTTCACATTCATCATCCGTTCCAAAACTTCCCCTGACTTTCATCATACCATACATTCCATTTTTATCAGGAATGGCATCTTTTGATGGTATAAATGACACAAGACAATATTTTTGATCTGGAACAAGTGGGTCCGCAAATCGTTTTTCACGTATATAAAATTTTCCGTTTTCTATATTATCTTTATTTATTAATGTATTCATTGCTACTTTACATTGAGCACTTGGTAAAGGTGAACTACTCCTATCCATTGTTGTTTCACATTGATCACCTAATCTTTCACTATCCACAGGGGTTGTCAAAGAACTCTTCATTTGATTTTATATATCTTAAAAATTCTTTAAATTTATTAATATGATTTAAATACATTCATATTTATATATGTATATAGATTTTATACGTTTACAGCAATTGAATAAAATAGATACCAACAGCAAATTCAATTAATGTGTATCAAGTTATTATTTAAAATAAACCTTTTTTTGATTTCATTTAATTAAAGTTAAAATGAAATTTAAGTTTTAATCATTATATATATATTATGACAACTCCAAAATATGAAAAAATGGATCCTATTGATCACATACATAAACGTTCGGATATGTATGTGGGTTCTATTCATCAAAAAGAAGAACAAGATGAATGGGTAATGGGTGAAACAAGTATGATTAAGAAAGATACCATTCGATATTCACAGGCAATGTTACGTATATTTGTAGAGGCATTATCAAATGCGATTGATAATGTGTGGAGAAGTTCAAATACAAAGACACCTTGTACAAAAATAAAAGTAGATATTGATGAAGATAAGATTACGATTTGGAATAATGGATTAAGTATACCCATTAATAAAAATAATAACGAAGGGGTGTATAATCCAGAATTAATATTTGGTCACTTATTAACGGGTTCTAATTATAACGATAATGAAGAACGATTTGGTTCTGGACGTAATGGATTAGGTATCAAATTAACGAATGTATTTTCAAGTGAATTCAATGTAAAAATATATGATCCAGATACTTGTATTTTATATAAAAAGCAATGGACAAATAATATGAGAAAGAATTCGAAAGAAAAAATACATAAATCCTCTAGTCCAAATACAAAAGATAAAAAAGGATTTGTAGAAATATCTTGGAGAACCGATTTTACAAAATTTAAAATTAATCGATTTACAAAAGATATGCTTGCATTGTTTAAAAGATATGTATATGATACCGCTATGTTAACAAATGTCAATGTATATTGGAATGGTAACAAAGTGCCTGTTAAAAATATTACCCAGTACTCTAAATTATACTCTGACTCAGAATGTATTTGTTTAAAAAGTAAAAGTTGTGAAGTGATTTTTACAACTTCATCTGGAATCGAATTTGAACATATTGCATTTACAAATGGTGTATTTAATAAAGATGGAGGAATTCACGTAGATCGTTGGGTGAATGCTATATTTAAACCGTTGTTATCCAAATTAAACAAGCCCAAGAAGCCCGCACTTACGTTGAAAGACATTAAGAAATATTTTAGGATATTTATTAAATGTAATGTTCCCAATCCGGAATTTAGTAGTCAATCCAAGACGTGTTTAACGGCTCCGGATATTGATACACTAGTAGAGAACAAGCATATACAATCTATACTGAAATGGGAAATTATGTCTGATATTCAAGATATTATTAAGAGTAAAGAATTTTTGGTATTAAAAAAAACAGAGAAAAAAACAAAAACATTTAAAAAGATTGATGGATATGACCCAGCGAATAATGCAGGTAAATCATCATCAAGTGAATGTTCTTTAATTTTATGTGAAGGTTTATCTGCTAAAACATATGCAGTAGATGGTATATCCGTTGGTGTAAATGGTAAACAAGGACGAGATTGGTTTGGTATTTATCCACTTCGTGGTAAATTGTTAAATGTAAAAAACGCAACGATATCTACCATTTCTAAAAATAAAGAAATTACAGATATTATTCATACACTAAATTTACAATATGATGTAGATTATACAAAAGATACACATTTTAACAAATTAAATTATGGACGTATTTTAATATTAACGGATAGTGATGTAGATGGTATTCACATATGTGCATTAATTATAAATGTATTTCATACACTGTTTCCAACACTATTACAACGAACTCCTCCCTTTATTGTAAATATGATGACCCCTATCGCAAAAGTGTTTACATCACCACCTACATTATTTTATAACGAAAATGATTATATTGATTTTTGTAATTCAACCACCACAAAATATAAAACAAAATATTATAAAGGTTTAGGAACTTCTTCTAATAAGGAAATCAAAGATACATTTGGTAAAAAGTGTATTGAGTTCAAACATGATTCTACATTAGATACAGTAATGAATAAAGTATTTCATAGTAGAATGGCCGATCATCGTAAAGATTGGTTACGTAAATATGATAAAACAAAAACAATAGAAGATTCAACGTATTCACAATATATTGATCGTGAATTAATCAAATTTTCAATTAGTGATTGTGATCGTAGTATTCCAAATGTATATGATGGACTTAAACAATCTCAACGTAAAATTTTGTATGCATGTTTAAAAAGAAAATTATTCTCAAAATCAATGAAAGTTGCACAATTGGCGGGATATGTAGCAGAAACAACCAATTATCATCATGGCGAACAATGTCTGTTTGAAACCATTACAAAAATGGGTCAAGATTTCCCTGGTAGTAATAATATACCACTATTATTTAAGGATGGTCAGTTCGGATCTCGTAATAATGGAGGTAAAGACGCTGCAAATGCACGGTATATTTTCACCAAATTACAATCTATTGTAAAATTAATATTTCCAGAAGAAGATCAAAATTTGCTTGAGTATGTGATTGATGACGGGGATAGAGTGGAGCCTGAATATTTTGTACCTATTATACCAATGATATTAGTAAACGGATGTTCAGCGGGTATTGCGACGGGGTGGTCTTGTTCGATTCCATCATACAATCCTAAAGATATCATACAATGTGTACGAAATTGGATTCATAAAATAGAACTACCAAAAATAAAACCGTGGTATAATCATTATACAGGTAATATCGAGGAATATGAACCACGTAAATATATGTCATATGGGACTATAAAACGAAAAACGAAACGCACTGTTCAAATTACAGAATTACCTATATTGTTATGGACTGATAAATTTAAGGACTATGCGGAAGTTTTATTGGAAAATAAGAATATCAAAGAGATCAAAAATTATTCTACTCCTACAAATGTTCATTTTGTGATTAAAGAAAATGAAAATATGGATTGTAACTTAAAAACCTTAAAATTGTCCACGATATTAACGGAAACCAATATGGTTTTGTTTGGAGTGGATAATAAATTACTTAAATACGATACAACTCACGATATTATAAATACTTTTTGTACGAAACGATTGGAATTGTATAAAAAACGCAAAGTATATCAATTACAAAATTACCAAACCCAATTAAAATCATTACAAATAAGACATTCTTTTATTCAAAGTGTGGTGAATGAAACTTTTATTATATATAGACGTGAAGAAAAGGATATCATTCAAAATCTAGAAAAATTACAATATCCTAAGAAAGATGATAGTTATCAATATTTATTAAATATACCTATTCGACATTTCAGCGCAACGGTCGTTGCATCACTTGAAAAAGACATTCAAAACGTCAAACTCAAATATGATCAATTATACAAGAAAAAAGAAACGGATATATGGTTAGAAGAACTTGATCAGTTGGAAAAACATCTTTAATTTCATTTATAAATAGAATATATTTATAAAATGAAATTTAATAAAATATGAGAAGTAAATCATAATGGAAACGTTTCAATTTTTCCCATATCAATGGTATATAACAGATGAATATACAGAAGAAGATTTACCAGTATCTAAACAAAAACAAAAACAAAAAAAAGAAATCAAACCCTTATTTGTGATCAAAGCATATGGATTAAATAAAGAAAATAAGAATGTATGTATTAAGATACACAATTTCAGACCGTATATGTATTTAGAAATTGATAAATTACAAAAACAGGGTATAACGGAACACAGACGTAATTCGATTCGTAAAAAAATGAAGTGTTTTATTAATGATAAAACACAAAACACTTCATCTATTTCAAAATTAAATAATGATTGTACACCAGAATCCATTCAATGGGAAAGAAGAAAAAAATTATTTTATGCGGATTTAAATGAAAATAAAAAAATAAAACATTTTGATTTTGCAAAACTAGAGTTTTCATCCAGTGAACATTTAAGACGAGCTTCGTATCGTTTCAAAAATAAGATGAACGTACAAGGAACTGGAATGTGTACATTCACTTGTCATGAAGATCGAGTAGATCCTTTACTACAATTTACAAGTGCTTATAATATACCAACCGCATCTTGGATTCAAATAAAAGGTACAAAACTAGACGAAGACGAAAAAAGATACTAGTTGTGATGAAGAATATGTCGTTTCTTGTAAGCATATGAAAGCCGTTTCAAATAGTAAAATCCCTTCGCCTAAAATAATGGGATTTGATATTGAAGTCTATTCAAGTGTTCCAACTGCGATGCCTGACTCCAATCGTCTGGATGATAAAGTATTTCAGATTTCTTGTATCTTATCACAACCAGATGATGATGTATCTCAATATAAAAAATATTTAATATCATTGGGTAATCCAGATCAAAACAGTATTGGTAATGATGTAGAACTCATCTTATGTAGAACAGAAGATGAATTACTACGTACATTTGCTACATTTATCACAGATCATAATCCAAACATTATATGTGGATATAATATATTTGGTTTTGATTTACCATATATGATTGATCGATCAAATTCGGGTAATAATTCTTGTTCTCAGGAGTTAAAACAAATTTCATTTTCAAGAGACAATACGGCTATTGTAAAAAAGATATCTTGGTCTAGTTCTGCATATAAAAACCAAACATTTAAGTATTTAGATGCGGAAGGTCGATTATTTATAGATTTACTACCAATTGTTCAAAGAGATTATAAATATGATAATTACAAATTAAAAACAGTTTCATCTGATTTACTGGGAGATACAAAAGATCCGTTAACCGCACAAGATATTTTTAAATGTTATGAGGAAGGGATGAAAGATACCATAGATGGTAATAAAAAAATGGGTGAAGTTGGAAAATATTGTGTTCAAGATACAATGCTTGTTAACCGATTATTTACACGTATGCAAGTATGGGTTGGTTTGTATGAAATGGCAAATACGTGTAATGTTCAAATGTTTGATTTATTTACAAGAGGACAACAATTAAAAGTATACTCACAAATATATAAAAAATGTTACAAAGATGGTTATGTCATACAAAAAAATGGTTACGTTTGTAATGAAAATGAAAAATATACAGGCGCCACTGTATTCCCACCCAAACCAGGCGCATATGATAATGTAGTTCCATTTGATTTCTCATCTTTGTATCCTACAACCATTATCGCATATAATATAGATTATTCAACACTTGTGCGTGATGATCAAGATATTGATGATGATCGATGTAATATAATCGAATGGACCGATACAAATGAGGACGAATCTATACATTATAGATATCGATTTTTAAAGGAACCCGCGGGGGTGATGCCATCGATGTTAAAATTTTTATTAGATACCAGAGCAAAAACAAGAAAAGAAATCAAAAAAATCAAACAAGATATACAAAACAAAAAACAAAAAAATCAATTATCAGAAGAAGAGGAGTACGATTTAAATAAAAAGTGTATTGTGTTAGATAAACGACAATTGGCATATAAAATTTCAGCAAATAGTATGTATGGTAGTATGGGTGTAAAGAGAGGGTATCTACCTTTTTTACCTGGTGCAATGTGTACTACAGCAAAAGGTAGACAATCGATTGAAAAAGCATCTCAAATCATTCAAACACAATTCAATGGTAAATTGATTTATGGTGATACCGATAGTTGTTATATACATTTTCCACATAAAGAAACATCCAGTGAATTATGGGATTATTGTTTAGAAGTTGAAAAACATTTATACGATAATGATATATTTCCTAAACCAATGAAATTAGAATTCGAAGAAACCATATATAAACGATTTTTTATTCTTACAAAAAAACGATATATGGCATTATCGTGTGGCAAAAATGGAATTACTGATAAAAAGATTACAAAGAAAGGTGTATTGTTAGCAAGACGAGATACGAGTTTATTTATGAAACAATTATATGAAAAAATAATTATGGCTATTTTTTATCATAAATCAAGGAAAGAAGTCATTGAAATGTTACATCAAGAGTGTACAAAATTAATGGAGGGAAAGATATCTTACAAACATTTAATTATTACAAAAAGTATTCAAAGAAACGAAGATTATAATATTAAAGATTTTAATAAATTATCAAAAGACCCAGTTAAATTGAAAAAAAGATTACGAGATTTAAAATTAGATGAATCGTATATGAATGACCCTGCATCAGATGAAGTAAAACATCAATATGAACATAAATTACACGAACTGTATTCCATTCGTTGTCTTCCTGCTCAAGTACAATTAGCCCAACGAATGAGAGATCGTGGTATGATTGTGGAGCCAGGATCACGTATTGAATATATTATACTAAAAACAGATATAAAAAATGAAAAATTGTTTGATAAATTAGAAGATCCAGATCACTATAATCAATATAAACCATATGAAATTGACTACTTGTATTACTTGAAATTAGCAGTGAATCCAATTGACCAAGCACTTGAAGTGGCGTTTAATCTAAAAGATCACTGTAAAGAAATATATAAATTATATAAATCAAAAAAATAACTTAAAGAATTTATTTAATTATAAAAGCTCTCATAGCTCAGTCGGCAGAGCATACGGCTGTTAACCGTAGGGTCGTTGGTTCGATTCCAACTGGGAGCGATATTTATTATAATTTTATATTATTATAATAAATGACAATTATATGTGTAGATAATAAATTAGATGTACATTTTTATTTAAATAAGAATGTTGATGTTATTTCTATGCAATTTATATTTGATACAGGTGAAATATACGAGACATCAAAAACATTGGGTATGTCTCATTTATTAGAACATCTTTTGTTTGAGAGTTCACCTACATACGGATCGACTTTAGTGGATGAATTAAATAAAAGAGGGATTGTGTATAATGCAGAAACAAATACACATTATGTAAAATATTATTTTTATGGACAAACAAAATACGCTTCTTTTATGTTAAATGTATTATTAGAAATGTTAGATACTCAATATATAACTACTTCTGAATTTGAAAAAGAAAGAAATATTGTATTAGAAGAATTACAAACAATCAAAGACAATCCATTACATTTATTAGACGATGAATCTATGAAATGTATATATCCCAATACAATATTAACGAAAAGTATTTCAGATATTATTAAAAATACAAAAAAAATTAAAAAAGGTATGATAGAGCAATTACATCAAAAAGAATATAAATTACATAAGGCAACCCTTTTAATATGTGGTAATGTTCATAAAAATAAAATGATAGAAAAAATACATCAACATATATATAGAAAACCGATGGGTTCATACGAATTACCAACTATATATATACAACAAAAATTTCCAATCCAAAAACATATACATAACACCCAGTTACATAAAACGTATTGTCAGTTACATTTTATCAATCATACACCATCTTCTCCATATATTATTGATATTGTATCCAAATATTTACAAAAAAGATTATTTGAATGTTTACGTAAAAAATCATTATTATATGGAATTAAAGTATATAATGATTATACTCCTTATTGTTCTATTGTACATATTAATTTTAATACAAACCCTGAACATTTTGAAAAAGCCCTAACATTTGTGTTACACGAAATCGATAAAAAAAAAATAACTAAAAAAATATATATGAATGTTATTCAAGATATAGAAATGAAATTATCTGCATTAAAAGGTCAAGATGATATTATGAACGAATCGAATTATTATTCAGATTTAATTATTTATAATAAAAAAATTATTACACCTCAAAAATATTACAAAAAATTGTTAAATATATCTATATCACAAATCGAAAAATATTTACATACACATATGAATAATATTATATGTATTACAATGGGTCATCAAAAACCATCCATTAACTTATAATACACGATTGTTCATTCTTGGTTGATTGTGTAGGAGGTACTAACGTTTGTATTTCTTCGATTGGTTTTACACATTGACCTTCTACAGTACATACTAATACATCATCTATTTTTTGTTGTTGAGTTTCCTTAAATTTTTTATTTCTTTGTAATCGTCTACGTTTTCTTCGGTTGGCATTACGAAAATTTTTAGTATGTTGAGGTGAATTCTGTATGCTATCCGGTAGAGGTGTAGATTTTGCAGACTTTGAAAAAAAATTTGGTAGATATTCCATTTATTATATATTTTTTTATTATTTATACAATTAAGCTATATATTATATGACACAATATATAGCTTCTTTTGATATTGGTAAAAAAAATTTTGCTTTTTGTGTAGAAAAAATAAATACAAACGCATTGTCTACCATTCAACGTATCCCTCATTCTAAAAAATATAATAAAGATGGTACCCCTACCCCTGCATTTTCTAAGATATTAAATACACTATACACTTGTGGGGATGTTCTATTAATTGCAGTATTAGATCTTACTATGAATTGTAACTCTAAATTATATCTGGATCCTCAAACATTTATTAATATGACAAATACATTAGACGCATACTCTTCTTATTGGGATAAATGCTCTGCATTTATTATAGAAAAACAAATGTCATTTCGAAATAAATATAATACAATGGCATTAAAATTAGGACAACATTGTTACTCTTATTTTGTTATTAAATATGAAAATACAAAAAAAATTATAGAATACCCGGCATATCATAAAACACAAGTGTTAGGTGCACGAAAAATAGATGTAAAACAAAAACCAAAACGAAAAAAATGGGCCGTTGAAAAAGCTCTATCCATTCTAAACCAAAGAAAAGATCATATTACGATAAATGGATTCGATACGTGTAAAAAAAAAGATGATATGGCCGATTGCTTGTTAATGACCATTACGTATTCTTATTTGTATTATATTGATAAAAAAAAATTATAGTAAAATAGGTTTATCTAGTTGTAATTTTATTTTGTTTGATGGTCTTATTTTAGGTGCAGGTGTTGTAGATGCAATTTGTATAGGAACTGCTTGCACAGGAATCTCTTGTACTTGCACAGGGACTTCTTGCACTTGCACAGGAATATCTTGTACTTGCACAGGAATCTCTTGTACTTGCACAGGAATCTCTTGAACTTGCACAGGGACTTCTTGAACTTGCACAGGAACTTCTTGCACTTTTTTACTTGAATCTGGTTCTATCATTTCATTTTTATTTAAATTAAATTGAACTTTTTTATGTGTCATTTCTTCTGCAAATAATTCTTTGAATTCATTTGTTAATTCGTTATCCAAATCATCTTGAATAGGAACATTAAAATGTTGTGGTGGTTTATGAATTGGTTGTCTATTTTGTTTTAATTGTACTATTTCTTTTTCTAATGTAGCAATTTGTTTTTTATATCTACACACAATACGATAATAAAAAATTACAATACAAATTATTAATAAAAATTCTAACAGAAGTCTATTATCGGTAAACATTTGAATATATTTATCAAGTATTTAAATAATTATAAACATATAATAAATGTCATTAGATGAATTTCATAGAGAAGCCTATTATATATTCTATAATGAATTTAAAGATATTATACCTATAAATAAAGATCTTTATAAATCATTTTGTATATTTATAAATCAATATGTCCGAGAGTGAAGATGAAAATGAAATCGATACAATATGCGAGGGGTGTGATGATATAAATTGTATTCATTGTATTTTTAAACAAGAAGTATTAGAAAATAAGATAAAAGATAAAAGTATAACGTGTATTTTAAATCTTAGAGACAAAGCGTATGAGATGGGATATACATTATGTACTTCTTGTACAAGTGTAGATGTAGAAAATTTTGTATATAAAATAAAATAAGTTTTTTTTTATTTTTTTTAATAAAAAAAATAAATAAATATATAAATGAATACATCGCTATTGAGTACATTAGTTGTATTAATGGGAGTTTCCAATTATATTTCCTCCAAAAAGGTTGAAAAGTATAACCCACCACCACAATCTAGACAAAGATCTCAGCATCAGCCGCAACCCAACGCAATATATAGAAATCCAAATCAAGGACAACGCGCACCTGTGCGTGAACATTTTAAACCCCCTGTAAATCAACAAAAAGTACAAGCTCAGAATATAAATCAATTTAGACAAAGAATTCGTGAGAATTACGATGATCATACAAACACCCCAGACCCAACTTTATTAAATGTATATATGCCTTATATAGAAGGTAATAATACTTCAGTATCTGACCAACCTATACCATCCAATGATACACTCGTACAAGTGTTAGAGGCCTTACAAAATTTATTGGGTCAAGTCATGCAAAATACACCTCAACCTGTATTGTGTAATGGTAGTGATTGTGTACATAATATAACAAATGTAGATGAAAGAGAAGTATCTTTACATAAGAGAATGAGAATTGAGATGTTAATTTCTCATATTGAATCTCCGTTGTCTGCAGCAGAGGCAATCCAAGCGGAAGGAGTTAAATTATCACCAAGTCAATTAATTAGTTCTAGTTTTGGTGATTCGAATTGGCGTACAGATAACGTACAAAATTTATCATTTGATTCTTTTTATAATATGATGGCAGGTGGTCCAATCAATACCTTATGTGGTAACACGGCTGGTTGGGATAGCAACTTGGTGCAGAAAACAACTACAAGTATACAGGCATTATATAATAATGATCCGCCAACTAATTTAGTGTTACCTACAAATAATTCTGATTCGGGTGTATTAGTGGATGTGTTTTTTGGTAATACATCTTATAAAGTTGGTTCAAATGTTGTTCAACAAATGATAAACAGAGGTGATATTCTTCAACAAGGAAGAGGTGGTAAATATGTATTTGTAGGCGGTAGTATACCATCCAATCTTACCACATCTGACTCTAGTGGACAAACCATTGATGGTATGGCAAATCTAGCAGCTCAAGATGCAACACAAACTGTACAACAACAAATGAATAATATGGGAATGTAATATGCAATTGTACAACAACAAATGGCTAGTAATTAAATTTAAAATTATAATAAAATAATTTTAAATGAATATTAATCATTCTACTTATCAAAAATTAGCAAATCAAGCAAATATTGATAAAATATCAAAACGTTCTGATTTATTATTAACTGTCATTATGGAAAAAAAAATAAAACAAATTATAGAAAATAGTATACAATGCTGTAATTCAAAAACAATATCATCCGATCATATATATCAAGCCATTGAATTAGATGGTACATTCCTGGGTAAAATTTAGTGTCTTAAATGATTAGTAACATCCATTTGTTTTCCTTTCGTATACATATTTTTATGTACTCGATCATTAACATATCGATCTGTTAATCTTTGAGTAGATGTATTGGACACATAATTTTGTTTATTTTTAATCATTTCTCTTGAATTATCTTTTCGTTGTGTCTTTGCAATTTCAGGTGTTGCAAATAATTCTTCTACACTTGTTTTTTTGTTTGTACGTATATTAGATGTTTTATTACCATATTTTTCATTTGTACGTAATTGAGTATTGACTTCTTCTCTATGTATACCATCACGTTCTATTGTTTGCATATTTTGAGTATTATGATCTATTGTTGGCTTGACTATAACATTAAATTCTTCTCTAATCATATCATTTGTAGTATCTAATATAGCTTGTTGTAATGTATCTGTTTGAATTGGTTTAATCGATTGATGTTGTTTGTCTAGTATATGTACTGTATCGCGTTTATTATCATTATACTTAAAATTTTCTTGATTTGTATTTACATATGTTTCTGGTTGAATATATTGTTCATCGATGGTTTGTATATATGTATCATAGTCTGCTTTTTTTAAATATGCTGGAGTGTGTTCAAAATCTAATCCAGAATTATATGATTCTTCTTGTATTAATGTATCAAATCCATCTAAACAAGTATTCTTATGAGAATATTTTTTATGTGTATTTAAATAAATATCATTGGTGGTTTGACTAATAATGTGTTCCCATTGTGCTTGAGTAAAATTACATTGATGAGTTGTATTTATTTTTGTTAACGTTGAATTAATGGCACCATATTTATCTTCACGTCTAGAGTCTTGATTATATAACGATTTTGAACGATCTGTATCATATAATTCTGTTATTTCTGTTGAAATAATACTATTTAATTGTTCTGGGGTAAATTTACATTTTGTATTAAAACTTGTATCGACTTCTTTATGATGTCTCATACCTTTTTCATATTCTAAAATATTAGATTGAATATTATTATTTAATTTATTTCTAAGAAATTCGGAATCCACAATTTGATTGGTTTTATCATAGATTTCTGTTTTTTTATGAGTATATTTTTTCTGACAATCTTTATTTACAGTTGTATTCCACCCATTTATATCACCATACATATAGGGTTGATTCATAATAGAACGTTTGGAACAAGAACTAAATGGCATTTATTACATATATTTTTTTTTAAAATATGTAATAATATTATATTATCTATTATTTGTGTAAGGTATATACATACCACTAAACATTCGTTTACAACAAAATCGTCTTATCTTTAATTTATTATATATTTCTTGTTCTGTATATTCTTGTTGTTTTAAAAATAAATATGTTTCCCATTTATTTCCAATTACTTTATTACACGTAAAACATCGGATAGGTATCATATTATTTTTAAAATAAATAATTTACATTCATTTTAAATATGGCATCGCCATACAAATACATACACTGGAAAATAAAATGACTGAAATTAAATACCATTGTATATCAATATTTTTTTTCCTCTCTATTTCAGATGGCTCTTCTTTACACACAAAACACGGTTGTTGATACAATAATATACAACCTATACCAAATACAATACCTATCATATATATAATAGGAGGTTTTAATATCTTATCTAACATAGAGGGTTGTGATTTTTCTTTTGGACTCTGTTTATCTGTATTCATATTATACTCACCCGTTACATTTTTTACTTCCTTTTTTAACTCATGCAAAGTACTCATTTTACATTAAACCATTAAGTTTTAAATATCTAATAAAAATGGTTTAAGGAAAATATGTAAACATTGTTCTGGTGGTAATTCTAAATATATATTATATTCATTTATTTTATCTAATTCGTGAGTTGTATTATATAATATAATGTACAAAAGCATTGAGCTCCAATGTGTATAATAATTGGAGACAAACAATGGGTGTAATTGAGAATAAAGCCAATCTTTAGAAGGTACCATTTCTCCTTTTATAAAAGATATAATATCATCAAATTCGTGTTGTATATTTCTTGTTATTTTATATACATTTATATAATACTTATCGGTGGGTAATTGATCGATAGGTATGATTCGAATCGATAATTGATATGGATTCGGGCAATAAATAAAATAAATATCTTCATTATCTTTATATATAATTCCAATATTATCATATAGAACGGAACATTGATATAAATAATGTTTCTTTTTTAAACATAATACATCTCCTGTTTGAAAAAAAATCATTTATTATAATATTTTATTATATTAAATGAGAAAAGAGTTACAAGATATCACCATTCAGGCACGTACGTATAAAAAAACCGATAATATTCTATTTGTAATTTCTAGGAATATAAATAAAAATATATTATGTTTTGAAGGCGATCTTGTACACGGTTGTAAAGATCCTTATTGGATTATGAATGAGCATACACCGATTGATATCGAATCATTGACAACCATCGAAAAAAAAATGGCATTTGGATTAAAATTGATGGATCATGATGACACAAGTTGGACATATATATTAAAAGCATTACCCGATCGCCCGATTGTGTTTACAAAAGATATGAAAGCTTATACAACCATTCATAATAAAGCAGACGAAATTGAATCTATTTATATTGATATTACAAAATCATTAGGTCTTATACCTAAAGTAAATTATGTTTATATTTATGGTAAAAATAGTAAAGAGAAAATTTTTAAAAAATAATATTATAAATGAATATGAAAAAAAGAATAAAACTTGTATTGATAGTTTTGTGTGTTATTTCCGCTTTGGTCGCATCAGTGTGTTATTTCTTAAAACAAAGAGAAGATTGTAATGAAGCAACAGCCGTTGATCAACCGGAATGTCAGGAAAGGAACTCCACATATGAAAATATAATACACATTAGCGGATTCTTATCCTTAGGGATTCTGATGTTTTTATTGCTGTGGTTGCTGGTGGTGGGGTTGTGGGGTGATAGTTTTTCAAATAAAACTAACACACCTCCCTCAACAATTGTAATATAACTGTAATCCTATTGTGTTTACAAAAGATATACAACCATTCATAATAAAGCAGATGTAATTGAATCTATTACAAAATCATTCGGTATTAGTACATTATGTGTATGGTAAAAAAATAAAAAAAAAATTATAATATAAATGAAAGAAAATTTTAATACTACACTATCAGGTACCCCCACCACTACACTATCAGGTACCCCCACCACCACAAACACGCGCCCACCACTGTCCTGCTGCATTTGCAGGACGTTTACATTTGTTATGATAATTTTGATATCATTGATATCTATTTTCAATTTATTGCAGCGGCCGGATGAAGATTGGCGCGGGAGAGGGTCAGTGTTGATCCTTTATGTTATCCTTTCTGCTGTCATGTGCTGGAGGGTATATGTCCGCGCACAAGAATGCAAAGACGACTCACCTAACACATCATGCAAAGATTCGGGACATAATTGGGAAATCTATTTGCATTTATCCATTGCGATGGTTGGTTTAATATTCACCCACCTCGTTTTAATTAGTCGATTGATTGAAAAGACTGACAAGTTGGAATTGTCGTTCGTCTGGTGGGTACTGGTAATAGTTTCTGGTGTTTGGGGAGTTTGCTTGCTGAGGCCCACACTACAACTACAACCACAACCATAACCACAAACACCGACGCCCGTGCCGTGAGCCCCACATTGCCGCCGTCACCGACGCCCCACCCGATCGCCTGATTGTGTTTACAAAAGATATACAACCATTCATAATAAAGCAGATGTAATTGAATCTATTACAAAATCATTTGGTATTAGTACATTATGTGTATGGTAAAAAAATAAAAAAAAATTATAATATAAATGAAAGAAAATTTTAATACTACGGGATGGGGAAATTTACCGGTGACTGGCGTGGCGAGCGGTGAGATAGAGGTGGATCAGAGGACGAGGACGGGGGACACGAAGCCATTTCCAGAGTGGGCTGTCTGGTTGGGCATCATCCTTGGTATTTTAGCGGTAGCAGCGTTCTTGTGGTGGTTGAAAAAAAACATAAGGCTAGATCCAGCGCCGACGCCGTCACCACTGTTGCCAAGCACGGGGCTTGAGTAGGAGGTTCCTAGCTAGTAAACACTACTAGTAGTAGCATTGTGGCAGGATCGTAATAGAGATATCGTTCTAGTAGGGGCTAAATCGGGTTCAACGATGAAAAAAACGCGAGGATAG
>Ga0099798_10267_pt1 | contig 17993 bp, 15 predicted proteins | sample Uncmet_Sort29A_1_FD_89870 | JGI IMG/M metagenome (GOLD analysis project Ga0099798, IMG submission 89870) | Marine eukaryotic communities from CALCOFI LINE 67, Pacific Ocean - CN13ID_Sort29A_1 | ecosystem: Environmental > Aquatic > Marine > Oceanic | place: Pacific Ocean: Monterey Bay | collected...
GCAGCGAATTCTGCGAATCTCACGGCGGCAAACGGAGGGTCTGGCGCTACTGGGAGTTCCTCCAACATTACTGCGAGCGGGAGCAACAGTGTGGGTGGCGACGGCCTGTTGGTGCCGGCGGAGGGCGGCGGCCCCAACAGCACGGTAGCGGAGGGAGCCACAGGCAATAGCACGAGTGTTGTGCCGGGAAGCAATGAGACAACGGGAGGCGTTGGTGGAAATGGCACTGCAGGCAATGCGACAACGGGGACACCAAATAACGCCAATGGAACGGTGGGTAACACGACGATTACGGAGGGAGCTAGTGACGCTAACGGCACCGCGAACAACGCGACAACCGGAGCTGCTGACGATGGTAACGGCACTGCCAACAACGCGACAGCAGGAGATAATACCACTGATCCCAACGGCACCGCCAACAACGGCACCACCAACAACGGCACCGCCAACAACACGACGCCGCCGATAAACGCCAACAATGGCACTACAAACACCTCGTTCGGCAATGGCACTGCAAACAGCGGAAACAGTACTAATCTGACGACAAGCGACGAAGAAGGTACAGTTTACTAAAAAAAACTGAGTGGAGCACTGGCAGCAGCTCTGGCGTCGGTGGCTCTGGAGTCGGCACAGCATTGAAACCTTTGCACGCGCGAACCTCTGTATGTCAAATTTGACATGGAAACGGCCCGAGCACCATCTAAAACATCACGGTGGCACATCCGATTTGAGCACATTCTTTGGCGCGTGTTGATCGTGTTGGGGGTTCGAAATGGCGACATTTTTGAAGTCCGTTTCCGCCCCGTCGATATCGATTCGACAAATGCGCCAAATCGCATCAAAAATGTGCAAACGCGCGCCTAAAATCGAATATGCAATGCCAATATTCACGATACTGATGTCGTTTCGTCAAAACTTCGCGAATAGGTGGCTTGGTGGCTACCAACGGGACGGATGTGCAAGATCCCGATGGTGGAGAGAATGAGGTGACGCAATTTTTTGTGCCCCAGTCTGGTCACAATCTACTAATTATTTTCAGTCCGGTAAAAAACTTGTTGTTGGAGCGGGCGAATTTCGGGTTTTTTTTCGGCGATTTGAGTCGCAGTTCCGCCGATTTGAGTCGCAGTTCTGTCCAAATCGCCAAAGAAGTGGTCAAAGTTAGACTCGTGCTAGTCGGGGGTTGGCTCGAGTAGCAGCATTTTTTGCCGGTCCTGTACAATCGAATTTGTCCAAAATAACTGACGTCGTGCAAATGGCGCATTGATTCGTCTCGATCGAAAGCCGTCCAAAACGGGCACCTCTTGGATGTTCGGAAGACTCATTTTGTCTGGTCTGTCTCAGGGGGGTGGCGATGGATCGGAGTTGTCCGCTTCGGGGGATGCGGCGCCAGACGACAGCAGCGACGACGACGACAGCAGCGACGACGACGACGACGACAGCAGCGACGACGACGACAGCAGCGGCGACGACGGTGGAGATGACCCTCCGGACGGTGCTGATGACTCCCTAGACAGCGACAACCAGAAGAGAGACACTCCATAAACGCACTGCAAAACTCCACAGATGTCCCGCAAAAACCCTAAATCCCTGCACCTAATAATGGCGCCAAAAACAGCACGGAAAAATCCCACGAAAAAACTACGAAAACGCGCGCGTAAAACTACCGAGACGTTTACACCACCCTTAGACGTCGTCGACGAGTTGAGTACTAACAGCAGTGCTATCGAGGCGCAGGATGACGCGAAGTTGCTGCAAATGGTGGTGGCGAAAACAAAAACAATCGATCCAGTGGAATACGACGACGGCAGTGAAGTAACGACTCCTGGGGAGTATTTCGAGAGCTTGGAAGACGTTCAAGCAGTGGGAGACGGTTCAGCGGCGGAGAGCGGACTGGCGAAGCGGAGGAGCGGCGGTTGGAGAGGCGGCGGCCGAAGAAGCACCAGCTTCACCGAAAACGTATACGACTCCGAGGCTCTCGACGTCATGCGCGCCGTAGCGAGCTCTGTCGTGGCACTGCAGAATACGACGGGGGAAGGGGACGCAGGCATGGATGAAGCAGTCGCGCGCTTATCCGCAGTAGCCGAGAGCACGGCCAGTAACGCGACAGGCGGCGACAACGGCACCGTGAATGGCACAGGGAGCAACACGACGACGGGAGTGGTTGCCGTGAACGGCACTGTGAGCAATACGACGACGGCAGTGGTTGATGGTGCCAATCTGACGCAGGGCGCTGATGAAGGTATTTACGGTCTCAAGCGGGTTGCAAGCGCGTGCTCAAAGTGTGGGATCAAGTCCTATTCAATCGGGAACTAGCAAATCTGTGGGAAAGCGTACTCACGTGAAGTTTGTTTCGTCTGTTTGTTCTTGTTTTCCTTCGACGCCAGGTCTGGAGACCCGGGAGCCAATATCGCAGCGGGCGCTCATAATATTGGCCCTGGCCCGTGGCGCTAGCTGACTAGATAGGTTTTCGTTCTCGTTTGTCGGTTTCGTTTCTTTCCTGTTGGGCCGCACGTCGCATCAGACTCGGGGAAAGTTTACTGTGAAGTGTCTTCGGGGGACTATCGGGAACGTTCCCTGTGTCCGGGGTCTTGCATTGCGATTGGGAGTGTGCAATTCGGGGTCCTCTCTAAGTCCGACCTATGTAAGTTCCGCTCTCAGATTTAGCGCCCTTAACTCCACCCACAAAGATGATTCGAGCTTCCGCGAGTCCCCATTTCAAGTCTGTAGTAGCGCTTCCTCAAAGTTAGTATAGCTATATGTACGTCTAAAAAACCCAGCTGGGGGGGGCAGTATCTCTGGCGGCGGCGCAGTGTTGAAATTCCACCTCTGACTCTGTTCGTTTGATTTGTCTTCTGCTCGGGAGCCCCCAAAACAACGCAGCCCAAGAACTCGCTTGAACACCATTACAACTCGGCAAAAAACCACGAAGTCCGCCACCAACGGGGAGTTTCCCCTCCCCGGCTCCGTCAGGGGGCCGCGATACTCACGTCGAAATTTTCCGAAAAGGTGGCTCGGTATCCATCGCGGGGAGCGAACAGCAGGATGCGAACGGTGGTTCCACCGAGGGAACTCAGGTGACGAAACATCAACAAATTTTTTTGTGCGGGAGTCTGTCCACAAAAAATAATTTTCGGATCAGAGGAAAAAACGGGTAATAATATCCCCGCGCGGGCGACACAGGCAGGTTCTCGCCCCGCTTTTTGGCGCCATTTTAGGGTAAACCAATCGTGGGTGTCCGAAAACGCGACTCTAAAATCGCGCTGAATTCAAACCCGGGGCCGAATCGGCCGATGCTCGACGGGGGTGGAGTGTAAGCGCTTTTTACCGCCCTATTTCAGCAAGCGATGATCAGAGTGGTGACGGAGAACCCGTTGGAGGTGCTTGTGGGGTACTGTGCGGTGCTCGGACGGGAACAAGCCTCCTGCACTGCGTATTTCATGAAATTTTGCTTGCAGCAGGGGAACGCCTCGGCACCCTGTGATTTCCCGGCGAACGGCATGGGTCTGGTGCGACCGACGAACGCGGAAAATCCTTGCCACTGGAGCTGCGACGCCTGCAGCTACTCCCCGGACGACGGCAGCATTTCGACGCCGACGATGGCAAAATGCGTCTGCTGCTCCAGAAAGTGGGCCACACGCATGCCGTTGCAGTTTCGCCAACTCGACAGCCAGGAGCTTACGGGTACCACCTTGTTGGACTTTCGTCGGGGAGTAGTGTTGGCGGTGACGGTCTTGACGTGGAGCGACACGTGGGGAAAAGGGGGTGGCAGGCGTTCTCCGTTGAGACGCGACCGATTCAAAAACCCCGCCCAAAACGGGAAGAAGCAGCCCGAGAACTCGCCCAAACACCATTAGAACTCGCCGGCGCTCGTCGAAGACCCAAATCCAGTGAAAACCCGCCGAAATCCGTCGAAAAAACCCAAAATCCAGCGAAATGTACTGAAAAACCGCCAAAAGAGCCCGAAGTGCCCCGTGAAACCGCCCCAAACATAGCTGATTTAATTTTGGAGTTCAAAGGAATTCGCAAGGATTTCGGGAAGCGACCCTTTTTGGAAGTCGGGCGGCGTGTTACAACGAATTTACCGATGCAGCTGTCTTGTCCTGCAGTCGGGAGTTACATTGTGTCCATTTCCGCATGAGTGAGTTCGAGTATTGGCCAATACACGGAGCGATCGCTCTCATCTGTGATCTTGTCATTTGTTCGTCATTGCACGACTCGTCGGTCTTTGTACAATGATCATCACCCATAGAGGTTTTGGGCACGGGAGACTTGGACTATTCAGTTCTCAAAAAACCCACCCTCCCTATTGTCCCTCTTTATACATGCGTTCGTTCACAAGGCAGTTGGCTTAGGATCAACTGAGGGGGGTGCTTGAAAAATGTGTCAACAACATCGCGTTTTGACCGCGAGTTCCCACCGTCAATTTGTGACGGCGCATGCCCGTGTTGGGACCACAAAGGTGACGTACACCTTGGTTTCTTTCACGTCTTCTGGCGCATCCGCCAATTTTCATTCTGTGGTTTGGTCAGTATAACTGACGCTCGATTCGATTCCAAAATTAGGTCGTGGTTCCGTGATTCCAGGTTCTTGTCAGTGGTCGCCGCAAGCATTGACGCCGCCGCTGGTGCCCAACTCGCTGTATACCAACGACACAAGCCACAGCGAAGGATGCTACAGTTGTGAGAAGCATTCTAAATTCACCGTCTTGTTGAAATCGGGGTCTGCAAAGTGCGAATATCCACGCTTTCAAAAATTGGTCAGAAAGGGCCCGACAACTCAGCCAAGTTGCACTGGTGTCCGTCGAAAAACCGACCAAAATTTGCCAGTCTGAACAGCCCAGACTTTGGCATTTCGGCTTAGTTCACGCCCGACAGCTATTAAAACGGATGTGCAGAAAGTAGGGATTTCCAGAGGAACTCGCGGGGACAGTTTTGGGTCCTCTCCTGTTTTTTGGCGCGATTTTGGGGTCGGGTTTTAACCTCGATTGCGCCCGGAGTTTCCGATCAAAATCGACGAAAACGCGACTCTTGAATCGCGCGGCGATCATCAACGACGACGGGGACCGACACTTTGCATAGTGTTCAATCTTTACAATTATTCTCCAGCCTACAAATACGAGCCGATCTCCCAGAGTTTCGAATTCACAAAAATCCAAAGTCTGGATGCATCGCTGCTCTGCAGGTATTCGTCGTATCAGTCGCGGCGTCAGGTCTAGTTGATACCCAAAACCGCCCAAAACCAGCAGGCAAAGTGGTGGGCAGTCAAATTTGGTCGAACAGTGAATTTGAGCGGACCAACCTTGTTCTATTTGGGCTTTCGGTGTACAGGCATCGATAAATGAACGGCCCTTTGGATCCTGGATTTCTTTTGGTGCGGCGAAAAGAGACGAGAGTGATTCTCTCGTGCGATTTATTACTATGAATTAATTCTTGGCGCCCTTTGTTCGTGGTATCAGTACATTTATTGGTTCAAAGGTGTCATACCAGCTGTGACATGTGCGGATTTGGATCAAGGGATGTTGTTGGTTCTAGTAATTTAGACGTCTTGTAGTCTATCGTGTAAAATAATGAGCTTATTTCAAGCGCGGGCCCCCTCCGAAAGCGGCATTTTTGATCGGTTTTGGCTTCGGTGTTGCATTTTTGTTCGGTTCAGGACTCAAAACAGCGTTGAAATCTGCGTTTTTAGGCGAAGCGCGAGCGCATTCACCCGAAAACGCTGCTAGACTCCGCTCAAAAACGCGGATTTCAATGCCCTTTTGTGGCCAGAGCCGATCAAAAGTGCCACTTCGAGGTCAACATCGGCCAAAGATGCCGGTTTTTGGGGGGGGGGCAAAAAGACGCCTCAATCCGACACAAATATAAGTGTCGCGAGTGCCAAAGCTGTGTCATTTTCGCCGAGTCCCGGCTTTCATTTGGAAGTGTGTTGCCCGCGTGTCTGTACCAGGGGCTGTTTCCAGGGGGAGGCGGGAGGCCCCCAGAGGTCGGGATTGTCGGTCGCGTCTAGCGCTAGCTCTAAGTGCGATGAGTGCGCCCGTCAAAAAAACAGCCTCAAAATGCGGGGGCTGAGATTAACCGTCGCCATGAGGTGTGTATAGATATATTATTTCTGTCGGCGAAGCTCTATCTGATTTATTCAGACACTTGTGCATTCTCCCAGGTTCGATATTCAAGTGTCTGCGGTGTCGGCAGCCGGAAGCGGCCGGGAAAATGGTACACAGATGGCCGACTGCGTGGGACCGCACAGGCATCTGTATCGAGGAGAGCGAGACACTCGAATCGGTGCTTATCCGTGAGTGTGCGCGGGTCGCGCGGCCAGGCGTCGGAGGGGCTCTGTCGAGCCCTTGGCTTTATTTCTTCTGCTTTCGGTAGCGTACGTCTGTGGCACAGATTATTGCGCGCGGGAACTGCGCGCCTTTATCAAATCTATGGGCTTCGAAATCGCAAACGGGAACGGCCCGGCCTGCCAGCCCGTCCCTAAAACAGCACGAGTCTATACGTGTTTTAACCACTTTTTTTGGGTCCGTTTTTCGACGTCCAAATCGATTCATTCAGGTGGTGTTGGGGGTTCAAAATGACGGCACTTTTGAAATCCCTCTCCGCGGCCTCAAAGAGTCAAACGGCCGCATTAAAGGTCGGTGTACCGTGGTGTTTCGTCTTTCGGTTGGTGGCTTTCGCGACCTATTTATTGCGTTTCGGGGGTTCTGGGACGCCGGCTTACGCACGCGTTTCGCGCGTGTCCCTCGTGTTCGCGTCCTCTGAGTCCCCCCGTCGCACCTACAATCCGCTACAACGCCCCCGAAATCGCTGAAAATCTGCCGAAAATCCACCAAAATGCCCCCACAATCCCGCCAAAACCGCCTGCGAACACGCCATATTCATTTAGCGCGCGACTGTGATGACGTGGAGGTACGTGAGGAACATTCCGGAATGCGGCAGCGACCCCACCGGCATGTGCCGCGGTTTCTTCCTGGAGAGTAACCGCCTGTGCGAGCAAAACGAGGAATGCCGCAACGATGCCGGCCAATGTACGAACGTTTCGGTAGTTTTGGCAAACGCCAAGTATAATAATAATTAGTTGACAGCAGCTTCTGCGGGACTGTGCTAAGCCTAGTATGAATATTGAGTCGGGGAAAGAGTTGGCACACATTAGCCGGTGTTCAAGATGCCGTCATTTTAGTAGTTTTTGGGCGGGAAGTCGGCGAAAACGGGACTGAAATCATCAAAAACTGGTCGACACGCCGGCCCGAACCGCCCAGCCTTTTTCGCCGGCCCGACGGTATTTCTGTTATCCAAAGCATAATTTACATCGACGGATGATTTGGGAAGCAGCAATTTATGTATCCAACGAAACGGGCAATTGATTAATATGTCCACCAAAACGGCCTTCACGTTCGAAAAGAGTGGCATTGAAGCTGTAAATAGTGGGAAGTGCCAATTGACAGTATTGAAATGGATTAAGACGTGGCCTACTCGTGAAGCCATTGATCCGGCAGGTGGCTCGGAAGTTGAAAAAGTGGCGTGTAACGATCCGTATGTGCCTGTGCCGGGAGTATACGACGCGTTAACCGGGGAAATCGCGGGATCAGGCAGTAAGACTAATCATATGAATATATCCTTGGGGGTATTGCACTGCGTATCTCAATTTATTACTTCGACGTCCGAATTCGCTTTGTGTGAGACATGCTGTGAGAGTCCACATATTTGTTGGCGCCGGAAATTCTCCTTCCTGGGCAATTCCGTGGGGCATCAGACATGACCCCAATAGTTAGTAAAAAATTATTTCTTGTTGTCAGCCGGGCAAATTTCCACTTGCGACCCTGATGCGGTGTGCGATCTCTGCGTGAATTACCCTACAACGACGGGTTCCAGTCGCACGAATTGCATCGATTGCGTCGCGGCGCACGTGCTGGGAGACAGGGATGTGGACAGCGCCCACGTTTTTCAGCGGCTCTTTATGGACGGCACGGGCATGTGTCGTCAGATCAACTCCGCAGAGCGCGAGAATGACGAAACCGTGCTGCACGGCATTTTTGCCGATTACGCTCCGCATTGCAGGGTGCATTCGCTTTTCGACGATTCGGGCACAGAAACCGCTCTGGTGCAGAAGACAACCAGCCGGCTTAGTAAAACGGCCGCGAACTTGGAGACAGTCTCAAGTACGGCTGCGGCGCGAAGATCTTCTTCTCACTTGAGAGAAGGTGTAAATCGACAGAGGAGAAATGCACCAGATCAGCAGAGTCTCATTCAAAAGGTGCTCAATCTACTGTCAGTTTCTGCATAGTATGGCGCGCTCGCCATTTGAAATTAATCTGTGCGGGTCTTTTTGGTGGGGGGTCGACTATGTCGCAAAGCGGCGCAAGAATTTGTTGTAGGGAGTCTGTTGAACTCGCGAAGATCACATTGTACGTCGAAGAAGAACACACGTTGCAGTAAAACGGCCGCGTTTCGGTCCCCGTGATTTGGATGATCAAGGGTGATGAAAGTCCTGATAACTTGACGACCCCCCCCAAATCTAACGCTCCAGAAACACACCGCAAAAAACCCAAACCGCCACCTAAAATCGCCAACAAAACAGAAAAATCACAAAAACGCCCGAAACGCGGTCGTCGAATTATCGCGTTTTTCGCCGCCCTTAATTATGATTGTTGGTGGCCTGTGTGGTACTCCGATTTGGATCTCATTGTGGTGGCCTCCATTTGGTTCTTGTTGCCAAAATCAGGTCACAATTACGGTTAACATCTTGCGGTTTCATTTCTTAATTCCAGGTGGAATGTTCGCAGTTGGACACTGAAGTTTGCAGTCTGACAGACGATGGGGAAGTCGTGTGCCCCTTGTTGCGTCGCGAGTGCAGTAGCATTACGGGGTGTTCGCTTTGCATGCAGGAACACCGGTACTAGTAGAAAAGTCAAGGGGGAGTGCAGTGCCCTTCACGTGGTACGCCTGGGTTGACGCGCTGCCCGCACTTCCAATAGTCATTTCGGCGTACGATTTCGGACGTTTTGGGGGTGTGGGACGCCGACTTGACGCACGCGCTTCGCGCGTGCCCCTCGTGTTCGCCGCCTGCACCCACAATCCGCCAAAGTTAAGCCTCCCCAAAATTTGCCAAAGCGCCCTGATACTTAAATGTGCCAAAAATCGCCAAAACGCCAAAATCGCCAGCGAACACGGAATATTCATAGCCAAAGGGCGCGGCCGGGAAACGACGTTGGGAATCTTCGTGCATGTCACTCAATTGATGCGTCCTGTTTACTTTCTAAATCTGAACTTATTCTGCCAGGTCATTTGCGCAGCCTTTGTTGTCGTCGTGCGTTCTGTGCGAAGAAGGGTTCATGCCTGTGAAGAAAGGTGCGCGCCGCGATAGGAATAGAAATGACATTTCTTGATGTGGCTTTCAATCAGGAAACCCCGTCGCTCCCAGGGGGGTTCCGCTGGGGGACCTGAGACCATGGTTGTTCGCGGCGAAATCGCCGATTTAAGACAGCGTCCAAAAACCCGACCAACTTGAGGGCTCGAAGCCGCTTCAGAATGGGAGATAGCGTACGGCTCAAGAGGTCGGTGCATTTTTCCGCAGAAATGGTCCTGTCTGCGTGTGCGATTCGCGTCCGGCGGTTGTATTTTCTCGATGTTGAAGATTCCAATTGTGGGCGTCTGGGTTTGTTTCTGTCTGGAGCAGTTTTTTCAAATTCCGAAGTGAGATTCAGCGGAATCCGAAAAACCGCTTGAGCATCCAAAAAAACTATCTCACATCGGCGCGTTTTTCGGAACTAGAAACTCTGGGGTCTATGATTCGTGGTAAGAAGGGGTGGACTCCGACATTCGACCGGCGAAGTCGCTGATCCTTCTGAAATCGACAAGTCGAACTATTAGTCACAATGTTTGCAGGCGACGTCACCCATTGTGCATCAAGGCATGTCTGGTTGCAGCAACATTTGTGTAGCCGACTGCACGAGGTACTATCGTTGAGAAGATAAAGCGTGTGTGTTTAGAAATCCCTGATCACTCACGCATCTAAAATTGGCTGTGACGACGCATCTCGAAGATCCGCGGAAACTCCCCCCAAATATCCACCAAAATTACGCCCCCAGATGTATATTCATCACTCAGGTTTGTGTGGTTGCGGGGAATACTTCGTGCGACCAGCAGAAGGAGCAATGCGATTCGTTAGTCATTGACGACACGGACGCGTCGAACCTTCGCGACAGCGGCCAGAGGAACTCTACCGATCCCCAACAGCCCCCGACAGAGGACGACTGTGACGCCATGTTTATGGAGTGTCAAGACGACCTCGCTACGTTGATTGACGATTGCGAAATGCGGCGGAAAACCTGCAACTGCAAGCGGCGCTTCAAAAAGTTTCCTTACGGGGTGTGCGATCCAGCCAATTACGCGGCTGACGAGTCGGTTATGGACAGCGGCGACGGGCTCGACGCGTGCGACGAGAAGTATGTCACGTGCATGACTTGGACCCCAATCGTCATGAGTCCAGCGGCGGTTTCCGCGGAAGGTGCTGGGGGCAACGTGACGAGCGACGAGCCGGAAACCAACGGTGCTGCGGGCAACGTGACGAGCGGCGGACCCCTGCAAACAAACGCGACGCAGCTGGAATCTGACTGAAGAATCCGAGCACAAGGCAGTGACTAAGCTGGTAGTACTAGTTGCAGCGGTAACGTCGGTGCTGTCGACTGCGTCCCAGGAACTAGTGACTAATGATACCACGGTGAAAAAGCGTGTAATTGGTGGAGGTTTCCTTGGAAGGCGAGATGATAATTATTGCGGGGGGGCCACCTTTCGGCGGCTACGATTTCGGCCTCCAAAACATTTCACACTCTAAAATCGACGCGCCGCCAAATTTGCGCTCGTACAGCAATATTACTGTGCTGTGACCAGACGGGGGTTGCAGCAAAACATTTTTCGCCGGTCCGCTCGAAGGCGCGTCCTGTCAGCGCGGCGGCCGAAATCGAGACGACGCTCAGCCGGAACTCGCAACATTGGAGGGAGACGACGCACAGCCGGGACTCGCAACAACAAGAGGCTATTGATGAGTTTGCGTCGAGGTACGCGCTGCATTTGGGCTACCGACGGAGGGAGGAGGTGTCGGGCAGCGCGCGTTGGTTTTTTGTCGATCGAAGAGTTGTACACCCACCTGCATTTTGTTGAGCTGTCTTTTTTTAGATTTGCGGAAGCCAGATCCGGGTCCGCGGAGCCAGATCCGTTTCCGCGGAGCCAGATCCGGGTCCGCGGAGTCAGATCCGGGCCCGCGGAGTCAGATCCGGTTCCGCGGAGCCAGATCCAGTCCCGCGGGAGCCAATCCCAGACTGAGCGGAAGACGAGAGGATCGTTGCAGAGCGCTCGTTCAGCAAAAAACCTTAGTAAATACAGATGATTGGGGTATGGTTGCATTGCCGTTCTGGCGAGCTCGAACGCTGTTGAATGCGGTATTCCAGTTACGGAATTTGTGAACCCGGACGGTTTTGTGCACTCGGACACGGTTGCAGAGCGCGGTTGATTCCGAATACATGTTTTTCATCGAGAGTCGCACTGCCATATTTCGGTCGGAGCTGCGACTCTCGTCACGTTCCTTTGCGGGTATTACCCTTTGTACGGCCCTGAATGAGAGCAATTACGTCTATCCGTTGATTCGAATCTTTTTTCCATCGGTCTCTCGCCACACCACTAATTGTGGCCGCATTTGCGTCCAGGGTGCAGCTGTCGGCGGCGGCGCAAACGTCATTATCGGTGGCTATAATCGGGAGTTGTTGAGCCCAGCGTCGTGAGAAATTCTTCTCGTCGTATTTGTCTGAGGCGCGTCGCGAAGGCAGGGTCATTACGACTGACGGACCTCTGAGTCAGTGCAATGTATCTCGGGGCAGATACGAGCGTGCCGTCGAAAGTGTCCGGTGTCGCCCGTCAAAATTCGTTAAAAAATGGAAACCATCCAGAAGCCAACCCCTACGTTGCATTTAGTCGACACGTGCGGGGAATGTGGCAACATTTCATGTGATATTGAGAGTCACACGTGGTATTTGTGTCGGAATTTGTGGGTTCTGTTTGGGTGGCGCGTCTTGGGCGATCATTCCGGGAGCGGACATCCCGGCCGAATCCGCAGTGAGTGGTTCCAAGAGTGGTATCAGGGCGAATGGGGACATCCATTTCCACAGTCATTTGTCTCACAGAACATCGGCAATACGTCCAATTAAGTAATAATAATATTCCAACCCGAGAGAGGGCTAGATTTGGCTGCGCGTGTTGGATTTTGTTGGCGTCAGCTCCGTCTCTTGTCGAAGGCGTTAAAAAGGCGGCAAAAAGCGTCCATCGAGAGTCTCGCTCGTGCAGTGGGGGTTTTAGGTGGCCGCCCCGGTAACTACTACCATTTGGAACAGTAGAACATTCGGTGGCAACGACGTCACCCAATCACGCTATCGGTAATTGATCTTCGAAAAACGTGTGACATATTTTTGCGGGAGGTCCGAGGTTGGACCGGTCTCGATTTCAAAGCATATAAATAGGAGCCCCCCCCAAGGACAACAATGGTTGCGGGTTTGCGTCTCGGCTGTTTTCGCGCGAGTTCAGGTTAGCAGTGTTTTCCGCGAAGGCTGCAGGGTTTGTGAAGCGCGAAACGTAATACCAGTAAGCGCTACCGAATTGACGTCGGGCACAGGGTGCCGTTGGTGCGGGAATGGAAACCGCGTTGGTCCCCGCGCTGAGTAAAATTGCAGTTCGGGTTTTTTCCGACCCCGAATTTTTGAATTCTGATTCTGGAGGGAATTCCATGGCGGAGAGATTTATATAGTTGCACAATCGGCAATTGAGTGTCGTTCGGAGGAGAGGAGACCAGTGATACAATGTGTCGTTCGATGGAGCCTCCCCCCCGCTACGTCGCTCGAGCGTGCCGCTATGTTCGGTTCCATCGTGCGCCGAGCGTGGGTTGCAATGTGTTTTGTCCTGTCTTTGAGGGTCGTCGTGTGTTTTGACGTTCAGTAAAGCGTGGTCAGGAAATGCCCTGCGTTGCAGCTGGGATTTCCGGGCCCAACCGCGTGAGATTGAAAATTTTGCTAAAATTTCTGATGGGCACCGCAAGATTGCGTGTGTTGGCGAAGTAATTCAATGGTAAAGATCATATCTGCGAATCCGACCCCATCGGGGGGTCAATGGATATCAAGTAGTGGTCAGTGTATGTCGAGTAGGCGGGTTCGTAAGTTTCGCAAGTCGTTATAAGTCGCAGTACTGCAGTGTTGTAAGTCGTTACACATCGCGGCCAAACATGGCGTGGGCGGGCTCGCAAGAAGGTCTGGTGTTTGTTTGCTTTGTCGATCGGGGTTTTGGGGTTGTGTTTTTTGTGTGGGAGCAACGAGCAGTTCGTTTCTTCGGAAGATGGCGTCGTGGGACGTTTAGTGAGTCTGGGGTTGTCTATTCGTCCATCGGGCAGCACAGAAGAACGGAACAAGTACGCGGAGGCGCGCAAGGGATCGAAACAGGGCGCTCGACATGCGCGCGCGCCCCGCAAGAAGCCGAGCATGGGAGTCCGGTCGGCGCCGGCCGCCGCGCCGCGCGAGGCACAACGCCGGCCGCCGCGCCGCACCGCGACACGCGGCAAATTTGGAACAAGAATGCCTACGAAAAGAGTGCGAAAATCTAGATCGACGCCAGGGTAGAGGGATTTTCCACTTTTTTGAGGTCGGCTAAAGTTGGCCCTCCCCCCGTGGCCACGCTCGTACAGGGGTGTTTTGCGGCGTCCGGACACCAAATATAGGTGACGCCGCGGAAACCCAGCACAGCCCATCCCAAAAAAGGCCAGAAAGCCCAAGAATGTAGCCAAACTGCGTTGACGTCTGCCGAGAAAGCACCAAAACCGATCGAAATCCTCCGAGAAAGCGCACCCAAAACGGGGTGGTTTTCTGTCCCCGTTTTTGGACACGTTCGCCCGACCGTGTCTCGTTCCCGTCTGTTTATACGGGAGTGTACGAGGGCGTGTCCCTGTCATGGATCTTGGGTCGAGTAAGTGACTCGTCCCATTTTCCGGCCATGCCGGTGTGGGTCTTGCCCAATTGTGGAGTAATTTCTCCATATATTCCTATCCCCGCCTCCAGGAAGATGCTCTTGCGCGAAAAAATATCTGCTGCCGGGGCGGCGCAAAAAAGTACCTCTTGGGGCTCCCGCGAGCGTGGCGATCGGTCACCAACGAGTGTGGCGATCGCTATTGATCCGGGGAAGGACGCACTCGGGCCCGATCATGACCGCGGTTATCAAGTCGTGGAAGCAGCGGTTTCATCTCGAATCTCTCAAGACGAGGTGCCGCGCCAGTCTTCCTCGAGCAATTTGAAGCTTCAATACTGTGGAGCAGGCGATCACAAGCCCCAAGACAGGTACTATGTGGAGAAGTGCGGCTAGAGTGATTCTGTCCCTCGATAAAATTAAGGCCGTGGAAGGGTCAAATCTGACGTCTTTTTTGGTGCATTTAAGGCGGGCCCGGTCAAGATCGAGCAAGACGCGACTAAAAGAGGCGTTGACATGGAAATTGGTTAAAACCCAAACCGATTGGCTCGGGAGGGGCCGTTTAAACGACAGGATTTATATCAAGATATATCTTCCGCAACCCAGCAAAACCCACCCCAAAAAAGCCCATCCCAAACGAGCAATTGCGGGCGCCAGAGGTACTCGTGCGTTGGGTGGCCGGCGCAGTCCAGCAAGAAGGGGGAGGTTTAGGGCCGATATTGAGCGCGCGTAGTTTAAGTTGCGTGAGAGAGCATTTTACGGCGATTTTTTGGTGCGCTCTGGAGGGTCCTCCAGGGATTGCGGGCGGGAGGGACATAGGGGTGGCGAAAGAGGGGGGACCAAGCAGAGTGGCAGGAGATGGCAAGCACAAGAAATCGACGTCGTGTACTGGGGCGGTTGGGACTGAGTGTTCCGGTGACGATAGTTGCCGTACTCATTGTTCCGCGGAGCGCACGACAAATTGGGCTGCAGCAGAGTTTCTTGACGGATCTCTACACCGGGCGATTTTCAGTTCACATGTTTCTGTCAGGTGAGCGAAATGAGCCGGGCCCGACAGACGACATCGCGGAAGCGGAACTGAAGATATTGAGCTCGCTGGCACTACGAAGCCGTGTGGGATTTCCGTAGTTCAATACTTAGCGTGAAATAGTAAGTCGTCTCTCTGAGCAGACGACTCACGTATTTGAGATTCGCCGGCTGGAGTAATACTTCAAACACGGTATTTTTTGTTGTTGGGTTTCGATTTTTGACGGATGTCAGTCGCGTTTTGAGGGATTTCGAGCGTTCGCGCGCGGCTATTTGTCACGGTTATCTTGCCAGTAATATTATTGTCCCATAGCAGCAATTTATGTCTGGGTATCCAAAATTTAGGCACACTCCCAATGACATGTCAAGCAGAACCCGAAACTTTTACTGTCCGCCCGTTTTGTATGCGCACATATCTCCCCAGGCTACCCCTTTGTGCGGCCTCTATTTGTTGAGTTGTCTTCTTTTAGATTTGCGGGAGCGAGCTCCGGTTCCGCGGGGAGAAGCTCCGGTTACAAATTCAACATCCAGGTATTCAGGAGTTGCACAACCGCGGAATAGTCCATCGCGACTGCGTGGAAGACGAGAGCATCGTTGCAGAGGGCTCGGCCAGCAAAAAAAAACCTTAGGCTTAGTTAAGTATAAAACCCATCGGGGGCGTGGTTGCACGTGCCGTGCTGGCGAACTCGAAGGCTTTTGAGTGTGGTATTACAATTGATCACGCAATAAGTGAACTCGGACAGGGTTGCAGGGCACGCTTTGTTCCGAATACTTTCCAGTTTTTCAGCGAGAGTCGCATTGTCATGGCCGTCTGGTTCTGGAAGCTAAGCTTTTTGGAAGCCGTGCGCGCCAAGGGCGTTTTGAGATTTGCGGACACGACGATACCAAAAGTCGTTTCCAGGGCGACAATCCTGTAAAATCCGCCTCATAATTTACCGACCAAGTTTCCTCGGCCCAGGGCACTTTTTGGAGGTGTGGTTGTCGGCCACGCGGGTCATGTCGTTCGTCGTTGCGATAATTTTCCGACGGCGCTCGACAAAAAGCGACGGACATTATCTGCGCGGGTAGCGGAACTTGGGCATTTTGCGCGCGTGTTTTCGTGGTTTATCAGTGATTGACGTGAATTCAGGTGCGAGTTTCGATTTTTTGCGGTGTGTTTTGTGGCGCGTCTGGTTCTGGGGCGCGTGGGGTGCTCAAGTGTTCGTTCAAATTCGTCCAAAAGTGGGACCCAAACAAACATGAAGCGAAAGCACTAAAAAAAAAAAGCGGGACCCAGTCGTCTCAGCCTGACAGCGCACATCCACATTGTTCTGATATTTTCTGAGCTCGCGTATTCTTGCGTTTCTGCGTATCGTTTCTTTGATTAAACGATGGCCGTGGGCCCGTGGATTTTGTTGGGCGATCGCAGCAGGTCAAAACATCAAGTATCCAGTCCATTCTTCATCGATTCACTTTTTTTAGGCGTTCGTCCAGAATCGGGGGGCAGCGCGTCGTACGTCCCTCCGGTTGTGAAGCGATGTTCTCCCTCCCTCTGTTCGAAAAGCGTCATCGAAATTCATCAAAACCAGCTGAAAATCCACCAAAGTTTGCCACAGCGTCCCACCTCGCGCACTGGGCAATCCGAGGTAGCGGCCGTTTGGGACGCGTGTCTCTGGTGGGTCGATCATTGTTGCCGCTGGATAAGTCAGACTGACATCGTGAAGTGTAAAGGAAGGTCTGCCGCGTTTTTGAGATTTGCAAATTTTTATTGGAGTTTGATTGTCGATTGAGATTTCTTGTGGGTGTCAGTTTCGCGTCACGAAAGGTCCGAATTTCCCCCGCGCGTGGAAAAATTTCACGCGTGGGCGCAACAGGCGCCTTGTGGGTCATTTCGAGTTTGTTCGTGCCGAGGTCCTATGAAGAAGAATATATCTTTCGAGTGTCTTCTGCCGGAACGTTCGAGTGTTCTCTCGGTGGTATTCTGAGCCCTATATTATATGTACTCATAAGACTAACATAGTTGTCAGCCTCGTAATGATTAATGTAAGGGGAAATTGCTGTTTTTCTTTTCGCAAATTTGTTTTAAATTCGGAGTTTAAATTAACAATTAAGCATTCTCTCGAAAATTCGTCACATTTGAGTAACCCGCGGTCGTCAGAGTGTACAGGTTCGTAAAGCCTATCAGAGTTCGGCATATTCCATTGCGCGCAGGGCAGACCGATGTGGCGGTCCTTAAAAAATTTTCCCACAGTCCAGATTCTACGCAGTGAGATAGTTTCAGGAATGCGGTCGATTCCGAAATTCGAACCGTTCAAAAGCGCGTCACGGTTGCGTCCCCGTCCGGCAACATATTAATTCCATCGGGCTGTGGCCCCAGTTGTTTGCGGCGCGATTCAGGGTCGATTTCGGGCGGACTGTGGTCAAAGTCGGCGAAAACGCGACTAAAATTAGTCGCGTCAGAAAGAATCAAGACAGATGAAACCCTCAGATGTTGTTTCTCGTTGCAGGGGGGGTGTGGGACGAGCCGTTTTTCATCAGCCGTAAAATTGCTAAAGCGAAATGGCGCGATCAACAATGGCAGTTGTGCCTGCTGCAAAAAGTTCAGACAGTTCCATTTGTCATGGGCGGCAGTCGGCAGAGGCGCCAGGGCAGAGTGCGCCTTTGACCCATGCCCGATGTAAGTACTGTAGCCTTGGTGTAGAATTCTCCGACGTCTATAATTCAGGGTGAATAATATCGATCTCCCTCTGAATTTGGAAATAGGAAACCGCCTCGTCCATCCCACTCAGCAGTTCTCGTTGGTTCCTGGACCGGCCCTCGAGAACCGTGGCCGGTTCTACCAAGTCGCAGGCTGCAACGCGCCAGTGCTATAAGAGACGCAGCAGCGCCAACGGCCTCAAGGCGGGTCGTGTTGAACCGTCGGGTCCGCCTCTGGCGGCCCGCCGTTCGAGAAAAGCGAAATCGATATCCTTTTGGGGGGATTCGCCACTTTGCGTC
>Ga0099798_10268_pt1 | contig 17958 bp, 10 predicted proteins | sample Uncmet_Sort29A_1_FD_89870 | JGI IMG/M metagenome (GOLD analysis project Ga0099798, IMG submission 89870) | Marine eukaryotic communities from CALCOFI LINE 67, Pacific Ocean - CN13ID_Sort29A_1 | ecosystem: Environmental > Aquatic > Marine > Oceanic | place: Pacific Ocean: Monterey Bay | collected...
CTGCTGCTTCCTACGACCGGCTGTCCTTGAGGTTTCTTGATCTCCGCAACAAGTCCCTCGATACCCTGCTTGAAAATCGTTCTTTCCTTTCGAATTTCTCTCTTCACTTTTCGGAGCAGTTTCTCGGCGGTGGCTGGGGAATTCATTTTCGACTGGGAAGAAGACAAAAAGGTAGAAACAAAAGCTAGTCTTACCTAAATCTTCTTGTCTCCTTCTTAGACGAGCCTCATCTTCTTCCTTCATTCTTCTAGCACACTCTTCCTCCACCGCTTGCAGTCTTCTAATGCCCCCTTCAACCTGCTTTTGTATTGCTTCATTAAGTTCTTGGAGTCTGTTCGACTCTCTGTTAAGCCGCTTCACCCTCATTTGGAGTCTGGTCGACTCTCTGTTAAGCCGCTTCACCCTCAAATTCCGGATCTTTTCAGTCTTGGCCACCTTCAGCAGTCTTCGGGGGATTCCTTGTTCCAGTTGTTGGGCGACTTCTTGCTCCCTTTCATGGTGGATGAGTTGCTGCTCTGCTTCTTCCTCGTCGTTGTTATTCTGCGCATTTTTTTCTGTTCTTAGACGTTGCTCCTCTTTTAATCTTTCTTTGGCCCTCCTGCCTTGCTCGATGAGGTTTTTCGTGGACGGTCTCTCTTTGACCTTCATCATAGCTGGGAGTTAATTTGGAGGCAATGAATTTAGAACGACAAAATGAAAACTGTTGTTGGCCTTTACTCGCTGTGAAATCGTTAAACAAAACTCAAATGTATCCGCGAGGTGCCGGTGGTTTCCATGTTGTTTAATGGTATTTTTTGGTACAAGTGTTTGATTCACTCTAGCTTAAAGGGTTTCAATACCCTGACATTTGACTCAAGTAATAAATCACTAATGATTGGGAATGAGGGAAAGGATTAGAGTTGGAATCTTTCTCTCAGAGTCTCGATTCTGAATTTGTGTATGAATCGGTTTTGGTGGTTCACTCGCATCAGAAGAAGGCTAGGGGATGGAGGTATACAGACGCCGTACGGGAGAGGTAGGGGCTAACGAATGGAGGTATACAGGACGCGATGGTGTTATACACGGCTTGTGATGGAGGTATACTCGACGAAAGGGTACACTATTGCTTTAAAGAAGCTTTTTTCCCGATCCCATTTCATATACAGCATAATACCCTGATGAAGGGGTTGATTAAAAGTGTGTGCTATTTAAAATAGAGCTCAAAACGCTTTAGAAATGAATTGCAACAGTTCCCATATTCAGACCCCCACTTCTCTCGATTTCCGCTTCTAAATCGATCAGCTCCTGGGGTTTGTGTTGGAAGGGTTTTCCTTGCACCATGCCTGCCCACTTGTTCGAAACGTCCGTGCTGTAGGTCTCACCGGGCCACGCGGACGGGTTCGCCTTCCTCTCCTTCATCCTCAACAGAATCGACGCCATCTGCGCACGGCAAATCTTACTTGGGTGGACTTCGGAGTTTTTTAGAATTTTTTCGCGAACAAATTTACAGATAAGTACAGTCCGTTCATGGAGGTGTTGAATGTGGTGAACATCACAGTCGGAGATCGGGCGGCGGCAGATGTTGAACGCAGAATCGGCTTCAGCACGCTCCTTAGGGGTAGTTGATTGGTCGAGATCAGTCCAGAGCATTCGAAAAGCCGACTCACAGAAATGCGGCCCTTCGGCACACCTACACATGTAGGGTGTCTTCTTTCTCTCCTCCTCACTTAGACTAGGACACAGTAAGGGAGATTTCTCCAGAATAAACTCCACCATTCTTGACTGGGTTACGTTGTTACAAGCGCGATGGAGAACCGAGTACCCCAACGAATCCCGTTGTGTGAAGTCCCACGGAAATCCCTTACCGCCTAGCTTTTCACTCGGTTTGAGAAGAAGCAGGTCGAACGCACGCCGGGCGTGGTCCGACTGCTCGTCCATCATGTTGAGAGAGGCTAGCTTGTGGATCACTGCCAGATAGCTCTCGAGTTGTTCACCGTTGCTTCCGAGTATACCCTCACTGGCACCGAAACTCACTCTGGGGGAGATTCGCGCCCTGTCTTCGTGGATCAGCTGGCGCCGCATTTTTTCCAGGTCGGCCTTGCTTCGGCACCGACGCTGCCATTTGGCCTTATATGTGTCAGTGATACTGAGAACATGGCGGAGGAAGTCGGGATGCTCCCGGTGGATCTGTGAAGGAGGACAGTCCCACACCTGGGAATCAACCAAGGGATTCCGGACGATCAACAACGTAGGGTCTTCAATGAGAGTCTCGATCAAGAGCTCTAATACGGGGATGTCTAACACCACGGGGAACTGATCGTTCTCAACACAGTTGTGGAGTAGCGTTCGGCCTTTTTTGTCTCGGTCCGATAGGCAAAACTCATCCGCAAACATGACCGTGTTCTGGCTCAGGTTGGAACCTGGTAGCGAGTATTCGGAGTCCCGGCTAACACCACTAAAACTGTGTCTCTTCTTCCCATCATAAGACGCTTCGGGATCAAGGGCTTGGTCCACCGCATCAGGCGCACGAAGGTCAACGGTACTACTAGCTCGGCGTTCTCTCCGATCTTGAATCATCATCCTCATTATTTTGATCATCCCCTCTTCGGCCGCGGTCTTAAACAGCGCCGTGTCTTGCGAATGATAGAGTATTGGCTCGGATTCTGACAGCTCCTCAAATCTACCCTCCTGCAAATCATCGTGATTCACGTTGTCTAGGAGTTGAGCTCGATGCTTGATCAGGAACTTCAGCTGAGGGTCGAATTTTCGGCAGTTGGGGCAGCTTCCGCAACTGCAATTCAGAATGTCCTTCACCGTGCAGGCGTGTTTGGCGTGGAAAAGAAGAAAACGTTGGCGGATGAAGCGGTAAGAGCCGATTAATGCGATCGTTCTCTTACTAGCTGTGATTTTCTTTTCTTCCTTCTTCTGCGTCTTACTAGTGGATTGCTTCTCATTTGTTCCCTTCTTCGAGGCGACCTCCTGTCGTCTGATTAGTTCGAAATCATGTACCAGCCTAGCCGTTGCTACTAACCCACTCACCATCTCGGTTTTTTCGCAGCTGTGAAAGTCTCGAGTCATGATTGCAGAGACTGGTTGGCACAATGCGTTGTTGGAATAATGGTGGAGCGTGGACATTCCCGGTAGGTCGTTCACCATCTCGAGGCTGTAGCCTGCGATGCGCACATACTTTTCCGGTCGGCTTGTTCTGTTACTGTCCCTTTCGGAGCCGAAATGAACGCTGCTTCCTACTCCCAGCAGCTGCTGCAAAACCCCGGGAAGAGACGTCGACGTGCGATAACCAGAATCGGTGATTAACTCTCCGTCCGCGAAATAGGACCCATGGTTACTCAACCGTTGAAAGATCTCTTCGGAGAGTCCTCTTGATCTATCTAGATAGTTGAACACGTCATAATCGGCATCGTTGCTTTCGGAATCCACACTGTCTTCAGGGGGGGGTTCTTCGTTCACCTGAGGCTCCTGCGCTGTTACGCACGTCCGATTAGAGCCACTGGCCACACTGGGTCGGCTGGACATCGCAGATACAAAACCCTCGCTAGTGGAATCGGGCTCTTTAATTTGTTGCTGCAGCCGAGGTTTCAGCAGGAGTTGACGAATTCTCCTCCTTGCACCAGATCGGATGTTTTCGGTCGGTAATCTTGGAAATATATCTAGCGCCTTCTCCGCGACGGTGCCCCCGCGGACTTGCAGGCGGCTCGTGAAATACTCCAATATCCAGCGTCCCCAGTCAAACTGGTTGATGTCGTCATCTGAGGGGTGATTTGATGGCCTCAATGATTTTTGAAACTGAAATTATTTCAACTCAGTCTCAATTTTTAACAAAATCAAAAACGTCAGACTCAAATTGACACCTAGTCACATGTAAAAATCTCCGCTACATTGTTGAGTGAAAGGTGTTTTTCCGCCTCAATTGGTTTCAGAGTGGCTACTGCTAGTGTCGCGATAGTTTCCTGATGCTGTCGCATTAACGGTACTTGGACAGCTATGGTTGCAGCGTCATCAAACCGTTTCTGCTTGAACGAGATTTCATTCCCGCTGATCGACTTGAGGAGGAGCGATTGAATACTACCGAGGTTTTCAGATTTGAGGTAGCAGACGTGTCGCACTAGTAGGTCGAGCACGCCGGAGAGGTCGTCGTTCAAGAAAGCTTCTTTAACGTCTATGCCTTCTAGTTTTATGTTCGTATCTCTCGGCAGTCTACGCCAGTTGACGAACATCTCGTCCGCCCGGTACTTAGCGGGGCCAGCCCTGAGGTCCGATGGGAGGATTCGCTCACGGTCATATCCAGTTATAACTCGACATCGCACTTCTCTTGGATTGGAATCTAGGAGTCGTAGTGATAATCTAGCTGGAATAGGTAGCCATTCCGAACCAAATTCCGGATTTCTGCCCGACCCGACGGTCGCCTCTACTGACGTCTCTATGGAATGAGGACCAGCACCAAATTTGGTTTCGTTTAACCTTGTAATGGCGGCCTCCCTCTTTTTCCTGTACTCGGCCTGAGTTTCGCGTCGGTCAATTGCAGGCACGACGGAGTCTTCTGTCAGAGCATCTCGCTCCCTTTCGACCCAACCCCTTATGTGTGCTCTAAAAATTTCTATCATATCACCTGAACTCTTAGGGAGTGATTCAATAGCCCCCTTTAGACCTTCTATTCTTCGTTCAAAATCAGCAGCTGCTAAGGTGTCACCATTGTAGCGTAAAAAAGCTGCATCCGCGGCGAAATCATCAATATAATTCTGCACCTGGGCTTTTTGCTCGTCGAAGAATCCTTGAATTGCCTTCTTGTTGTTTTCACATTCCTCTTCGAAAAGCCCAAGATATTCGTTCAGTCGAGATGTCAATTTCTCGACCTTCAACCGGTCTTCAGCGATTTGGTTCTCTTGTTCCTCGATTGTGGGGAGGTCGGAGGAGGACACTGGGCATTGCAGCTCAACGCACGTCGTTGGAACCCCGAGGATTGGAGCTAGAAGAACATTAACGAAATCCCAGGCCGAGAAGTTCATAAGCGTATCCCGCGGGTGTTGACTGCGACTGAAGGCGGCAATTAGAGGGTCTTCGAGGGAATGATGGGTTGAGTTGTTCTCCATGAATTTGATCGCATTTTGTACCATCTGGTCGTATCCGTGCTCCTCCTGAAACAACTTCCTGATCAGGCTTTGCATCCAAGGGCTGTTGAGTGCGTAACTACCCGTATCTGAATGCCAAAACGAATCGGACCGATCAGCTTTTTCGACCTCCCTGTCGATCTCTTCTTGGGAGTAGTAGCCTTCGGGCGGTTGAGGGACGGAAACATAGATTGTCTTCAAGCGACGACCGTCAGTGGTGGTGAGAGGGAAGTGGAGGTTTACAATAGTGTTATCGACTTGCTCCGGAGGAAGCTTGGATCCCTCCGGATGAATCTTGTAGTGGCGGAAGCAAATAGAGAGATCACCCTCGTTATTGGCCGTTGCTGCATCCTCCCAAGACGCTGATATATCATACCATGAGAGTGCATCCAGCGATGGGTCGTGTAATAGAAGTCTCAACTGATCCCTCAACTTAGCCGAGCTGAGTGGATGAGGAATACCGTATTTCGACTCGGGAATCAGCTCGGGTTCGGATACCACAGCTTCTACAGGTGGGCTTAGAGTTGTCGGTACAGCACCCTCCCTCTCTGATACCATAACAGCATCCTGCTTCTCTGGCTTAACTGGCTCGACATCGGTTTTCCTTCTCTTAGAACTTGGTTCGTAACTTAGAGGAGACTTCCGTTCAAAACCGTTGGCAGAATCAGCAGAGGAGGGGCTGGGTGAGCGTTGAGGAGCTGGACTAGGAGTACATAGGAGTCGCTCCTTAGCCGGAGAGGAAGGCATTAGATTGAGGACTTAGTTGTTTAGTCTTACGCAACAAATTCAATCAATAACAATAGCAAAAAACTCGCTACGATTTTGAATGGAAGATGGACATTAGAAGGAATTCAACGGTTTCGAGGGTAGTGCGTTCGATTTTATGGTTTGATTTTCGAACTTCTCACAACTCGGGCGAGAACGATGCTTAGAAGTTAAGGAAGCTTCATTCCATGTCGTATAAAAATACAGTCGAATGACCTTGTAACGAGCTTAATTGACAATGAGTGTTTGCTATATAGTATTAGTCTATCGAGTTCAAAAAGTTTGCTTTTAATTTACAGCTTCTTAAAAAAAATTAATTGCAACGGTTCCCATGTTTAATCCCCCATATTTTTCGATTTCCTCCTCTAGTTCCAGTAATTCCGCGGGTTTGGATTGGAAGGGTTCCTTAGAGTTCTTATGCTCCCTCTCCCATTGAAGACGAACGCTGGTGCTGTAGCTCCAGGGATTCTCGCCGGGAAAAAGAGACGGGTTCGCCCTCCGATCCTTCATCCGCAATACTAGAGCTGCCATCTGCGCTCGACTTATCTTGCTTGGGTGAACTTCAGTGTTATTCAGAATCTTCTCCCTGACGAAATTGCAGATCACAACGGTGCGCTCGTGATAGTCTTCCCATAACCCAGTTTTGCCATCCGATTCCGTCAATGGGCGACGCGCAATAGTGAAGGCGGAATCAGCAGTAGAACGAACTCCAGGAGTCTGCGATTGTCTGATGTCGGTCCAAAGCATCCTGAAGGCGGACTCACAAAAATGCGCTCCTTTTTCGCAGTTACATAAGTAGGGTTTCTCCTTTCTCTCTTCCTCACTTAGACTAGGACACAACAGCGGAGATTTCTCCAAGATGAACTTTATCATCTCCGCAGCCGACCAGTTGTTGCAGGCGCGGTGGAGGACAGAATACCCGGCGGAATCCCTAAGCGTGAAATCCCAGGGCAACCCCTTTCCCCCGAGAAGCATGGCGGGTCGAACTAGGAGGGCGTGATACACATCGTCCGGACCTCCGACCTCACAGTCTGGGTCGTCAAACAGATTTTCCATAGCAATGGAGTGAAGAACTGTGCGCCGGGTAGAGGCGTTGGGACCGTAGTGGCGTCTCATATGCAGTTTCATCTTTCTAATCTGTTTATCAGAATAGCCCGAAGACCTGTTCCACGAAAAGCCCAGGTGGAGGCACCAACTGCCGTCGAGCCGATCCGCATCTTGTAGCTGTCCGCTCTCCAGCCCTGCGATCTGAGTCGGATTCAGATCCTGAAGCTGTTCAATCCCCTGCCTCCTGGTGGAAACGGTTCGAGCATTGATCGCCCTGGAAACCAGCTTACTGGTGATCTCCTTCATCCTCCGCTTGACGGGCTCGGATGGGTGGGGTTCGTGGCGATGGGATAACAGATAATCCACATCTTCGATCAAATCAGCCTCCATGTACTTCTCCTGAGCTTCACGGGCAGACGGGAGAACGAGGGCGAGGGGGTGTTTGATCAGACCTTCGATGAGTACCTCGGTTATGCGGGGGAGATCTTCGATCACGGCGGTGTGAAGAGCGGTTTCGCCGCGGTAATTCCGGCCCAGGAGCGAATACTCGTCGTAGCCTAGCTCGATAGTGGATCCAAACGAGGTGGCGATATCCTCAAATTGATCGCGCAGCTGTTCCGATCCCCGGCTTGTACCGAAGCAGCTTTCATGGTTGGATTTTGATCTCTTGGACTTCACCGAAACTTCGGACTTCCTAACTTGTTTGCTCGACTTATGCGATTTAGCTACAGAAAAAGACATTCTTTTTGACTTGACCGATTTGGGAGACGAGGGTCTCGATTTATCACCAACGTTCGGTTTCCCAAGTGGAGTCGTACAGAGGGCATTAGCGTCATTAGTAGCAGGATTCGAAGCGGCGACAGGTTCTTTGTTGTCTTGTTCCAGTTCGTTTTCCCCACTCTCGTTCTCGGAAGATTCGGAAGGAGCAGAATGACCCTGAATTCCTTTTTCCAACCAAATCAGCGTTTTCTCAGACTTCTTGGCATCACTGTTCTCCCAGTCCCCCAAGCTCATATTCAACCCCCCTAACCGCTCCTTTCGATCGAGAATGAAGTAGTGGACTAACTTAATCAAATTCTCTGATACGGCGCCCCTGAAAAGACACTGATCCAGGTCGCTAATTTCCATGAAGCGGCCGTGGTCGTCAGTTTCGCTCTCCTCCCCCTCCACCTTACTTTCTTCGTCAAAGGCAAATCTGCAGCATTGATCCATGAGTAGAACTGTATTATCTCCCTGTGAGGCATACTGCAGCAGCTCGTGCCGGTTCTTGATGAGAAACCGGAGCTGCGGATCGTAGCGCTGACAATAGCGGCATTTCTTGCAGAAGCACTGGAAAATGGATTGGACCGGGAGACGTTGATCACAGCGATTGATAAACAGGAATCTGGTCGCGAACCGGAGGAGACCGCGTAAAGCTGCATCAGTTTGGAGGGATAACGATAATTTTTCCTCGGTTTTCTTCTCCGATCTAACTTGTTCTACTTTCTCCGCCGTACTGATGATTTCCTCCCATAAAACTCGTTTATCTGCGGACCTTAACCCGCCTCCTATAGTTGAAGCCTCAACCGGATCGAACACCACGTGCGGCGATTGGCTAAGTTCGGGAATGCTCTTTCCCACCAAACCAACGTTGGTACTACAGCCCGCGAATTTGCCCCAGTCCGGCAGCAAATAGGTGTTGGTGGCCCCAGCACCCCCGATCGGATCCAGAGATCCCCCGATTCCCATAGTGTGTTGGAGTATCTTCGTTATTATCGATTCGGAGGGGAAGACCCCAAACAAAAAAGAGTCTCTCTCCTTGCCGCGGGTTTTGGACCAAAAATCCCTTGCTGCCAAAAACTGCCCCACGTACTCCGGTTCCCCTATGTAGTGCAGGAGAAATTCAATATGGTGGTACTCCTTGGGTAAGTCTTTCAGCTTGTAACCCCGGTTAGCGAAGAGGAACTCTCCATCGGTGTTATTAGATTTGTCGAAGAAACCATTGGGTTTTGCATCGAATTCATCGGGCTGCTCACTAGAAACGTCGGATTGTTTGGATTCCTCTTCGGATTTGCTGGATTCCGCCTCGGGATCGCTCGCATCGTCCTCAATCTCAGAGTCATCGTTCTCTTCCTCGAGGTCGGCTTCAACTTGACTAGGTTCATCACCTTCAGCAATGGAAGGTTCAACATCTTCTTCAGCCACAATCGATTCGCAAACAACGCTCTCAAACCTAATAGAAGAAGAGCTTTCACGAGCGGTTTTCGGCGGAGAAGAAACGTTCTTTTCGACTGGTATTTCGGATTTAAGCTCTGCTGACGATGGTTGTACCTCGGATTTATCGGAATCAGATTGAGATTTTTCTTCCTTGCCTTCTACTGAACCCTCCTTTTCAACCTGTGACTCTTTTTCGCCGCCTTCAACATTCTCAAGTCCAGATGCTTTCTCAGCAGCTTTTTTCCTCGCCGCCTTCCACCTCTCTATGCCCTCTGACGGGATCTGCGGTAGAAGAGTAATTTGTTTCTGCATACCCGATAATCCTGAAGTTAGACAAGGTAAAGTATCACTGTCGGTCGCGTGATTAATCGCCCAGTGTCCCCATTGGAAGCGCTCATGGTCGTCCACTTGCAAATAACGTTCCCACAAATGCATGTCCCTTATCAGAACCGCGGTCGTGTCGCCGATGTGACGTAAGAATCCAGGGCCAATCCGACTGTTTTCCCCCGTAGCTTTCATCCTTCCCCACTGCATGTTGCCGCCCGTCTTGAGGATGCCGAGGTTGGTCGATTTGAGTCTTCGCATCTTCTTCGCGAACAGAGCAGAGAGGCCGGAGAAACCGCTGTCTTTGAACACGTGCTCGCAGGTGCTCTGGTCCAGAGCAGGATCCTCAAACTCGCTGAATTCGCTCTCGTCTTCGTCTGTGGTGGTCGTGTTCTTCCGCCTGAAGTCGATTATATCGAGGCGGTACCTCTCGAATTCACCCGGTTCGGTACAATTCACCAGCTTCCTACGGTCAAATCCGTCCTTGATGCGGATACGGAGGTCGCGGTCGGCTAGAGGACATTTCCCCGAGTGAATCAGATGTAGAGGTAAACTGATCGGGAGAGGCACCCAGTCGAGTTCCAGCTCCGGGATGCCGGGCCGACTGGGATCACAGCCTAGAGTTGCCTCATACTTTTTCCGCAGTTTTTCCCTCCCCTCCAAGTAAGCGCGCCTACTTTCCACGTTCCCCTCAATAGCCTCCACGAGGATGTTACGCAAATCATCGTAGCACTTCTCGAATCCACCTAGTTTTTTCAGGATTCTCTTAAAGGAGCTCAAGACGGATTTAGTGGTCCATTTGGCATCCTTGGTCCAGGCCTTTATTGCGTCGCATTCTGCTACGATGTCGTTTATTTTTGCGTAAGCTTCGCCTCGTTCCATCCCCTCTAGTTCCTCTACAAGGGATTCACTCCGCGCCTGGGTTAGGTCGAGTTCGACGACTTTCTTGGTTTGGAGTTTGCGTCCGGCTTTACCATCCCTAAGACGCTTCTTGAAGTGGGCCTTGATCTTCTTGACCAGACTCTTATAGGATTTGGAGATTTTTGGGAGGATCTTCTTGATCATCTTTTCGTCCGTTTTGAAGGCGAGTTTGGTGTTAGCTATACTAGAACCTGAGAAAGTGTTAAGGATTTGAATGCAAAAAGACGTTTGAAAAAACAATCAAACCACTTACTCTCCCCGATATTGGTCTCGGTGCGAAACTCTAGGTCCAAACACGTCACCGGGATCCCAAGCGATGGAGCCACGATCATATTGAGAAAATCCCAAACCGAAAACTTAGAAAGTGTTTCCACCGGGGAGACCGGGCGTGAGAGGAAATCGAGGATCTCGTCCTTATGGCGGTTCGTGTCTCTCGCCGACTTCAGAGCTTGGCCGAAACGATGCTTGAAAGCGTCGGTACTGTAGAACTTCTGTTGGATGTGGTATGGAACCTCGATGTTGAAACCCTGAACACGTTTTAACATGCACTCGGAGTCCGGAATGCAACCCGCGACAGTGAGCGAGAAACCAAGATCAAAAGTCGTTGTGACAGTCATTGCTTCGTTTTGGACACTCTTATCATCCTCAGGAGATACAGGTTGCAGGAAGTTGAAGTTCACAACCACAGGCTTATGTGCAGACGTATTCTTCGGTTCAGGAGCACGCTCTGGAGTTGTAGGAGACGGAAAATGAGGGTGTTGACGCTGGGTAAGATTCCCATACAATTCCTCCAACCCATAAATATCATCATCCGAATCCTTGCTCTCGTCAACTACTTCATCACTCACCTCGGAATCCTTCGACTCTAGAATCATCCCGACAGGTTCACTGGGCCGCTCCATTTCGAAATTCTGCTCATTCTTCTTCTCAACATCGTTGCTGGTGGAGTGCCAAATCACGGTCACCTTTCCCCAACTCAAAGACTCCAACGCCGGGTCCTGTAACATACAGCGGATTTGTTCCCTTAGTACGGAATCTTGTAGAGGATGCCTCTTGACAACTCTCTTAGGAACCACTTCCTCAACAGTCTTCGGAACCTGAGCCTCTTCGACTTTGGGGGCGGTCTCGGTTTCGATGTTGATGGGATCTGAAACATCTTGTTTGCCTTCGGCTGAGAAGTTAACCGCTTTATTCCAGAGGGTTTCGATGAAGACTCTAGGAGGAGTTCCGATTTTCCTTCTCTTAGCTTCATTTGGGGTGCTCTTCACGGATTTTGGAGTCTTGGGAGGGGAGTCGACGTCGTTGCGGACCGGACTCGGGGTCCTTAGCAGTCGTTCCTTGACCGGTGAGGAAGGCATTCAGAATTGAGTTTTAATCTGCTTAACAGTTACAGTAACTTTAAGTCTCTGACTCAACTATACAGAGAAGTTGAACGTACTATACAGAAAAAAAACTTGCTACGAATTGAGAAACGGGAATGTGTTTGTATGAATTCAACATTTTCAGGTGCAATAATGTGCGTAATTTTTGACGTTTTGATTTCCTCTCTTCTCACAACTCATAGTCGAACAATGGGGTCTCTTAAAGGATAATCATAATGGATTCTTTGATTAGTTTTGTTGGACTAAGTTACGGTAGCTTTAAGACAGTCCTACTTCACAAAACCGTCCTACTTCACAAAAAATATTAGGCTCTCTCGATTCCACGCCCTACTCCAACGCTGTTGTTCCAGAAGGAGGGATCGTTATCCTGTTCATTCGTCGCCCTCTGAGTCTGGTATGCGGCTTTCGCCTACTTTTCTCTTTCACAAGCGTTTCTCCCCGGCTTTCCGCAGCTTCTTGTTTGTGGAGCACCACGGAAGGAGGATTTGGAGGAAGAGTGGGGTTACGCCGGACTTATAACTTAAGTTCCACCTTGCCATTCCAGGGCTCCTGGGGTAATTCTTTGCGGAACTCTCGGGTTTCAGCACCACCAAATCTCCTGACTCACAAGCACCTCCCGTTGAGAAGTTCGTCACCGAAATAAAACACGCCTGTAGTAGAGTTGATTCCAAGAGCCGATGTGAAGAAACTAGAGGCCCCACCTGGACTAACAGCAACCCCGCGGTCTGTTTTTTTTTAAAATGGACGCCCTGCCGGAGGCGAAGCCTCTCTTTACCCGTAGGAACACTAAACCGTACCAGTATTCGCGTTCGTAGAGGTCCGGATCAAGTAACTGGGGTAGTTTGGACCGCTAATCCCACTGAGGGAAAAACTAACATGTTTAGGATATATGATAATGTTTAGGAAGGAGGAAAAAAAACGGGGTAAATTCACATACGGAGAGTTCACTGACTTACGAGGTTGGCTTCACTCTCCTCATCCTCGGGCGTTGATGGCTGTGTGGTCGTCGTCACCCCCGACCCCTGCGGAAATTGGGGCGGGTTGCCCCACTCCCTGTCACCTGCTCTGTTTTCCCGGCCGCCACACGCCCACTGAGGCCCATACTGGCGATGGTGGTAAGCAACTGCTAGTCAGCAAACCTACACTTTTTACGGGCAGCAACTTAGGGCTCCTCCCCTCCGCTACCGACCCCATTGACACCTCGAATAGAGAGATGGAAGAATCCGACGACGATTCTTCAGTAGAGAAGGAGGATTCTGAGGATGACGAGGATTCTTCCAAAGATTTGTCGCGGTCTTTTTTGGAGCTTACAGCCTTGGCACGGGTGTTCTGCAGTTGGCGTTTAGCTGGGGATGTATTGAGCACTTTCCAGAGCGCCCCAATGGCAATAGGGCATGTTTAGCCTGCGCTATATCCCTAAAACTTAAACTAGTACGAAGGTCTCTCAACCTTGAAATGAAAGGCAGTCTTCTGTTATTGCGAGGGCGAGGTACTAATAAAAGAGATGAGGACCAATACCTTCAGCCTCACCCTTTTTGAGTTCCTGGACGTTATCCTGTTCGTTCTTCACCCTTCTTCTTGCCGCCTTCTCTTCTTCAAGCGCTTCTTCCCGGTTTTCCGCTGTGTCTTGTGTCATTTTAGGTTTCCTTTTTTGACTCTGAGGTCTTCTCTACTTGCCTGCGAGTTTTTATTAGCTGCGATTTTTTTGCCCCGTTTGGCCGCATTGGAGCCCGCGATCCTTTCTCTTCTCTGCAGATACTGCTCCTCATCTGCCTCCTCCGCATCCTTGATGGGGAGAGAAGCACTAAGCTTCTGAAGCTTGCTTTTGAAGGTGGAATTCCTTGCTACACCCCTCGCCACTCCAATCTGTTTTCCCGGCCGCCATGCGCTCATTGATGCCCATGCTGTTGGTGGTAGCAAACGAAGCTCCTCTAAGCTGAACTACGATCAGGGCTCTGCTCCCTCTGCGATTGAAGGCACCGAGTCGTCGGATTCGGTTGGTTCTTCAGAGGAAACATCCAAGTCTGATTCCCCCGATGAGCTTCCGTTGGACGATTCCTCAGGCTCATCCCCTATGGCAAATGGGTTATTCCTGCCTTCTGTTTTCGCCACCCTTTGAAATATGATGCCCCCCGCTGGCCCATCTTATCCCTATTCTGCCTTGAGGACGCCACCTCCTCCTAGCCGTCCTGCACTTGGCGTTTGCCTGGGGGGATTTAGTGAGTAGTTGTCTGAGTTCCTATTTCCACGAAAAATGCCCGAAGAGATTAGCTGTGGCACAGCGCGAAACTTACGATGACCGCCTAGATTTGGTTTGTACCAGGGGGAGATAGAAACTTACCTCGTAAAAGTCGACTACATTTTTCTGCTGCCGGAGTTGCTTTTCCAAATGTCGCATGGCGCTTGCCCCGGATAGCTTGGAGCATATCACGCCCCAGGAAAGAGGGACAAAACAGACTGAACGGCCTTCAGAAATCATCTTTCCATTCCATAGACGGGATTTGCTGCGGGAGGTTCTCTCGGTGATCTTATCTGCCCGAAGCCAGATCAAACCATAAGTTGAGTTATGATTATACTTCTTTGGATCAGTTACGATAGAAGGAAGTTCTTTTCCTCCGAAACCACTATCCGACGGCGTTTGAGAGGCTGTGGAAGTGGTCGCCTTGGAAACCCGGCCAGTGTGGACCCGACTCGGTGTCCTCAGGCATCAGCCGAAGAGGCGCTCTGTTTTCCCAGCCGCCATACGCTCATTGAGGCCTATGCTGTTGATAGTGGCAGGCGGGCAAGTTCCTGAGTCTTTGTTTTGCTGCTTGTTCAGGTGCTCTCCGAAGCCCCTCACAGTGTTCTTGCCTGATGCCTTGAAACTGAGGATGTCCCCGCTTATCTCGCAGAGTGTGATGTCCCACCTTTTGACAACACTAAGCCACCTCAGAGCCTGACAGAGGTTGGGCGCAGTTTTGGAGGTGAAGCCTCTCTTTACCCGATGGCCCTCTTAGTAACCGGTTCCTTAACTGTAACTATTGAGGCTTTGGGCAATGGGAACTTCTTCATCTGCCCCGAGTTTTCGTCTTTTTGCATTAAGGGAGAAACAGGCTTTGGGGGTACTCCGGTCGTTATTGCGGGCCGGGCTTGGGGTAGAAAGAAACCTTTTCTTGGCGGGAGATGGCGGCATTAGTCGGGAATTAAGTCTTAAATTCAAGCTTCAACTAATACTACTGCAAACACTAGAAAACTGGTCAATTTGGAAACAGGAATGTATGTGCATGAATTCAGCGTTCTAAGACTAAGGTGCATGAATGCAAGTTACAACTCCTTCTCACCACTCTTCTCATAACTCAAAGTCGAACAAATCTTTTATTGCCATCAAGATGATTGGTTTTTGTATTAAGTCCTACGGTAACTTACTTCACTAATTTCATTAGACTTTCCTTATTCCACGCCCTCCCCCAGTACTGTTCTTCCAAAATGAGGTTTTCCCACGGCTCGAGGGCTCTATGATAGGAATACCCGCTTCCGATATGAAACAACATCACCTCCCACCTCCCCGGAAAGTTCAATTCCTTGGCGGGCCAAAGTAGAGGCGCCTTCCTAATTTTCGAGACTGAGATCCATTCGTCACCGGGGTATTTTTCCGCATTAGTGTGTAACTCCTCAGATTGCTGCATGGTATCCAACTGCTCTTTCATATGCATCAATCTAGTCGGGTACAGCTCGAGTCTCTCCGTACACTCCTCCAACGCTCTCAACGCTCCGTGCTGTTTGTAGTGTTGCTGGAGAAGGGTCAGGATTTGGACTTCTTCGATGGCTCTCGAGTACATCATGAGGATTTGGTCTCTGACTTCCTCGACCTTCTTATCCTCCTTAAATGCTTCTCTGAATTCAGCCATCTGCTGTTTGGTGGCTTGTTCTTGGGGGATCCCATAGTAACCTAAGGCGGTTAACACCCTTTCGTTCCTCAACCGCGACTTGAAATCATTCCAGGTTGCTTGGAAGGCGATGTTGTCATTACAAGGTGGTGGTGGGTTTTTGGTGATTTGTTCCAACAGTTTTTCATCAACCCTGATACTGATTGCGTCAACCACCTTGCCACGAATTTTTTGGTCGAAGTCTCTCATAATTATCGATCTCCGCAGGTTAGTTAGCTGGTGAAACTTCCCATCAATCTCCTCGTCCTCTTCTTGGTTCTCAAGTTTCGGTAAGTAGAAGTGTTGGGGAAATTGAGTGCGATCTTGCTCTACCTCCGGTTCCTTTATCTTAACCTCGCGATCGTGTTCCAGCTCCTGGACCTGGGCTTTTTTAGCAGCTCCCCTCTTCTTCTTATTTTTCCGAGAATTCTTGCCTGGTCCTTTATCGGGAGTAAGAGCTCGGTGGAGGGTACTCTTAGATTTTGGACTGGTAACCGGAGTGGCTTGGCTTTCCTTCTTCGGCTTGGAGTTAGGAGTGGTGAAATCCTTTTTTGACTTCGGGGTATTGACCGCGGTTTTTTTATCATCTGATACTACTTGATCGTCTTTTGAGGGAGCTTTATCGGATTCGGACTTAACAACGGCGGCGTCCTGAACTTGGTTCTCAACGATAGTGGTGTCTTTGTCATTGGAGGAGTCATTCACCTTCTCGTTGGAGGACTCGTCCACCTTTGCCTCAACGGAGGATTCAGCAAGTTGCTCCTTGGTGGAGGTATCGTTGACTTCTTTTTCGACAGAGTTACTGGTGTCGTTAGAGGTGTCGTCAACCGGTTTTTCAGCAACGGAATCGTTGACCGGAGTTTTGGTGGGGTTGTCTTCGACCCTCACCTGATTTTCCGCGGGAGTGGCCGGGAGTTGTTGCTCGTCGGAGTTGTTGCCGGCGGAGGAGTTGTCGACAAGTTGTTCGGCAGAAGTAGAGTTTTCGGTGACCTCGACTTGTTGCTCTGCCGACGGATGGTCGGTTTCTGGGGATTCGGAATTGGGAGCATCAACAACGGTTTCCTCATCAGATTTAGGAGGTTCAACAACGGTTTCCTCATCGGATTTGGGGGGTTCAACAACCGTTTCCCCATTAGACTGCGATACGATATCGATGATTTCGGTGGTTGCAACACTACAGATAACCCTGCGTCTTCCCGGAGACTGTTTAACGACTTCGAGGGGTTTTTCGACCACATTGGAGAGTTGTTCAGTCGCTGTAGGGGGTTGTTCGACCTCCTTGGGAGCTTCTTCAGCCATGGTATTGGAGACGGAATCCGCGGTTTGCTTAACCACCTCAGTCTTGGGAGTTGGAACGGACTCCGTAGGTTGTTTGACCAATTTGGACACGGTAGCGGGGGCGGAATCCACGGTTTGTATAACCACTTTGGACTCGGTAGTTGGAACGGAAGGCTTAACCACTTTCGTGGAAGCGGACTCGATTGACATCTTTGGTTGCAAATTGATTGACATCCTTTTTTTAGTGTTACCTCCAACAGAATTAGGTTTCGAAGTTACGCAACCCATTGTTCCAACTTCTACTACTAAGACTCGTATTCGATGGTAAATTTGGCCTGTTTACGGGGAAATGGCAATATGGTAATATAATTCAACTGTTTATGATTATGATCGATTTCCGAACTACTTGACCGATTTCGCAACTATTAACGAACAAGGGAACGAGTTTCGCGTTGTTTATGGATCAAAAATAGGTCGCTCAGCAATGTGCTGTTGTGTGGTCTAAAGTGTAATCATTGTATCATAATGGTGTAAGACTAGGTCTTGGTTAGTTAAAATAAAGTTCATGCTAGTACAATAGTACGACAAAATTAGAGTTCAACTTCTTAAGCCTTAGAAAGGACGGATGCGGCTGGCAGACCCGGTTCCTCAACTTCAAGCGCTTCCTCTGATTCCAGGAACTTTTCTGTTTCTGTGACGTTGGGAGGTGAGTCGAGAGAGGGGTTTCTACACGGGTTGAATTCGGTGACTTCGACTAGAAACCATTTGTCTCTCGCATCGTCAAGACCGGCGGCGGCTACGCAGGGGATGACGTTGGGTCTTAACTGGGGTTATCTCTTGTGTTGCAATCGCCGAAAGACACTAAAATGTTCGATTTACAGCGTGTTTTGCGTAATAAATGCGATTTAAAGGGTGTTTTTGAGAGGGAAAATGAGTCTGGAAAAGGGGTCTAGGTACATTGTGGCAATTCATACTAATCCCCTGTATTCCATACAACATATGTCCTTCAATCGATCCTAGCTTCGGGTGGGGTTT
>Ga0099798_10269_pt1 | contig 17940 bp, 13 predicted proteins | sample Uncmet_Sort29A_1_FD_89870 | JGI IMG/M metagenome (GOLD analysis project Ga0099798, IMG submission 89870) | Marine eukaryotic communities from CALCOFI LINE 67, Pacific Ocean - CN13ID_Sort29A_1 | ecosystem: Environmental > Aquatic > Marine > Oceanic | place: Pacific Ocean: Monterey Bay | collected...
CCTCAAGGGGAGCGTCCTGCCCGCTGGTTCGGATTCTGCTACACACAAAGCTAAGTACTTACTAATACTTCTACGCTACTGTCCTGTCTAACTAGAACAACGGGGGGTAGCTCTCCAGCTTCTCATCCAGGGCGTCGATGTTGGAAGGCAGGCTGCCGTCCACCTTGAGGTGGGCCTCCAGTGCTCCCTCTTGGAGGAGGGCGCCCAGTCTTTCCTGGAGACTGGACCCGTCGCCCTCAAGACAGCCTTCGTTGAAGAGAGGGCGCACCGTGTCTTCAACAGCCACCCTAAACCCCACCGGCTTCAGAATCCGGATATTGTTTACGGCGAGAGGTAGGAAGAGGTTCAGATCTACCTGGAGCCAGCCGTTGCCATCGTCCGTTCCGCGCACAGTGTCTCCCCACTTGAGGAACGCACCTTCGACCCTGTTATCGCGACTTTTGCTCCCCCGATAGTCAACGCCGTTGCCCGGGTTCTTGAGGACGCTGTTGTCGGCCGTGTACAGCTCGCTGCCGTCGTCGGCGTTCCCCAGCAGTCTCCGCGCGTTTTCGAGTAAAGCCCGAGCTCTCTCCTGCTGCTGGCTCAGGACTCTTTGAAAAAGTTCTTCGTCTGATGCGTCAGTGGCGTCCTCCAGTTTGAAGGACGCCCTCATGTCGAAACGGCCCCCGTTAAAGAAGTTTAAGAGGAAACTTGGGCAGCCGCGGTACAACGAGTGGCAAGCCCCAGTGCGCTCTTCGTCTAGCACGAGCTTCTTCCTTGCCAGGACCAACCGGGGATGCTTCGACAGCTGCAGCGCAAGGTTATGGGAACTCACGCCGTTGGGAGTGGCCTTCAGGTAGTCCTTGGGGGCGTTCCCGAAAAACCGTGCGAAGCTGTGCCGATCGTAGCAGAGGTACAACAACGACCTGTAGAACTCGTCCACTCTGGACGCGCGAATGAGCGACCTGGACGTTTTGTTCTCGATGTCCAGCTGCGAGATGTCCAGACCTTGGCCCCTCGAATCCAGCACAGCCTCCGCCAGGCGGTCCCACGTTCCGTGCGCCTGCAGCAGGGCCACGGCCAGCTGATCGCCCTTCACATCGTCGGGATGCTTTCCCGGGTACAGGTAGTCAACGTACACCTGCGGGAGATATCGCTTTACGTTGACGCGAATCTCATAGTTTACCCTCCCTTCTCTGGGAAACAGCAGCCTGCCTAAGGTAGCAAACTTCTGAGCCTGGAAAGTCAATGAAATTCGAAAGTCGGATTCATGGGTTGCCCGCAGGCATCTGGTAGATACTCAGTCTCATGTCGTTGAAAGAAAGCTTACGGATAACAGCTCGGTCAGCGTGGCCGCGTCCACTGGAAATCCCCCGGATTTGCTCCTAGGCTCGACGTCCTCCTTGTACTTCCTCACATCCGCGCGCGAAATGTCCGGAATATGCTTTTTGAGAAATGCTTCGAACGTCTTCAGACTCTCGAACTCGGCACTCCAGGTGTTGATCGCAGTCTGAATAGCTTCGCGAGAGAGAGACACATTCTCGCTGGCAGCGGGTACGAAACCCGAAGCGTTGTACAGGCGGATCCAGCGGCGCGTCTGGGAGAGATAAAAAGGCAACTTTCATTAATTACTGAACGGCAAAGACGCGGGTGAGCCTGCTTGAGAAAATTTGTGAGTCTGCACTAATAGCAGCACTTACCTTGTGGATTCCGATCGTATCTTTGGGGTCCGGGTGGAAGAGTTTGACGGTTTCGAGATAGTCGTTGCTGTACTCCATCACCTTGCGCAGCTGCTCTTGCTCTGCCCCGCTCAGTTTCAGCTGCGCGCGCGCCGTTCGCGTCTCCCAATCCCGTTGTCTCTTTTGGACCAGGTGCTCACGCAGCAACCCTCCTGCGGATTTGCCGGCGGTTAGTTCTGGGTGGTGGGCGGGGCGGACGGCGGGAGTTAGTAGTTGACTTCCGAAGATGCCAGCCACCGTGAGCCAGAAGGGCTTTCTACGGCGGAGAAGCTGAAGGTTCATGTTGATATGAGTCTTGCGACGTTGGACGAGATGTCTCTGTGACCTGCCCTGCTTATTATTGGGGAAGGAAGGGGGTCGATGGTACTGCATTTTGAAAGCCTTTTTGCCCTAAAGCCGTGAGAGTGAGGATTGTCCGAGAGAGAGGAGCGAGACTGGTAGGGAGAAGAACTTGACTGGATTTAAGCCGATTTTGGGTGAGAGAAGAGAACCTGAATCAGTCACGGAGAACACTCGGAGTAGCCACGCGGTGAATCCTCAGAGCTTCCGCAGGTTTCTTCAAATTTCGTCTTGACAATGAGAGCCTAACCATCCCACACACCGCCATACACCTAGCCTCACTCCCAGTCGTCCCTCCAGCGTTTGTTAAGATCCTTTCCGTAAAATTCCCACTCTCCCCAGCCACCCCCCGCCTGCTTGCGCTTCACGAAGATCTTGCTTTTCTCGAACCACCATTCCGTGTCTGGTGTCCGCATGTATCTCGACCCGGTTCCGTCCGTCTCCGCCACAAATTCCCCGCACCGGGTGAGCTGCAGGCTCTGCGCGCCCTTGGGCTCCTCATACTCGTGGTACTCCTCGCGAGCCTCATCCATGGCGCCGCTCTTCCACCGGAAGTGGCTCAGCTTCGCCGGCACGTCCTTCAGGACTCTCGTGGTGCTGGCGCTCAGCGGCGGCTGCCCCTCCCAAGTGCCGATGATCCAGCGCTGCGGGGTGTACTCCTCTGCACCTGAATCTTCGTCGTCCGAATCGTCCTGGCCCTGGTCGTGCACACGGAGCAGGCCCACCTCGGTCAGCTCCCCGGTCTGCTCTCGGACCACGTACACAGGCTCGTCCATTTCGCCCATTTTGCTGCCCACCACCGTGAAGCGCATCGGTTTGCTCGGGTCATTGTCGAAGAAGTTCAGGATCTTGGTGCCCGAGGGAAGCTGCGTCAGAAACCGCGCGCCGAACGCGTGCCTGCGCAGCGCCTCCGCGTCGCGCGTCCGCTCCGGGTGTGGCGGCAGCGCACAGTCTCGATGTCGCCGGGCATGCTGAAAGTTAAGATGTAAACGTGCTGGATATTAAATCCCGATAGCACTCTCTCTCTCTCTCTGAAAGTTGGGCCTGTTTGACGATCAAGGAGCAAAATGGAGCGAGATTCAAAGACCTGAACCCCGTCAAGGGACTGCGGGTGATCCATTCTGTTCGAACTTTGAACGCAGTCTTCGACGCATTCTGGAGGACGGCGGGAGGTGAGAATTGGATGAACTTGATGGACACGAGCAGGAAACCCAGATTTAGATCGATAGGGAAAATTGCGACGAAGTCTGTTGCATTTTAAACCAGAACAACCAACGGCTCACATCCTGGGTGCCGACACAGCGGCACGCCATCCAAATTGTCATGGGTGTTTAAACTAGGATTATGATTGGTAAACCACGGGGAGAGCTTGCTTCAACTTGGTCAATCCCACTTACACCGAAAAGCTACACAGGATCTGACGTGAGTAGACCGCATCAAACGAACGATTCATGAGGTCTAGCCTTCCAGAGGGTTGTTTGCTACACGGAATTCTCCACTTACGCGCCCATTGCCCCATAGTTCAGCGGCACCGGTAGCGGCGGTGTCGGCAGCGCGGGCGCTCCAGCGGGCACTGCGGGCACCATCATCAGCGGCAGCATGGCCGGTGGTACGGGCGCTGCCGGCATGCCGGCCGGCAGTGGTGCGGTCGGCTCCGGCGTGCCGTTGGCGGCCACCGGCGGAGCCCCTGACGTTCCCACAGCGGCCACGGGCGCTCCCACCACGACTTGCGGGGGTTCGGCGGTCGGCTCGTAAAGCTTGGGATTCCAGCAGCATAGGAGGTGGAGCGTGGAGAGCGCGCTCGGAATACAGGCCCACGGAAGCTGCACGACAACGCCGCACAGGAGGGGCGCCCACGTTGCCGCATAGTTGAGAACGTGGAGGAAGACCTGAAACAGCACCGCGCCCGTAAGCTGAGGACCGTCCCAGCTGCACACCGTGTACAGCCCACATCCGCAGATCCCGGTGAACAGTTTGAGCCCGCAATCGGGCGCCCTCTGGCGATCGCAGCCGCATGATGCCATGGGACCCAGCCCGGTGTGATCCACGCGGGGAGCGCCCTCAGCCGGTTTGTAGATGGTGGGCTTCCAGCAGAACAGGTGCATCAGGGAGAGGAGCGTTACCATGGGAAGTCCGAGTGGGAGGAAGGCGACGCAAAACCCATAGATGCTAGTGAGGATCACCTGGATAATCAGCGCCTTGTTTTCGCGACCGCCACCGTTCCAATTCCAGACCACGCTGGTGCCTTGACCGAAGACCCCGCTGAAGCACAGGAGCAGGCAGCTGGGCGGCTGCCTGCGGTCGAAGCCGCAGGAGCCCGTTGGACCGAGGCCGATCTCGTCCACACGAGGAGGACGGGAGGATGAGGAGGCAGGTGCCATAGTGAACTGTCTCTTACGTATACTGGAAAAGTCGGTGGTTCACTGGCGGGAGCGGGAAAGGGAGGGAGATTCATTAATGCGTCTGATAGCGGTGATGGATTGGATGATTTCTCGATGTGTGTTGGATGCTGTGAAGAGAGATAGAGAGCGACGTTGTGCAGTCAGATAATAATGTTATGTCATTGGCGAAGTGGGGATTATGCGGGGAACACGGCGAAGCTGCTCCCTGCGTGCGGTTCATCTATTAGTTGTTTCATGCAACAGTCTTATATCAAGTATCAACGGGGTTTGAACGCAGTCGTACTTGTCGGCGACGGACCGCCTCAGCTACACACCTCGACCGCCAACGTTCCACACAGCGTCCCCAGCGACCTTCCGGCCACTATGAACGCAGCTCTTGGTCGTCCTTTTGCCTGGCGCCCCACAGAGGATCTGCGTTCCGCCAGTTTTGTTTGTTTTGTTTCCATGAATTCAGAAGAGCCAATTCCGCACTTAAGCTACGCAGGGCATAAACAGCGCACAATAGCAGCGAGGATGCGGTAATCTCGTGCCCAAAGGGGCCTCCAGCGGGGGGCGACGACAGTCTCCGGATTCTCCTGGCCCTGCCCGCCGGTCGCTGGGTGGCCTTCTTCCCTCTGACTCGCCTTCAGCGCGGCTCTCTGGACACAGTCTTGAACGTAAAGCTTAGCCATCCGTGCTTCCCTCTGACTCGCCTTCAGCGCGGCCCTCTGGACACAGTCTTGAACGTAAAGCTTAGCCATCCGTGCTTCCCTCTGACTCGCCTTCAGCGCGGCTCTCTGGACACAGTCTTGAACGTAAGCCTGCCGTGCTTCTCCCTGACTCGCCCTCAGCGCAGCTCGCTGGACGCAGCCTTGAACGTAAAGCTTAGCCAGCCGTGTTTCCCTCTGCTCCGCCCTCAGCGCGGCTCGCTTTGCACAGTTGCGAGCGTAGAGCCTCTTGTTTTCGTCAGTGAATGCCCTCCACCACTGCTCTGGACATCTGGACAGGTCCTCGTCCGATCCGACGGCCATGAACTCCACCCATTCCCCGGCAGCGGTCGGGTCGCCCTGGAGGCGCGCGACGCGTAATTCCAGCTGCTCAAACTCGTCGCACGCTTTCACGGTGTCCCAAACTTGGTCGGGGCTCACCGGGGCGTCGCTGAGAGGTTCGCCAGCCAGGGTGAACAGGCGGAAAGTGGAATCCTCTGGGTGTCCATCTGCGACGTCAATCTCGACGGAGAGCGCAAGGAACGGCACGGCCAGCCGTTCCCACAGCTCCTTCCTGACATCTCCTGTGTCACTCGCCCAGCTAGCTAGCTCCCGAACCGTAACCTCCGCGCTCGCGTGGAAGCAGCTGGTTAGGAAGTCCACGTCCTCCCTCAGCGGATGGGTTCGTCGGAAGTTAGCCTTCTCCAGGAACTTGCCGTTCTCTGCGGCGAGCGCCAGAAGATACTCAGGGTCGGAAACCCTCCTGAGAAACTCGTCGCGGGCGGTTTTTCCTTCGGCGCCGCCTTTAGCCGCCCAGTCGGCTACTGAGGTGTATCTGATATCTGGGTTTGCCTCGAAGCACCTGGTGAGGAAATCGACGTCCCGCCTCCGCGCGTGGTCTTGTGGGAAGTCGGCCCTGTTGAGCAGGGCACCCGTGTCCGCCCTGACAAGCCCCAACAGGTACTCGGGGTCAGAAACCTTCTGAAGGAACTGAGACTCTGCTGCGGCCGCCGCCTCTCCACCCTCGTCCCAGGGTGCTACAGAGAATCTTGGGAGATGGGCCACGTCGGTATACTTTTGCTTGGGGTTGCTTTCAAACGCGGCGAAGAGAAAGTTGACATCCCGCCTAACTGGTGCGTCCTGCGGTACGAGCCACGACAGCGGGCCTAGCTGCGCCCTCGACCGCCCTCTAATCACAGCCAGAAGGATATCCGGATCGGACCGCACTTCCTCGGAAAAGCTATTAGAGTAAGAAGTGAGAAGTTGGGGGTAGTTGCGGACGGCCGCCAGAACGATATCCTTGTCATTCCGCATGCGGGAGGGCAGCCAGCCCGAACTTGTGGGCGTCAGCACCCCGCCGTCCGCTGCAGCCGCCGCGAGAACCACGGTCCGATCGTTGTAGAACGTCGAGTCTGCATAAAACAGATCGCGACCGAGCTTGCTAACCGCCGCGAGTACGACGCGCCTGTTCCTGCCCCACTTTCTGGGGAGCATGCGCAGACTGAGATCAGATCCGCGGACAGCCGCGACCACGAATTCCTCATCGTTTTGCAGCTCTCGGCTGGCGTGATAAAGTGCGTTTGCGTTCACGCTCACGGCCCTCAGCATGAACTCCCTGTTACTGAGCACAGCCGCGGGAACGTGCAGGAGCGCGTTTGGGCCGTCCTTCCGCAGGCTCTCCAGGATGGCGGGAAACTCGGATCCGGTGTTGTAGCTCTCGTAGCCCATGTCCGGAGGTGGAGTACTGGAGCCAGCGGCCTTGAAGAGCAGCCCCCACGCCGGGCGCACGCCGACGGTGGTGGCAAGCTTTATCTGAAGGCAGAGTCGCTTGAAGTTGAAGGAAGGCATCCTTGTGGTGATGAAAGTGTAAGTAGTGTTCAGAGTGTCCGGAAGAGGACTATGTCGACGTATTAACCGCAGAACGCGTGGTTCTCTGTTGTCAAAGGGATGGGGGATTGTATTGGATGGTGCGAGTGATGCTTCGATGTGATCATGATGAGACTGACGTTTTTAGATGTCGTGGAGACGGTGAATTATATGAACAGAACAAACGAGGATTCAGATCCTGGGTGCCGACACAGCGGCACACTGTGCACGTTTCAATCGGTGTTTAGACTATGATTGGTAAACAACGGGAAGACATTCAACTAAGACTTGGTCAATCCTGATCAGACCGAATAACTACACAAGACCTGATATCAGCATTCTGAGCAAGCGACTGCACAAAGCTCTCGACTTTCACACTCCGGCCCCTCCCCATTTCCCATTTCAAAATTCGCCCCGCATCCCGATCCTCCCTGCTTCCCGATTCCTCCTCCCGCTCTCCCGATTCTAATATCTCCCCATTTAGCGACTGCACCCCTCTCTCACGCGCCCGTCGCCCCATAGTTCGGCGGCACCGGCAGCGCGGGCGCCCCGACCGGCGCTCCCTGAGCGGGAGCCACCACTGCCGGCGGCGCGACCGGAGGCATGGGTGGCTGCGGCATGCCGGCGACGGCGACCGGCGGAACCACTGGCGCTCCCACGGCGGCCACGGGCGCTCCCACCACGACTTTCGGGGGCTCCGGGGTCGGCTCGTACAGCTTGGGGTTCCAGCAGCAGAATTGGTGGAACCAGGAGAGACCGACTAGCCAGGGACAGAATTGGTAGGGCCCCAACAAATGCAGGAGGTAAATAATGGTCTGGAGAAGCACTGCGCCCGTGACCTGCGGACCGTCCCAACTGCACACCGTAAACATGCCCGCGCCGAAGAGTCCGGTAAGACACTGGATTCCACACCCGGGGCGCTTTTGGCGATCGCAGCCGCACGATCCCATCGGACCTAGCCCGGTCACACGATCCACGCGAGGACCTCCAGCTGTAGGTTCGTAGAGGGGAGCCTTCCAGCAGAAGAGGTGCAGCAGGGACACGAGAGACACGAAGAGGAAGAAAGCGATGAAGGTTCCACCGTCCACCCCCAAATTCGCGATCAGCGAAGGCGAGGAGATAGTGTGGAGAATACCTTGGAAAATAATGGCGTTGTTGTTGAAACTGGCACCCTGCCAATTCCAGACCACGAGACAACCATGGCCGGTGATGCTGGCGATACACTTGAGCATGCAGCTGGGCGGCTGCCTGCGGTCGCAGCCGCAGGAGCCCGTTGGACCGAGACCGATCTCGTCCACACGAGGCGGAAGGGAGGGGGCAGGTGCCATGATGAAGTGAAGTGGAGTAGATCAAGTTAGGGGGAAGGGTTACTGTACTATGTAGCCTAAACTTTAGACTGTCCAAACTTTAGACTGAAGAAGTGAATGGTTCACTGACGGGGGCGGGAAAGGCGGGGATGGAAAGTATGATCATGGCGAAGCGGTGAGATGGTTCCTCCACTTGGGAGCCTGGATGAGATCGATTCTTTTCCCTCGTGCCTCTTCATTCTTGACTCTCCGGACTGGGAAACGTCGTATCTATGGCGAAGAACATATGAGCGTGATCACGTCGCTACCAACATGGGGTCGGGCTTTTGCAACGTTTGTCAATGGACTCAATAACAGCACACGCAACTACACAAAAAGGGAACTGAGCCAAACGGTATTGGTGCAATTTGCAACGAAGGATTGCTTGAAATACAACTCAAATAGGTACACAACAGCTACACAAAATCACACCTTCTGTACTTCAAAATCCTTCCCTCCGCGACAGATTCCCCCCTCGTTATCACAGATAATCGCCGTCCACACATCTAGTCGTCCTCCTCCGGTGCGGACGCTTCAGGAATTGGGTTAACCGGTAGGGGCGCCACCGGCAGAGCGCATTCAGGCATGTTAGGGATGGTGGCTCCGTAGTTTGGAACGGTGGCCTGGTTGGGAACCTGCTGCCCCACAGGCACAGTGACGTACTGCACAACACCGAATTGTTGTGGGGCGACCGCCATCGGGGAGCCGACCATCGCACCAGGTCCAGTAACCATACCACCGTTTTCCGTTCCGAATCCCGGATGTGCCTTCCACAGCTTCGGCCTCCAGCACGTGCAGAGGTGGACGGTGGCCACCAGGAGGAAGAGGTTGAGGGTCATGGACATAGTGAGGAAGAAGAGAACGAGGCACACGGCCTGCACGATCAGCGGCGCCTCCAGTTTGACACCATCCCAGTTCATCACGGTGAATACCCCACCACCGCAGCATGTGCAGCACAGGATACAGCAGTTCGGTTCCTCCTGGCGCGAACAGCCGAAAATGCCGGTGGGACCGAGGCCATGCTCGTCGGTCTGGGGGTCGCTGGGGTAAGGAGACATCGCTAAGAATAATGCTGACAAGTATTGATGCTGGTTCAATGGAGGCGCTGTGGGGCAGGGACGGGGGTGGGATGGGGAGAGGGGAGTAGTTGTCGGTCCACCGTGTGGTTGCGGTTAGATCTCAGGATGGATGGGTGACGATTCTTTACTCTCGGTGTGGACTGCCGTGGTGATTCTGGTCTCTCTTTGAAACGAACGGTACTTGGTCCAGAACACATCGGCATTCCATTGAAACCGAAGAGAGGCGCGCAGCCCCTTCCTAGCACGTGACGTTGTTACATGAGATGTATCCCGCTTTCGCGGCGGTTAAACTGCTGTGAAAACCTATCGAACATGACTGGAAGGCAAAAACCTACTCACTTGCCCTAGAAACTACTATAGACTTGGTCCACTAAACTTAGACTACTCGACAAAACTACTTCAACTTCTCAGAATATCTTGTGGTCGATTCTGCAGTGCATCATCGCCGTGGTCTTGAACCTTCCGCCTCCAAATCTTTGCTCTTCCTCCATTGTCTTCTGCCGCTTCAACTGCACCAGCGATGTTCTTTTCGCCAAACTTTTTCCACCAGTAGTATCCGCCGTCGCGCTCACGCTGGCTGCCCTCACTCCTGCTTCCCCCTCCTGAAACCGCTTGTTCGTTGTCACATACATGTCGCTAAAAATCCCGCCCCTACACTCCGCGAAAAACGGCTTCGTCGAGCTCCCGAAGTCCCGCGCTCGCGCCGCTTGGCTGGCCGCTCTGCCGCGACCCCAATCCTCCTTTACGATGTCGTAATTTTCCCCAAATATGGTGCTGGAACTGTGGCTGCCCCTGAGCACTTGTTGTCCCTCCTTCTGATCCGTCTCCCGGGTGATCTTACCGCTGACGAAATTCCGATCTTTGGTCACATTCAGCACGCTGCACTGGTTCTCCTTTAGCACGCCCTTGACGTCGGAGAGGGCGCGTTGGTCGTGCTCACGTTTCATTTCGCCACTCCCTGGAAGTTTCGGTGGTTTGGCTCGGGTAACGCTCTCTCTAGCCTCCGGCGAAAAATCTGCTGGCGAGCCCTTGTCCCCGTACGACAGGCGGTGACTGCTCCCAGCAGAACGGGATTGGTTGTGCTGCTCCACCACACTAACGACGGTCCCCGGTCCTGCTCCTGCTGCGGGCGTGTCCGCTGGCGTGTCTGTGGTAACCACTGTCTCTGCCTTATAAAATCCACCATAACACTTCGGGTTAGGGCTGAGACCGAGGCCGAAGCTGGAATGGAGGCCGTTCTTGATTGGGGCGGCCTTCAGGGAGGAGACCGTGTTGAACCCGTACAGGACGTGGTGGGGATCGTCGAAGGGTGTACGCGGGGGGGAACGCCCCTGCTGCGAGCGTGCTGTGGATTTGGGAGTCTGAGGTTCTGGTCCAACCGTCGAAGCCCGTCTAAAGGCCGCCACCGTCCCTGAACTTAACCCCCGACACGCGTTGTGCATCTTCCTTCTCATGGTGTTCCGCTCCAGATATTCACCCCGAAGGTCCGCATCGAACCTGAACTCTTCACTCTGAGGCACGGGATTCTTTCCCGCTTCCACCAAAGCCTCATCCCTCCCATATTCTCCCCTCGTGATCCCCTCGTTCCTCACCCGCCCTTTCAACTGGACCTCCGCGGCGTGTTTGGCCGCAGCGGTGAAGGTGGACTCCTTGGACTGATCAACCCTGTGGATATGCCTAACGTAGGCTTGCTGGCGCGGCGCGTTGTCGCCGGCCACCTCGTCGACAGAGCGGACGTGGTGGTGGATGAAGGGGTTGCTTGATGGCGCTGCTATACCTTCATCGTCCGATCCCGATCCTCCGATCGGAGACCCTCCTGACCCTCCTCCGAGTCCAGGCCGCGCCGGATCCTTCGTCGACCTTGGGTAGTGGACCTCACAGTCATTGTGAGTAGGTGGTCCTTTCCCCGGGTACTGATCCTCGTGGTCTTTCGGCCTGTGAACCACATCCCTTAACTCGTCAAAAGCGTACTCCCTCTTCCTCGCCAGCCGCTCCGCGCGGTGCTGGGTGCCCCCGGCGGTTGGGTTCATGTCAGCGAGAAGGTCCCTGTCATCGACTACCGGGTCATCTATTGGGGTGCCCAACGATCCCGTCGCCAACAGGTACTCCGCATGATCGCTTGGCTCATGGTTCTTGTGCCGAAAGAACTCGGGGAGGGACTTCCTCTGGTGAATCCGAATTTCCTTACAATGCTCAGCCCCCTGCGAATGAGCCCGGTTATTGAAGGGATGCATCCTTAAACCTTCCGGGTGAGCGGGGGATGTAGCGTGCTCGGCGACTCGGTTCACTTGTTCAGCAAGAGAAAGATCAAGAACCGGAACGGCAGGGGTGGGACGTTGAGATTCGACAGAGAACGGCCGCTGGGACTCACCTACCCGGGGTGCCATACTCTGCGACCGTTGCTGTTGTTGGGCCCGGGGTTGCACGCCGATCTTTGGACTAACCTGATCATCCTCATCAGCGCTTGCGCTAGCACTACCTCCGTTGGCGCTCGCCGTCGCACTGTTGTCCTCCTCAGTTGAGCTCTTGTTGGTCCCTCGCCAGAGGTCCCGGGTCGAAGCTCCGGCAACCTTTCCCTCGGACGCCCACTGCTCACTGACGCTCGGTCGCCTGCCGCGCGGAGACTTCGGTACCGTTACTTTTTGGGTCAGTTCCTTCTTCCGTCCTTGCCGCCTGGCCGCTGTTAAAACGGCGCCCACACTCATCGGTAAACCTGGTTTGCTCCGCTTCACCGGGGTGAACGGGAGCGACTGGCTGGGCGCCCCACACGCTGCACGTTGATTGAGGACACCCGGAGCGGCCGTGGGAATAAAGCCCTGCGGTGCGTATCCCTGTCTAGAGGTATCTTTCGCGAAAGCGTCCGTCGGCGAATTGAACAGACTGCCCGGACTCTTGACGCCGCTGGGGTTACAATCCTCGTACGCACACCACCTCGCTCCCGCGGCGTCCGTTTCCGCTTTCGCCACCGTATTCCCCCGACCCACCTCCGATTGACCCAGCTCGTGCTGGAAAAACTGCTGCCGCTGGTAGCGCATTAATTCGTCAGCGTAGCTTTTCCCTTTTAGAGGGCAGTGATCTAACGTGGGGTTATCCCTACCCCCTCTATGTTTCCCCAGATGCGTATCCCGGTGAGTACGGACCTTGGCCTTGACATCTTCAGCATGCTGGTAGAGAGGCTTGTATTGTTGGAGGCCGGAAGTGAATCCCGTGGAGGGATGTCCTGCGGGGAGAGCCTCAGCCGCCCTATCTAAAAGCTCGTGCCCACCTGGAGCGATTACACCCGTAGTACCTGGACCTGGTCCCTGACTTCCGTCCCGCCAGCGCTTCCCACCGAACTGAACCTGGCTAAGCGGTAGCGCTTCCCGCCCGGCATCAGTGCTGAACTCCATGTCTTGGTTGTAGGAACTGTGGCCCTTGGTGGGAATCTCCGCCCACTCCCGGAATAATTTTCCATTCTGGGCCTCATAAGCTGCTTTGGTATCGATACTTGTCCGATTCACCTTCGTAATAACGCCCGTACTTCCATCTCCCTTCTTAGCCAGATCCCGCCGGTGCACCCGCTCGTTGTGGTGGCTGTCTTCTTCTCTTCTCTTGCCCTCAAACCTCCCCGGACCGCCGTTCTTCTCCGGGTGGTGATGACTATCCGGGTTATCGATGCAGTGGTGGAGTTTATCATCAGGGGAGGGGTTGAAGACGTGATCCTCGTGCCGGTTGGTATAACCTTTGGCTTTGGAACGCATCTGGTTCCAAGAGTCGTCGGTCCGCTGGTCGTGGACGTCGTGGCAGCGCGGTCTGTCCTCCCCCCGATCATCCGAAGCAGCCTTAGCCCTCTTGGCTGCCGCCCGTTCTTCCCTCCGTTCATGAATCTCTCTATGAATAGACTCCTTATTCCTGCCCGAGATTATTTCGCCGAAATCCATCGTTCCATCGAACAGAGGGTGCTTTTTCCCGGTGACTTTCTGCTTCTGGAGGTGCAGTCGACCTTCGTCGGAGAATTTCATGAACCCCCGGTGAGCTGGGTGGTTGTGGAGGCCGCGGGGACAGCCCGTTTCCCTCGACTTAACGGACAGCCTTCTGCTTGCCCTCGACGCGGGTGGAGGAACGACCCCAACGGGAGGTTTGGTGGTGGCGTGGCCGCCGTGATGGTATTCGTGGAGGTCAACAGCGTGAGAGAATGTAGCTTGCGCGGTTTGGGGATGAGGATGATGCCCGTGCGCGAAATGGGGCACGGGTGCCTTGGTGGTCTCGTGCCCTCCGTGAGAGTAGTGGTGGGCGGGCTCCTCACGATGGTCATGATGGTCGTCCGCCGGACTGCGGAAGGGACTATCCTTGCTCTGCCGTCCCGCCGCCAGCGGTTTCCTGCCTCTATCCCCCGACTCTCCGAGGTTCCCGCCCGCGTTGACGATGACCTCGCCCCGTCGTTTCGCACCCGCAGCTGGGAATAACACTCTCGAATGCGGATGAGATGGCATTTCCGGCCGGTAGTACGTCGGAATCTCGGACGGATGCGGATTAGCTGTCGTCGTGATGTTGTTACCCTGGGGTACCTTCGGAGGTCGGTCGGCACCGGCGATTTTCTTGGTGAGTTGATGGACTTGGTGGGTGGCGCCGGTCGGGCCCTTCAGGGGGGCCATAGAGCTGACCGCCGTGTGTGAGCCGTCACCGTGATCCAAGACGGTGTTGGGTGCGGTGTTTGGGGGGACGGCGGACAGAGCTTGGTGAGCAGGGAGGGGAGCATGGTGACGAACGGTGTGGTGAGATGAGGCATGATGGGACGAGGAATGGGCGGAGGCGGAACGACCCATGGTTTGGTTGTGGGTGTTGGAGTTACAGTTAGGGAGTTGGTGTTACAAGTAGGAGGTTGATGTTGTAGTTGGGAGTTAGAGGGGTGTTGTGGGAATTTTTAGACTATGGTATGGCGATCTAATGACGTCTAATGCGACCTCGAGAGATTCGGGGTTGCTGTAAGGGTTGGGATAAGGGGAATGGAGTGTGTGCCGTCTTGCGCACATTGGACCGCGCTTGCTGTCGTAGAAGGAACGGATTCGTGATCGCCTTTATTCCGGCGCTGGATCGTGACACTGGTGGCTGATTCTTGTGCCGATGGCTGAAGAAACGAGTTGACACGGTGATGAACGTCGAGGTGGAACAAACACTGCATGGCTCGGATACTGCCTAGAACTTCAAACGGATACGTAATGATACAACGAGGCCTCTCAAACTACAAAATCGCGCTGCAGCAGCCGCTACTGGGTAGCAACTTGCCAACACCTAATAAAGAGCGCCAAAGAACTCACCCCGCTAGAAAAACCCATCCTGGAACTCCATGATCCCCTTCACCTGAGCGTCCACTAGAAGAACCCGTCCTGAAACTCCATTATTCCCTTCACCTGAGCGTCCACTAGAAGAACCCGTCCTGAAACTCCATTATTCCCTTCACCTAAAAGAACCCGTCCTGAAACTCCATTATGCCCTTCACCTAGAAGAACCCGTCCTGAAACTCCATTATACCCTTCACCTGGGCGTCCACTCCTTGGATCATCAGTCCTTTATGCAGCCCCGTCTTAGCGTCCAACCCCCCACCCTTCCAGCTCCCCACTAAATCCACGTTATCCCCCTCATCGGGTGGTGGAGGGATACCTTGTTCCATCCCAGCCTCGATCTCTTTATCACTGGCCCTGAATCCGTGGAATATCCACCGCCCATCTGTTGCTCGCGGAATAAAGTACTTCTGCAACCTCCCCGCAAATCTCTTATCATCTAAAAATTCCGTTACCCCAATCAGCCCCCCAGGAATTTTCTCCATGGGAAAATCGAGCTTCAGGATCTGTCGGAAGGTCTCCACCGTGCTTGGCGCCAGCAGGATGTCCATCTTGGGCTTTTGGACGCGGTTGGCTATCATGGCGTTTTCATCATCACACGGACAATCTGTTTCTCCGACCACGGTCGACCAAAACGGTCCTCCTGCTCTTGTGCCCGGTCCTTCTCCCCTGGTATCGGGGCCGGCTACGCACCCGAAATCCGCCGAATATGCTTCTTGCCCCGGCTCCGTGGAAAAACTGGACATCGCTGTGTCCCATTGCGCTTGAGCTTCGGCTTCTTCGGCGGCGAGACGGTCGGCTTCCTCCTTAGCGGCTTTATTCTCCTCGCTGTCTTCCCCCGTTATCCTTCCCCTTGCGTCGGCTAACTCCCCCCGTATCGACGATAACTCCCCTCCCGATTTCCCCACTTCAGCCCGCTGCTGCCAGCCCATGCTGTCGACGGTTTCCTGGTTAGCTTCCTCTCTCGCTGCTTGGATCGATTCCATCCTTTCTCCTTCCTTTGTTAAAGGTGGTTTGTTCTGCTCGTTCAACAAATCATCTTGGCTGCTTGCGGGGTCACCGTTGACAGCGGTGGAGGGGTCGACTTGGCCAGGGTCGCTCATGGCCTCAGCGGGGGTTGCGACTTCGGGACCGGGGAAAGCGGAGGACCGGAAGGAGTGCTCGTGGTGATCGTGATGGTCATGACGGTGGTTGTGATGGTGGCGACCAGCTGCGAACGAGGTGAAACTCGAGGGCAAGACGGCGGAGAGCGTTGTGGAAAGCTTGGAGCGGAGACCCTCGACGAAGCTGGTGAAGGGAGACAAAGGTGTGGTTGCATGATCCTCCACAGCTGGTAGTACCCGCTTGTTCGTCGCTCCCGGCGCCATCACATCCGCCCCCACAACCGTGACGTCCCTGGACAGTCCCTTAAACACCCTACCTGGGCCCCTCCGTCCTAGACTGGTGAAAACCGTCTTGCCGTTCGAAGGGAGCTCGTACCGCTGGCCGGAAATCAGAGCGGATTTGTGGTTGTATAACTTCTTCCCAGCTCCACATCCGGCCTTAATCCCGCCTCGCGCCACGCCTTTCTTGTCCACAAACCCCGTGAACTTCGCCCTCTCGTTCACGTGCCACAGCCCGTCGCTGTCCCTGATCCCGTACGTATATTCCGCAGGAGGCTGAATCACCCCCCCAGGACATGCGCACGGTTTCACAACCAGCATCGGCTTTATCGCCGTCGTTAATCCATACCGATATCCAGGCATGGCCTGGCGGTTGACCGGGTGGCCGCCGACGCAGGACCAGTCCTCGACCTTCGCCTTGCTGCCGGGTGTGGCATCAGAGGCAATCCAGGAGGGGTTTGTTTCGGAGAAGTGGTCGATGAGCTGGATGGTCATGGTTGGAAATACGGAACAAATGTCCTACACGAAGGCTATCCAGCTGCTGGAGGGTGCGGTTTCCACTGGGGATTTCAAGGCTCTCAAAATCACGGACAGTTCAACAACCTCCACTCAGCACCACTCTCGCACAACCCCAAGCCTTCTGAACACGCTTTCCATCTCCTCAGCGTCAGCCACGAGAGCCGCACAACCCGTCTGTATGTTACCGATGTTTTGATTCCCTTTAAGATATGTACTTCTGATACAAAATGGAGATCCGAGAGACGCACTTTCACGTCCTTTCTTGGATCTCGGTGTTGTGTCGGCCCGCTAATACCGCCTGTAGTAGTGGGCTGGACAGGATTGACTGCTACACACTGCTCTTCTGAGCGTATCCACAAGTTACTGTTGGTTCCTGGTACGAATTTCCCGATAACTGTTTAGTCTGGCGTCCGCCTTCTTGCTTGTCGACGGCGATATAAGTTCTTTTTGGCTTGATGTGCCTTTGAGAAGCGTAAAAATAAATCTGTTTTCACCACAACTTTACTTGAAGTCTTAGTTAGTTAGTACAACTCGTAATACTGTGGGTAAGTCTGTGTACCCGTACATGATAAATACATCCTCCCGTGCTAGTATTATCTCCCAAACATCTGCTAGCTCCCCCCGTCCTCCGCGCTCTCCTCTCCGCTCCGAAATCTCCTCTAAATAGAATGATTATCTCCTCTAATCGAGTCCTCTGATTACTTACTCTGCCTCGTCCCCGGGCCCGCATCGGACGCCACACTGCTAGCGTGTATCCGGCTCGCCTTCCCCTCTCCGGTCGGTAACGGGACCTCAATAAATGGGTCCGCCTCGCTCGTTTGCTCCACGCTCGAGGTCTCGCCCGGCAGCCCCGTCTCTTTCCTCGCCCATCCCGGCGTCAAACTATCATAAATATCTCCGTGCTGGTGCTGGGACCCCCGGAGGCTGCCCGCCCTAGTGGACTGGGGAGTGTGGGACTGGCGCTGGCTGTCGAACCCCACCTTGCGTTGCGGAGTCCCCGCCGTCATCGCACTCCCGTCGGACCGGTGAGAGGCGGGCATGGAAAGGCGGGTCCCCTGCGTCGCCCGCTCACTCGCTCTCGCCGTCTGGCGCCGTTCCCGCTCCGCCTCAAATTCCCTGCGGGCTTGGGCCATTTCTCTATCCTCCCTTGCCTTCAGTTTTCTCTCCTCTTCCGTTCGTTTAGCTTGTTCCCGTTCCGCTGCTCTTTCCGCTGCCGTTTCGCGTCTGTAATCGGCCTCTTCGCGAGCGTCGAGCATGTCCTCGATGGCGTCATCATCCGCCT
>Ga0099798_10270_pt1 | contig 17853 bp, 14 predicted proteins | sample Uncmet_Sort29A_1_FD_89870 | JGI IMG/M metagenome (GOLD analysis project Ga0099798, IMG submission 89870) | Marine eukaryotic communities from CALCOFI LINE 67, Pacific Ocean - CN13ID_Sort29A_1 | ecosystem: Environmental > Aquatic > Marine > Oceanic | place: Pacific Ocean: Monterey Bay | collected...
ATTACCTACATCCCCTTCTCCTTGGAATCTTCGTTTCTTTACTGACTTACAAAAAGAGGAGTATAATGATCTTAACCAAAATATGGGAATGGTAGAACATACGAAATTGAATCAAATGAATAAAACTATTACCTCAACCATCTCATTACCAGGAGATCCATTAGATAGTCATACTAGAATTATTCCTATGAGGCATATCAATGCATATGACCAGTTGAATGCAGTTGGCATGGGATTGGAGGGGTATACTGAAGGTGATTTATTGATTACTTTTCCACAATGTCGTGTGGATTGCAACCCCATGTTTGATGAGGCTGCTAAATATGCTGAAGATCCTTTAGGATTTAAATACAAGAATTATAATGCAGCACATATTAGATTGTTTGGTAGTGTGGAGGAGATAGGAAGAGTATTTGGGATATGATAATTAGTATGTTGCTATGTGATTTGATCGATCGATCTCTCTAAATGTATACAGTACTTCCGTTTAGTATGATTGTTACGACTCTTTGTTCTCGTATGATATCCGTTTTTAAAAACTTCTGCCATCAAGCCTATTCTCTTTCGTTTCGTACTTCCATCGTCTCCGCGTAGCATGCTATCGTCCATTTTTGAAATCCTGTCTGTCAAAGTTTTTCAACTAAAACTATATATCAGCCTATATTATGTTATGTATAGTTAATATAGTGTTAGTTTAAATGTTTGATATTAGTGGTAAATACCGTTGCATATTTATTTGTAGATTACCTGTAGATAATCGATAGAGTTATATAGTTAATAACACTAAGTAATTTTTGTAGTTTAATAAAATGCCTGGCTCTTCTTCCCATAACCGAGATAGAAAGGATGATCATCATCATGATAACTCTCATGATCATAGTGCTCATCATGGTTTTAGTAATATAAAAAATCATATTCTTCATCCTATCCACGGCGGTCATCACAGCGATCATGGACACCACGATGATCATCACGACGATCATCATTCTTCTTCTAGATCAAATAATAAAGAAGTCCATACATCATCATCCCATACAGCAGATCCAGATTTCAAGCATCATATTGGTGTTGGAGCATTTTTCTCAAATCTAAAAGATCACATACTTCATCCTATACATGGTTCTAAAGGCTCAAAAGCACAGCAGAATGAAAGGAATATACAAGCTGGTGTAAACGATCTCAACGATCAATTTGCTAAAGTAGATGCTAATAACCCGAGTAGAAACAATAACAATTCAGGAAGACGAGATGATGATCAGAACTTGGAACCAATCCGTATAATCTTCATCCGTCATGGTCAATCTCGAGCTAATGCAGGTCACTGGCAATGCACGAATTATTGTAATCCCTGCTTTTATTGCAACTGCTTTGAAACAGGAGAAGTAGACGCACTATTAACAGAAGATGGGATGAAACAGTGTAGAATTGTAGGTAGACAAAGGTTGGAGCGAGCTATACGATCAGTGTTTGATATACCGAAGTATTATTTAAAAGATGGTTCAGTAGTAGATAATTTATCGGATAAGTTTATGGTGTTATCGAGTCCTTTGACGAGGAGTGTGATGACATCGATAATTGTGATGGGTGGTGATATTGATTTTAATAGTGGGAAAGCAAAGAATGTTGGACATAGTGGTGGTCGTAGTCATACTGTAAAAGATAGGCATTCATCGATGGCAAGTGCTGAAATAGAAGATAGGTCTGATATGGAAAGAATAAGTGGGAGTGAGGAAAATGTAGTGTCTAGTGAAGAGTCTGATAGTATTCATAAAATGATAAGAGACACTCCTAAAGATGATACTTTAAATCAAACACAGTCTAAAACTGATAGTAAATACGTAGGTTCACCATATAGTTCTGGTGATAGTAGCAGTAGCTCGAGTGGTGAATCAAGTACTGAAAGTAGTAGTGAAAGTAGTGCTGGTGCTGCTCATTACCATCGCCATCATAGACCTGTGCAAAACAAGAATACCGAAGTGGCAAATGGCGCTAAAACCGACACTCCTTCACCAAATCGTCACCTCCCCGACGATCCACCGCCAACAACAGATGTTTTATTCGAAAGTCATCATGATTCTTTGCCATCTATCGATGTAGAGAAGCACTTTGTTGATGTTCTCTACTATGGAGATAATGTGAAATTAAGAAAGAATTCTCTGGGTATGTCAAGTAATTCAAATGCTATATCTTCATCATCTTCTGAAGTTGAATCACGGAATAAATCTAAATCATCTTTTGCATCTTCGAGGAAAAGTAATGGAGTGTTTACAAAGAAGGTTAGTAGCAAATTTGACAAGAAAGCCAATCCTATAGCATCTGCATCAACCAATTCTAAAATGTCTTTAACGAATAGTGTAGTTTATTCCTCTTCGTCGAGTGTACCAACTGTGGATGAATTTATAGATTTGTCAATCGATCTTGGTGGAAATGCAGAGTTAACAGCAAGATCAGCAGCCCCTCCTCTAGTGCCTAGATTAAGATTGGATACATTGAAAAAGAAAAACAGAGAGAATCAGAAGATTAATCAAATTCATAATTCTTCTACTATGTATTATACTGAAAACAACAACTCCTCAGACTCCTATAGAGATTCGGATTCGATATTTCGTGGAGAAGAGTACAATCGTCTCCTCTATCTTTCTGATGACGAAGATGAAAATGATCTACCATGTATACTTTCTGAACCTTTAGACGCTGCGGTTATGGTGACAGAAAGTTTAACTAATTATGCAAATTATCTATCAGTAGCAGTGTCACCGTGGATTGCAGGATTCGATAAACATAACCACAACAAAAGTAGTCCTATGCTCTTCTATGTAAATGAAAAACAACATAGACATCACGCAGACAAAAGACACGATACGAAACCTAATGATCCTCACAAGCAGAATTACCATTATGATGACCATAATAATACGAGTAGGAGCAATCCAAATGACAAACAACATCGTATTCAAACTCTATCACTCCTCCGTGAAAAGTGTAAGAAGAATTCAGATTGCGGGCGTCCATTAAAACAATTAGATAGAGACTACGGTGAAATCATCGATTTCTCCAAGACTCTAGATGGTGATCGAGGTTCTACTTCTGCAGGAAGTAGTGAAAGCAGAATGTCTGATCACACCAATTTCAATGCTACTGATACACATTCCTCTTCACTCTACGAATTCCACTCGGATCAATGGTGGATTCCTCGAGAAAAGAGAACTATCGAAGCTAACCAAAAGAAATGGAGTCCCTGTTGCTGTTGCTGGAGAGAAACAGGTTCTAATGTTGAGGGAAGGTGTAGGGATTTAAAGAATTATTTATTGGAGCAACAGAAGATGAATTACCATTCTTCTCATCCTCGTGCAAAGGATTTAAACTTTGTATGTTTTTCACACGGTATCTTTATAAGAATGTTTGTTGGTACGAATGCGCCTTTTGCAACGTTGGAGAATTGTGGTGTAGTAAGTTGTGAAATTAATTCTAAAGGGATGGTTAGTAATGTGAGAACTTGGAATGATTAGTATTAGCTGTTTGTAGTAGTACTAGCTGCAGATATGATATTCCTATTTTATATTTTGGTTATGAAAAACTCAGTTGTTTTAGATATCAATCCGTGTTCACTACAGTCACAATCCGTTAATCATGGTCTACGCACTATGCTTAAGTACCTCCGCATTTTGATAAGAAGCTCCGCGTCCTGTATATATTTAATGACTTGATATCTTCTAACTTCAATCTTATCAAAAATCAACCAGCTTGAAACACAGTTTAATAATTAGTAATTTAGAATATATTATACAGCTTAATTAATTTAGATTCGTTAGATTTACTCTATTAGTATCATCATCATGGCTACTACTAGTACTACCACACAAGAATCACAAGAGAAACCAACATCATCTTCCACCCAACGACAGCAACCATCTAGTCAAAAGACAGAAGAAGCTGATCACATCCACGATGACTACGCTCTTCTTCATAAAGGTCAAGCTACCTGGCTTTTGCTTTAGTCTCGTATTTTCGTATTTTCAGAAAGTTCGCAATTCGCGGAGGCTGCGGAGGGCTTCAGAATCACGTTTCTCTAATGAAAAAGATGCTTATTTACTGCATAAGTTTGAAGTGGAAGATCTAAAGAAAAATACGGTATTTTCAAAGACCAAAGCAAAACCCAGCTACCATTTGTGTCGAAGTCAAACACAGACTTCCACTGTATAAGAATGACTGGACTCAGCCTTTTCAAGAGTACAAACTCGACCCAAACGATCCTTCAGGATACACGATTATTAGGAATTGGCATCCATTATCTAAAGTTATCTCTGCTACTTTCTTTATCTTCTTCGCGTCTATTGCGCCGGGGATAGGTTTTGGTATTAAGATTGCTTCTGATACTGAGGACAGTATGGGAATCGTTGAAGTATTGTTGGCGACTGGTTTAGGAGGAGTAATTTATTCAATCTTTGCTGGACAGGGGTTAGTGATAGTGGGTATTACGGGACCGACGTGGGTCTTTCTCAAGTTTGCTTATAAGTTGAATGATTCCTTGGATTTAAAGTTTATTCCCTTTATGTGTTGGGTTAGTATTTGGACTGGTGTATTTCTAATACTTCTCGGTGTGTTTAGAAGTTGTCGTTTAGTTACTTGGGTTACTCCTTATGCGGAACAGAGCTTTGGGTTTTTGATTGGAATTATCTTCATTTATGATGGAATTAAGGAACTTGTGGAGGAGTTTCAAAGTAGTGGTGTTGTTGTCGGTGGTTGGGCCTTGATTTATTTCTTAACTGCTTTCTTAATCATGTATTTAATGGAGAAAGCTCGAGATAGTACTGGGTTCTTGAATAAGATTACTAGAGAAGCAGTAAGTGCTTATGCGGTGCCAATTGGAATGTTTTTAGCAAGTGGATTATCAGTGTTAGTGAGAGATAATACAAGTTCTTCTACAATGAAAGACGTACCCAGGGTAGAAGTTCCTTCTAAGTTTAGACCAACAGATAACTGCTTAGAATTTTGGACTTTTGGGTTTAGATCTTTATATTGAGGATCCTAGAATATATCAAATATTTCACGTTTCTCCAGTCTAAAATCACACGCCAGCTATGCTATTCTGAAGACTTTGTAATCTTAAGTCTAAAATTTATTTCGAGGTTTCCCTTAAAGAGTGCCTTAGAATTACAAGTCTACACAATTATGATTCAAGTACCAAAGCAATACCCAGATAGTTCTCGAAGTGCTAATGCAAGTGGTTGGTTTATTAATCCATTTGATTCAAGTGGGAAAGCTATTGGATTAGCATTACCTTTAACTGCTTATGGTTTTGAAGGTAATTTCTAGAGTATTTAAAGGGAATCTATACCCTAAAAGAAGACTTTTCGAACCTTAATTTTGAAAGTCTCTCAGAAGCAGTAAAAAACATAGGGTTTTGATTAGTAAATCGTGAATTTTTTCATAGATTCAAGGATCCTCGATATGAGAAATCTAAAGCCTAAACCCAAAATTATAAGCCAAAGCAATACCCAGTTAGCAATTGTTTTAACTGTGTTATTCTTCTTTGATCATAATGTTTCTTCTTTAATGTGCCAAGCACCAGAGTTTCATTTAAAGAAACCACCAGCCTTTAATTATGATTGTATTATACTTGGAGTGTGTGTGATCTTTTGTGGTATATTAGGATTGCCTCCAGTCTGTGGTTTAATTCCTCAATGCCCATTACATACTGGTGCCTTAGCGACTAAGGAAATACAAATAGATGGTGTTACTGGGGATGAATTTGCTGGTAAACGTATAATGTGACATTTTAGGAATTTCAGAACCTCAGAATGACCCCCCTTATCTCCATAGCTAAAAATCGCACCAGAATGCGTATTTACACGTAATTTTATGCGTTGATTCTGACTTTAGGATTTAAAGGTTTTAAGTCTAAAATGTCCCTTACCAGGTAAACGGAGTGCACATGGAGTATCAGCAGAGAAAATGATGAAGATACAGAATGCGAATGCAGCTAATAAGAAGAATACAATAACAATTACCAGTACCAGTAAAGAAGAAAGTTCTCTATTACACACTGCTAGAGAAGAAGATATTAGAGGTAGTAGTGGTGACCATAATAATGTTAGTTTAACACCAGCACAAGTTACATTAGAAATTGGTACACCATCACCGTATTCGCAATCACCAGTTACCCCAGGAGCAGTACTAAAAAACCTTAATTCTAGAGTTACGATTTGAACACTATAAACTCCTTTGAAATATGCAATCTGGAGCGTTTTTGAGCCATGGGGATGCTGCCGGCAATCTGAAGGTTTTTTCTAACCGGACATTTATTTTATTTTACAAGGTAATAGAAGAAGGTACGCATAATGCTGCAGAAGATAATCATAACAATAATAAACTTCCTTCTATCCTATTAACGAAACCAAGTCGTGAAGAGAATCAGAATGAGTACTATCATGAGAATATAGAATTACAACCTTTAGAACCAGCTAAAGATACAGTACAACAAGTGCAGTCACCTGGTTTCAAGAAATTAGTGGTTACACGTGTAGAAGAACAAAGACTTTCCAACTTTGGTCAATCTTTACTAATAGCTGGCCTTTGCTTTGGTTGTCGATTTTGAGATTTTCAGAAGAGGGCATCCGAGGGGTTCAGATTGCTGTTTTTGTACTATAAAAGTAGCTGATTTGCTTTGTACTCTTGGAGTGTAAAATCTAAAGGCTTTTTGTTCATTTTCAAAGACCAAAGCAAAACCCAGACAGTTCTCATTACGGTAACACCTGCTTTACAGATCTTAAAACAAGTACCATTATCAGTGATAGATGGTTTATTTGTAATTATGGGATTAGGATGCTTTCGTATACGCATAAAACACAGTGTTTTGATGGGCCGCGCGCGGCCCATCAAAACACTGTGTTTTATGCGTATAGAATGGCTCAAATTCGATGTTTATGTACCCGCAAGGATCACGAAAAAAAGTTTAGGGTTTGTTCCATTTTTAAGGTGGAAATGGGTTCTTTGCTAGATGTTTATTACCTGGGATATGGGAGAAAAATAGAAGATTTGAAACTCTGGGACCAAGGGGATTAAGTGAAGAATGCGAAGAATTATTGAATGAGAAGACGACTGATGATGATATTAAGGATAGTAAAGATATGGTTGTAGATAGTGATGGTCCTACTACTGGTGGTAAAGAAGTAGGTCATAAAGAAGTAGTCGAATTAGATCCAAGTTCTGGTAAACCTAAGTCTAAGAAGAGTTCTTCTAGTAATCGTAAGAAGAAGTGTTGTCAATTCTGGTGTTGTTCTCGTAAACCATTAACTGCTTATGGTTTTGAAGGTAATTATTTAAAGGGTATTTAAAGGGAACATATAGTGTAAAAGGACACTTTTCGAACCTTATTTTTGAAAGTCTCTCAGATAGTCTGCTAAACACAGTGGATTTTGATTAGTAAATCGTGATTTTTTTCATAGATTCAAGGATCCTCGATATGAGAAATCTAAAGCCTAAAGCGAAAATTTACAGACTAAAGCAAAACCCAGTTAACAAGAGAAGTTTATTTATTTACATTACTTCAATTCATTTTAGTAGTGATTATCTGGGTATTAATTGAATTTACGATGGCTGGTATATTTTTTCCTATTCTAATTGCATTTCTTATTTATCCTGTGAGATGGAATTTATTACCGAGAATGTTCTCACAGAAATGTACTAAAAAACCTTAATCCTAGACTTACAATTTGAACACTATAAACTCCTTTGAAATATGCAATCTGGAGCGTTTTTGAGCCATGGGGATGCTGCCGGCAATCTGAAGGTTTTTTTCTAAGTCTGACATTTATTTTATTTTACAAGGTATCACAGCACTAGATGGAGAAGATGAGTATGATGATTCTGGATCACTTGAAATGGAATTAATCCATGAACAGGCTGCGTTTAGTAGTCATATCAGTCAACATCATGATCATGATATAAGTTCAGAAGTTAGTCATGCTCATGATATCGGAATCTCGCAGAAACCTCGGAATAGTAAGAGACCTAGATATAGTTTCCATAGAGAAACTAGTAACATTAAATCTGAGAATGCTATGCTAAGAAGATTAACTCTGAATGGAGAATTAGCTGCCCTTTGCTTTGGTTGTCGATTTTGAGATTTTCAGAAGGTCTGCAATCTGGGGAGACTGCCGAAGGGTTCAGATTGCTGTTTTTGTACGATACATGTGGCTTGTTTGCTTTGTAATTTTGGAGTGTAAAATTTGAAGATTTTTGGTCCATTTTCAAAGACCAAAGCAAAACCCAGTTAGATGAAGAAAGACTGAAGAAAATGAATACAAGATTAAGTGCTGTATTAAGTGAGGAAGGCGGCAGTGTTGGAAAAGGAAGTGCTAGTGAAGTCAGGCAGAGAACTGGAGGAGATAGGAATGATGGAGATTAGTGTTAGTACTAGTGAAGGGTTGATTAGTTCGTAAATAATTTAATTAGTAGTATTTATTTGCATGTGTTTTAATTATTATCTAGCCTAAGGCTAAACGCTTATTGTAACTAATAGTCGATAATATGACTTAATTTAAGTAGTACTTAGTATTTGTTTGCATGTGTTTTAATTATTATCTAGCCTAAGGCTAAACGCTTATTGTAACTAATAGTCGATAATATGACTTAATTTAAGTAGTACTTTATTGTTGAAAAAGGCATTGAATTTGAAACGAATTTTTCTGAATCGAAGCTTTATCTTGTGCACCAACTAACTTTAATGCGAATGTCGTGTTTGCTATCCCTCCGCTAATAAGTAATTATTTGAAGAAATACTAAGTTGTAACAGTAATTCCGCAACTGAACTAGCTTGAAAACTAAGTCTCTCTCCGACATCAAAACAGATCACATGTTAGTTGTAACTACGTCTAAACTATTGCTACTGTTTTCTATTTCTGAATAAATACTCACAGCTTGTTAGCTTCTTGATTAAGATAAAGTATGCTAATTTATAATTATATTTAGCTTACCTTTTAGTACGTAATTCAATTAAACAAAATATATCGTTAACCATTTACTATATATCTATTCTACCGTATATCTAATCTTCTAATTTCTAAAGATGTTATCACTACTAAGTCTAAATTTCTATTTAGCAGCAGTCTTATTATGTTTCAGTTCGAATTCTATTACTATTACTATAACTACAGTATCTGGTGACGCTACGGGAAATAAAGTTATTCTTAATCTTAACGATGGGCCAGGTAATCCACCTGATGAACAGTATTGCACCAAACAAGCAAACTTACAACCACCTGCACCTTGTGGTCAATGTTTTGGTGATTGTGATAGTGATAATGATTGTCAATCAGGTATGAAATGTTTCCCGCAGCCACCTTTAGATCGTGGTGGTATAGCTGTGCCTATTGCTGGTTGTTTTGTGCCAGGAGGTGTAGCTACTGCGGAATATTGTACGCCCTATCAATTCGCAGATCCAGCTCGTAAGGAGACTTTTGTTGGTTGTTATATAGAAGATGAGAGAAGGGCAAATAATCCCGCTTTTCGATTATTTGGAGACTACGCTGGAGAACTTGCGGCTAGTAAAACTTTTGATGATGTACGTACAGAATGTAATAAACTATGTGGTATTAAAAACAATGATGGATCAAATCCTTTTGAATATTTTAATATTCAAAGAATCTACTCTACCGGTAGTCTAAATGACCTTAAATGGCAATGCTATTGCGGAACTAGTGCGGAAGCTAGTAAATTAGGAAACGATCCTTATCTGAAAGTTCAAGACAGTGAATGTCCAGATGCTGTGATTGCTACTGGTGGAAGAGCAGATTGGAGAGCAAATGTTTATAGGTTTGAATCTCTAACTACGGAAACTACGGATGATGATTCTGAAAGTAAAGTAATTCTTCCTATTATCTTAAGTATAGTTGGTGTTGTTTTATTAGGTAGTATTATTGGTTATTGTTTTTGGCGTCGACGAAGTAAGAAGAAACTAGGAAATAATAATTTAGAAGAAATAAAATGGCAATCATCAGCAGCTGAAGAAGAAATGTATAATAACTATAATAACCAATGGCAACAACCATCATCTGCAGCGGAAGAAGAAATGTACTACTATAATGGTACTAAGGGTAAGGGCAAGTTTAATCAACAGTATAGTAGTGATTCAAACTTGATTCAGAGTAAGGGTAAGGGTAAGAATATTAATGAGAGTAAGAATAATGAACAGTATTCTAAAAGTAATAGTGATCTAACTATTAATATACATGACAACTTTACTGAAGAAGAGTTGGAGAAAATGCTGGAAGAGAAGAAGAAACAGAGAAGTACTAATGCGAATGAAGAAGAAGATAATCATGATCATATTATTCGAACATCAGATCAGAATCAAAATGAGATTCGAACATCAGAATCAAGTAAAGCATTAGCTCCTGGAATAACTTCTGATACAAGTATCGATATGGTTTTAGCAAATCAATCAAAGAGTACAATAAATATCAATGCTAACAACTCGACTGGTACTGCTATAGCTAAAAAGACTACTAGGAAGAAGAAGAAATTAATAAAGTCACCTAAAAAAACTAATTCTAAAGGAACAATGGATTTCCCAAGTGATGCTACTGCTGTGTCACCATCTTCTTCAAAAGCTAAAGCAATGCCAAAAGCTAAGAATAAGACTAAAGTTGGGGGATTAAAGAAAAAGAAGGTTATTAAGAAGAATCAGAATTTGTTACCAACAACTACTACTACTTCAGCTACTACTACTTCAGCTACTACTACTTCAGCTACTAATACTGTTTCAGAAGATAAAGATCAAAATGAAGATCAGCAAGATTTCACTCATCTTAGCATAGCAGATAAAGGAACATCTGGAATAATATCAAATTCAATGCAATCGTTTACAACATATGATCATCTTAGTATGGCAGATAAAGGAACATCTGGAATAATATCGAATTCAATGCAATCTTCGAAGAGTGGTATGTCAAATCCTACTCAGTTGCAACAAGATAAATCAGGTAAACAACAACAAATTAAATCAGGTATGATAGATAAAGGACTTAAATCAGATAAAGGAGTAATGAAATCAAATTCAATACCAAATTCAATGCAATCTATGCCAATGTCATCATTTACATTATCTTCTGATAAGACTCATCTTCCAAATAAATCAGGTCTTAAAAGTCTTAATATGAGTAATACTAATAACAAGACTAACTACGGTAACGGTAAGAAACAAGTTATTCCCACTCTTTCAACTTCAAGTGGTCAGACAGAATTAGATCGAAGTGGTGTCAGTGACAGTCGTGGTTCTTTCTATGTCAGTGACAGTAGTGCTTATTTCATCTACTCTGCTCCAGATACTCCTAATAATAAAGCTAGTACTACTAAAGGAGAAGTTAATATGAATAAGATTCCATCTCTAGAACCAGATTCAAGTTCTACCATACCAGGTTCTTACAATTATAATTCAATCTCTAAAGGAAAGAATGGTAAGGATAAGGGTACGAATTTGATACCATCTTTGGAACCAGGTTCTTCTCAGATAGGTTCTTCGATGTATTCTAAGTCTTATGCTCCAAGTTCTTCTTTTAGTAGTAAAGGTAAATCTAATTATTCTTCTACTGTACTACTTCCTTCTGTTCTACAAACATATCCACCAGATGATCATGATACTCCTGGAACTCTGTTGAGTTTAGAACCAGGTACTGTTGTGAATCAGATACCAAGTTTAGAACCAGGGTCTGATCGTGATCGTCCAATAACAATGTTATCAAGTCAAGAATCAGGTCCAGGATCAGAAGATCTTCCTTCTATGCTACAAACAATGGTAGAAGAATCACAAGGATCTGGACTGTCTTCAAAACTACAATCAGGAGGAGGAGGAGGAGGAGGAGGAATTTCTTTTTTACAATTACATGGAAATGATATTAAGGATAAGAGTATTGTGTCGGATAATTCTGTTAATTCTAATAGTAGTAATAGTAATCTTGATTCTGTTTGTGAAAACAAGTCTTCTCCAAAAGGAAAAGGAGGAGGAGGTAAATTATTATCTGCATTTCAGCTAAATGACGGTAAGAGTGGTGTTACTAGTATAAATAGTACATCAGGCATGTCCGATGATGCAGTATCTTATAATATTCTTCCACCAAATACTTTATTAAGTAGTGGTACTAGTACTACTAGTGCTATAATGTCTCTTAAGTCAGATGTAAATAATAAACCTAAAGCTTCACCTCACATTCCGAGCTTAGAACCAGATTCATCTGGAACAGGATCTTATATTAATAATTCCAACATTAATAATTCTAATATTATTACTAGCAGCAGTTGCATAGATAATAGCATGGATAATATTAAGAGTATTAGCAGGGATAGAACAATGGATACGATGAAGAATAATAAAATGGGATCAGCTTCTGATTTTGAATCAGGAATTTCGTTTGAACTTGGATCAGGCTCAACAATTTATTCTGGAAAATCGAATCATAAGAATAATAAAAGTAATTCTGATAATCTAAATTATGATTATATGAGTAGTAGCTTCAAGTTTTCTAATAATGGATCGAAGATTGGTAAGAATAATTCCTCTAATCTCCCTTCTAGTGAACCAGCAAAAAGTCTTACTTTAGATTCAGATAAGGAATATATACATTACTATGACAGTGAAATGAACTCTGAGAGTCAAATTAATTCTGAAAGTAGTCAAGTTAATAAGTCTGCGAGTCTTCTTCCTTCATCATTTACTTTAGCGAATGACAGTCAGCCAAATAATTACTCTATAAAAGATAATTATTGTCTAAGTCCTATCCTTACAATTGCAAAGGCCTATCCTTTAGTAATTAACTGTAAACAGGTAGTTTCTAGTTGTAAACTGCTAATTTTTAGACTTCAGATAGCAAAGTCTTCAGAAAGCTTCCTCTGATGCATTTGTAGAAGGAAAAAACGTAAAATATTTGATATATTCTAGGATCCTCGATATGAAAGATCTAAACCCTAAACCGAAAATTTTAAGGTATTATAATCCAGATGTAGCTACTAGTAGTATGAATGTTAATACTAGCAGTGGCAGTGGTACTAATACTAATACTATTAACTGCTTAAAATTAATTTTTTCTGAGACTGAGTGTGTGTCTTGTAGATTATAAGACAAGCAAGACTATCTCTATAATATATGTGGTATACTATTATAGATTCCTTTTAGATAACCTTTAGATCATTACCTTACAAATTTACGTATAATAGCCAAAGCAATACCAGGCAAAAATAATATGAATCAGAATCGTAAACCGAGTAGCTTAGATGTGAATATGGGAAGCGCGGGTTCTCATGATCATCATTCTAATGTAGCTAATAAAGGAAGCAGTAGTGGAGATAATTATTCCTATAGTACTAATCCTTATAGTTCCATTTTAGCTAGTAAAGGAAGTGGAAGTCAAAGTGATATAAGTATGAGTACTTTTAAGCTCAACAGTAGTACCAGTACTAGCAGTCTTAAGAAGAAGAAGCATTGATTGAATTCAATGGGTTTATTTATTTTTTTTGATTTTTTGTAAATAGTTATAGTAAATACTTATATAAATCTGAATCGAATAATATTGTTTACGAATTAACTTTGTTTGTGTATACTTATATTAATCCTAACCACTGTTTACGAATTAACTTTCTTCTATAGTAGATTTCAACAATTAATATACTTCGAATCTCAATTGTTGTTTGCGAGTTAACTTAACTTTTTTTTTGTAAATAGATATACTTATACATGTGTTTGTAAATAATTCAGCTAGTAATGGCCTTAATATACTATAGCTAATAGACTTCTAGAGCCAGCGTGTGATTTAACCCTAGTGAACATAAGTTTCAACTCATGATATATTTTATCGACAATGTATCGTTGTTCTCAAATAATATATTACCAAGGTTTTAGAGATGAGTATTAATTATAAGTTTGAGTGTGAGTGAGAAAAATAGAATAGGTTTTTTCGTTCAGTATACAGTATACTCTATAACATCATTACATAATTAAGTTACCTAATCATCCAGTCTCCTCCACATAAAGTAGGTACCAACCACCATGACAGCCTCTCTCCTCCTTGCCTTTTATCTTTTACTTGCGCCTTTAAGCTTACTACTCTACATAAGTACCTCGATACCAACTTCTTTGTCAAGTGGAGTCGGTATATCAAGCTTGGTGTTATGTACGACATTCTTTATAATGGGACTGTTTGTGGATTTTCAAACACGACGAACACGTAGAAAAAAAGAAACGAAAAGTAGTACATTAAGTTTTACAACAACACTATTCAAGTATGTTTATAGTTACGTACAGCCTATCCTATTCTTAAATGCTGTCTTTTACTTGGCGAATACCAACGGAGTTAAGAATAATAGCGATGCTCTTCATACAAACGTATCTATTGTTGTATGGTGGGTAATCTATCTGGTAGCTACCTACACATGTTCAGCTTCAACCAATAGTTCTTCGTTGAAGAAGAAATCTTGGTATACAGATTCTCGATCAAGGGATGTTGTCGAACGTGCTTTTGCTAGAAGGAGAAGAAAACGAGCTGGAGACGATATATTGGGTGAAGGCAATATAAAAAGTCAAACGAGTACTATAACAACACGTGATGACCTAAGTGAGTCAGTATTACTGAAGATTCTTGATGAATTACGATCCGAAGAATTTATGAACCTATGTAAGGTTAGGTATGTACGGAAAGGTTTATTACTTTCAACTTTCGGAGTGATCACAGCATTGGTTAGTATCATGGGTTTTGTGGTACATGATGTAGAACAAGAAAAAAGTACTATTCTGATTTTGAATTTTAATCTGGATGAATGATTGTTGAGATCTATTATTTAGAAAATAAGTTTTTGGAGGCGTCATTTACTTTCTCCAGGTGCCCAAGAAACTCCTCTCTTCATTTCACCACTCACTACCTTCCTCATCACCTCCATACTTTCATCAATCTGGATCTATTATTTCATTGAAAAGCCTTCTAACATTCGATTTCTAGCTATGGATAATTTATTGGAATGTGAATCACGGGCTAGAGAACTAGGTCTTATGGAGGGAGACAACTATGCTAGTAGTAATGCCAATGGAAAGACGAATTTAGTAGAAGATGTTCTCTGCGACGTACTCGTGGATCGTGAAATCAATAATGTTATCCATTATGTTTGTGGATTCGGTGTGAGTTTCCTAATGGTGTTTGGTGTATTGCCTATGATAAGACCACTAACAATGTCTCAAGATATTAATTTTATGGCACCACTACAGTTAGCAATCTTCTCATATGTTTTATTCAGGTTCACTCTACTCTCCAAAAAATCACCACTCACTCAGAAGCATTGGTTTATTGCTAGGGAAAGTCCATTATTGAAATCAATCGTGTTAATGAGGAGGAGTTCATATTGGTTACGAAGTTTATTGCTGTATTTTGCTGTGATACCGAATCTAGTTGGAATTACATTAATTTCTTTTATCTTTCGACAGATGGAAGGTTTGGGTATTGGATGGAAAAAGTTTTCAAATGAATGGGAATCGAATTTCTGCTCTAAGAGAAAGAAGAAGAGACCACTCGATAACAATACTACAGAAGAAATTAATGATAATCGACTCTCTACAACCTCTTCAGACTCTGACCCAGATATAGATCAAATTCATGATATAAACGAGATACTCGTGTATAATCACTCGATTGGTATATGGGTAGGCGATCTAATGCGATTTTGTATCGAAAACGGACGTGAAGTCTTCGCGAATCAAAACTATTTGAATAAAATACTACCAAAACTTCATATGCTATCCGTAGTGATGTTGTTTCTTGTGGTAGTTGTGTTTCGATGGTGTATACCTGTTGGGGTGAAAGTGTGGAATCAAGACTGGCTAACGGTCGACAGCAGCAGAATGCTTTCCTCTGAACAAGTTCTCGTCATATGTATAACCCAACTTGCAGCTTTATTACTCATACCATTTCTACCAATTACAGTATTATACCTCTATAATGCTGGACTAGTGGTATGGACACGAATTCCTCAAAGTGGAGCTTTACCTACTTTCTTAGATTTTGTTTTAATGGTCGGTATCTCTATTGGAGTTAACATTTGTTTACGACTGGTATCTGCATTTCTCTCACAGAAGTTAATTTGGAACCATTTTGGACAAAGTTTGTATGCTAATGTCGATAGAAGTTCTTCAACAAGTCGGAATGATTCCACCGTTACTAGTCTAGGCAACAGTCGTACGAGTAGTACATCTGCTTTACTTACTTCTGCTGAACGATTATCAGAGTTTTCTGTTCGCAAATTATTGCACTATCGAATACTAAAACTGAATAGTGGGTTTATGCGGTTACTAGAATTATCTCTTGGATATACTGATAGATACTACTCTACAACAAGAGCTTATGCTACTGTTTTGCCACAATTTCTACATAACATACTACTTGGTGTATTTGAAATCGGAAATGGTTCGTTTTTTTCGAGAGAGAGACTCGCTGCGATCATTTTTGGAAGCCTTCCTATGATTGTTTTAGTAAGTATAGGAGGATGCTTCTTTGGTGTCGCCGGAGGTGTTATGAATAATTCAGATGGTAGTATGGATAAGATATTTTCTGATTTTCCCTCTCAACCATCTACAGCTTCTGACGTTCTTAGTGCAATATTAAGACCTACTACATTATCATCCTCCATTTATTCATCTTCTCATCTTCGTCTTGGATTCCTATGTCTCTTACTCGCATCAATTTACTACATAATTCAGTTCATCAAAGTTATCACAAACTTAATTACTACATATAACATAAGACATGATGAGATTGTTTATCCTCGATTAGACTTAGTCGATTTAGACTGGGTCTCTTATGAAGATGAAATCCTCGAAAAAGTAGCTGATGCCAAGATGGAAGAAGGAAATATGAGTTCTTCCTCTGATGATAATCATCGTCGTGGACGGTTCGCGAACGATGCAGGGGGATTAATCTCACCAATCTACTGGAAATTATTTGTAAGTGGAGTAACTTTATGCGTAGTTTCTAGTTGGTGTTTGATTTATATGTCTTGCTTTAGTGGGGAAAGTATAGCGCCTGAATTAAGTGGAATACTGCTTAGGATCTGGAATCCTGCAAATAACCAAGACTCAAGTACTATTTCAGAAATCCTTTCTACTAAAATTCATCCCCTCACTTACATCTTCTCTGCATTATTCTTCATTGGAAACATACTTTGTCTGATTCAATATTGTAAGAAATGGAGTATATTGAAACCAATCCTAAACGAACGCCGTGAACAGTTAAGGCAAGGAGATAAACAAGCTAGACTGATAAACTTATCGAGTGATGATATCGGTAAGAAGGGATATCCGTTGGTGACGCCTGATGGCGGTATAAAGAAGAGAAGTTTAAGTCTAGCTCTTAGTCCTCAACATGGAGATGATCGATTGTCGGAGGATGGCGAAAACTCGATTTCTTCTAGTGTAAAACGAACGAGAATTGCATCATTACATACTAACAAGAAGAAAGAACCTAGTGCTAAGCCTAAGTCTAAGACTACTAAGCTTTGGTCATGCTTCCGAAAAAAGAAAACTCCTACTAATGATCATAAAGATGAATTTCCTGCAGACTCAAATATGCCGATGTATTTGAGACCAAACTATATAAATAACAAGCATCTGGAAACAACGAAGACAACTGCTAAAAAGAAAAGTAGCAGAACAACGTTTCGATCCTTATGTAAAACTTCAACAACAAATGAAATTGAATCCCAATTCTTCCTCTCCCCTCATCTCTCTTGTACCGATTTCCTCAATTCCAATTTAGTCGATATATTCTTAAAACCCAATAACACGAATAACGTCGGTACTTCTTTCGACGGCGCTGATGA
>Ga0099798_10272_pt1 | contig 17807 bp, 17 predicted proteins | sample Uncmet_Sort29A_1_FD_89870 | JGI IMG/M metagenome (GOLD analysis project Ga0099798, IMG submission 89870) | Marine eukaryotic communities from CALCOFI LINE 67, Pacific Ocean - CN13ID_Sort29A_1 | ecosystem: Environmental > Aquatic > Marine > Oceanic | place: Pacific Ocean: Monterey Bay | collected...
TTTCGTTTCAGAAAATCATACCATAATTCAGTTTTATTCCTTCACTTACCATAATTCAGTTTTACACCGTATCTTTTCTTCGCCAACGCTGTTTTCGTCCTTTTTTCTGAACGTATCTATTACTATTTTCTCCCGCGTTAGCATCATCCGAGTTTCTCCTTTCTCTTTCTGGAGCTGCTACCAAAGCGATCGGATTTTCCTCTTTCTGCTACTGCTGCTCTCTCTACCGAAAGAAATCTGAATTTTCCGAACTAATAATTGGTTCGAAAATAACTACTTCTGTTCCTCCTTTAACTACTTCTGCTCCTCCTTTTCCTCCTTTCCTTTGCCCTTGTCTAAGTTTTGGATCGAAAATACTAATATGCCCTTATCCCTGATTACAATATACTAGTACCTTCCTTTCTGTAAAACATCGGACGCCCCTCTCCCTTACTAGTAAATATTTTTACTAGTAAACATTTTTACTAGTAAGTTTACTAGTAAAATAAAATTATGATGCAAACGCTTGATTTTTACTAGTAACTTTTAGCATGCTTTACTAGTAAGATTTTATTCGTTTACTAGTAAGAATCTTACTAGTAAAAAGAGCGTGACACTTTTGCCTTCACTTACTAGTAAACTTTGCCCCGTTTTTACTAGTAACCTTACTAGTAAGAATCTTTTTTACTAGTAAACTTCGCCCCGGTAAGCCGATCTTACTAGTAACTTTACTAGTAAAAACTTAGCTTACTAGTAACTTTACTAGTAAGAATCTAGTTCACTAGTAACTTTACTAGTAAGGATCTAGTTTGCTAATACTGTTGCTAGTAGGACTGCCCCGTGAGGCTTCGTGCGCCCTGGCGCAATGACATTGCGTTAAAGTTACCGATAGGGTGATTCGAGTTCATTAGTGCAAACTTGAAACTGCTTGGCGCCACAGCTACTTGGAAACTGCTTGGAGTTATAGCCACTTGGAAAAGGCTTGGAGCAGTGAAAACGTATGAAGCATTCTAGGCGGTTGGCACTTTCGAACTAGCAGCACCCCTCCTGATCGGTGAATAAAAAGGGCTCTCAGAAGCGATGACTATAACTTAGTGCAAACAGAACATCCGGGGCCCACCCTTTCCTACCGCCCAAGAAAAAGAGAGACTCCAACACAGCTAGGCGTCTTGGGTGCATCTACGATTTCTGAAGGTTTCGGTCAATGGATTTATGACGAAGAACGGCTGTTCTGAATGTCAACTAAGTTGTCTCATGCAACTCACAGGTGCTTGAAACCTGGCACTTGGGGTCACCAACCCTGAAAACATAACCTATGCTTCGACCAAAAATAAAAATCACTTGATTTTGATTACGATTACGATTTAATTACTATTACTAGTTAGGTCTAGCCAAAAAATAAAAACTCGGGTCTACTCACACAGTAGATAACTTAGAAAGATACTATCAGATAAGCGATGGCAATTATCAACGACATGCTTTTATCTGCTTTAGGTAACAACTTGACGTTTATACTAGAGATGAGCAACTTGAGACGCGCGAAGTAAATTTCGGCCTTTTGCGTTTACGAAGGAATTTGATATCTAGAAAAGACGCAGGTGACAATATCGTTTGTATACGAAAGACAGATTAAGACAGATTCCATTTTATGAGACAGATCCCAACCGCATCCATGTTACGATAAATCGAAAAATATTACCGATGCAAAACAATTCCAATTCAAGGCGACGGAAATCACAATATTATTTCCACATACGGAAATGGGTAACAGTAAAGATAGCAATGCTACAAATCCAAGAACATAATGACACTAATTAAACTATATAAGGATGAAAACACATGGATTGCTGATTATAGATTTTCACTCCGCAACGAAACCGCTCCAAACTAGCGATTTCGTGCCAAAGGTTAAAAGAAGCAAGCTTTAGCTGTTTCGCTAAAAACCTACTGCTTCATCAAAATCAGCTCTGAGGGAACCAGGTCAAAACCGAAAAACTGAATTATAAGTACAACATGACAAAATCGTAAATTTTTCCCATAAAGAAATGATCCAAATCCGCGATTTCGTCCCAAACGGTTGAAAGAAGCAAGCCTTAGCTGTTTCGCTAAAAACCGACTGCTTTATCAAAAACAGCTGTGAGGGAACCAGGTCAAAGCCGAAAAATTAAATTATAAGTAAAACATGACAAAATCTAAAAGTTTTACTATAAAGGAATGCTCCAAATTCGCGATTTCGTCCCAAACCCTAAAAATACTTAAACTTACTCCAAACCCATGTCAGCATCAGCGAAAAATGAAAATTTGAAAATATATTAACACACTCTCGGTTCTATTGTTGGAACCAGGTCAACAAATTTACTCTATTACTTTGCGGGCGAGCAAAAAAAAAAACTTGTTGATCGATCCAGATTGCTGCTTGCACCAGCTTACTAACAAGTGACGCGTCTACATGTTGATTGATATTTGTTGATTGATTTTTTTATTTCATCTCGTACATTGGGAATAAAAAGTACAAAAACTGTTTGGTTTACTTTCTAAGTTTTTTTTTTCCTTTCTATTCCCAATGTGCGAGGACTACCATTCTGGTTTGTTTTTGGGCTACCATAAAAATAAATGGTCTTATGTTTGTTGCTTAAAATTCGATGGCTAAAATTAGACAAGCATGACCGTTGAAACAAAAAATCGAGGACAGATGTTCTTATTTGATTCTAGGGTCCAATGTTTTAATGTTCTACCCCCGGCGGGCACGGACGTGCCCGCCTGTTGAACTTATTTCATTTTCAGAATCCTAGTTACTTAGTTCCTCATTCCTAGTTACTTAGTTCCTCATTCCACATCCTACTTATTTCCTCATTCCACATCCTACTTATTTCCTCATTCCGGATCCTACTTACTTCCTCATTCCGGATCCTTATCGCTAGTGCTCGTCTTTCATGCTTCCGAAAAACCTCCCGAGAGCGAGACCGCTACATATCTAAGCTTCGCCGCTAGCTCCCAATAACCAATCTCCAATCACACCAAGACGCCACTCTGGGGAATAGAGGAAGCCTTGTGTGTTCATCACTTTATTTGCAGGTAACGCGGCACCCCATAGCTGAAGATGTTTAGTGCAAATGGATACTGAAGATATTTACGACCCATCTTCGAGGCTGGTATTTGAGGCCATGATCATAATTTTTACGATCATATTTTCATTTTTTAGTTTTAATCAATTCTATATTCTATTTCTTAAGTTTGTTTTCAGGCTAAATTCAAAAAAACAGTCAAAAAGAGAAAAATATGATAAACATGATGATCATGGCCTGAAATACCAGCCTCGATCTTACTTTTACTTTCATGATACTGCTAACTCATCTTCACCATCCTTTATGCTTTCCCTTTCACCATCATCTTGGCTCCTTGATGCTTTCGCCAGAAATACACGGAACTCCGCTATCATTTCTCAACCAACCTTTTCTGCTACTAGCTTGGGTATAGCTTCCTGCGGGCATTTGTTTTCACTTGCGTATGTTCAGGTAGAGATTACAGTCCAGAAACTAGTTCTTTCTAATTTCTTAGTTGTGTGTTTCTAATTTCTGCTGTATTTCTTAGTGTTGTTGCTTGCCATAGTGAGGATGCGACTGTTTCGAAACTCGATTGCGGTTGGCAAATTCGGTAAATTCGGTAAATCCAAACCTGTCTCTCCACCTGTGCATATGCACTCCACCACAAGAACAAAAACCGATAATATATCGAGCTTATTAGATGAAGGTTTAATCCCTCGCGCCCCCCCATAACCGGAAATGAACCGGCATCTTAAAGCATCCAGAATAGGCTTAGAGAACTCATCTCCACCACCCGAGTTGCGAATGGCGTCCTCTGCCAGTCTCGTCGCGCACTTTCCGGAGTGAGCCATCACAAGATGCGAGTAGTTTAGGGAATTTTTATAGCAGGGTTACTTTTCAAGTGAAATGTCCGAACGGACATTTGGACTGACTATGTTTGGATTATAAGGGTAAAATACCTAAGAAAATCGACTATTTTGGATTTTTAAAACTTATATGGAAAAAAAGTCATATTACTTATATATTTTTTACAATATGTTTTTTTTCGTTTTTGATCCATTTTTCCTTCTATTTATTTAAGGAATTTGAAAATTTTGAACTAAACCAAATATAGTCAGTCCAAATGTCCAAACGGACATTTCACTTGAAAAGTAGCCGATCTATTAGAATGATTAGAATGATTAGCTCCCTGTGAATCTCAGGAGTTCCGACTTGTTCCTTTTGTACTTTTTCCATGCGATTTACCTCCACTTCTACTTTTTCCTTTTTTATGCGAGTTCCGCAATAGCCCCCACATCTTCTTAGTCATGTCAAAAAAAAGATTATCACCATTTACCCAATCATCTTGGAAGACACGTGTAGTTACTGCTCATGGCTATTACAGCTAATTGGTCCCTTCTTTTCAATGTAATTCAACCAGTTAAGGTCATACGCCGCCGATTCCTGCATCCCTGGAACCGATGTACAAATTCCTTTACCCAATGTTTTTAGCGGATGTAGAAATTCCCTTATCCAATGTTGGGGAATTTCAATTTTTCAACCATGCACCCGCCTTTAAATCGAATCATCCCATATTGCTTTAATCTCAGGTGTCAAAAACATTCAAAGCACCTCGGTCGGTCAACTCGTTGAATATTTTCTTGAGCCCCAGCAAGGGAAATCTTCTATCTAGATCATCCAGCTCACCCCCCAGGTACTGACATCAATGGTCAACAATTTGCTAATTTTATTCATCATCGTCATCCTCCCCAGTCTCATTCGCCGCTAAATTCTATTGCTATTCATCATTCGAGGCTGGTATTTTTATGCATGATCATAATTTTTATGATCATATTTTACTTTTTTCGTTTTTTTCAATTTTCTCTTCTATTTCTTAAATGAATTTGAAAAATATGATATAAAATGAAAATATGATCGATGATGATGATCATGCCCTAAAATACCAGCCTCGTCATTCTATTGCTATTCATAATTCTATTGCTATTCATCCTTCTAAAACTTACGCGAACTAGCCCTGCCACCAATCGCCCGTTTACCGGTGTCAAAAACATCGTTCCTGATACCATTTTTGCTCAGCTCATAGGCCAATGCTCAACCTCAAAGTCCGCCACCAATAATGGCTACATTCATATCCTACCCATTTAGTAGAAAAGCATCATGTTGGCCCATTTGGATAGTGCATCATGTTGAGGCATTAGGATTTTGTGACGAGGAAGCCATTTTTTATTTTTATTTTTGCAGAACTTTAGAAAAACTCGCCCTTCGTACTCTGATACAATGTAGATGTACAAGCAAATGCAAATGTAAACTTAAACTTATAACTAAAACTACAAGCAAAAACTAATTTCTGCTTAAACAGAGAAAACCTAAAAGAAAACACACCTGTAACGTAACTGTAAGATAACATACAAGACTGTCAAACTGCGAAAAGAAACGAAATATTTCTCAAGAGATATTGCTATTCATATATTGACTTTATAGGTCCACACCCTACTTAGGTTTAGCATTTCGCAATACAAATAACTTATTCCTTAGGTTATCTAATCTTTTCCCTTTGATCAGTCAAACTAACAGTCACGGAGCTACGTCAACGATTATCCTTGTACTGAAAGACAATCTGCAAAACCTCCCTTAGAGAATAATTTCCCATGTTATCAGAGGCAGTTCGTTCAAAATTCCTTAAATGTTTCACCCTGAACAATGGCATATCTATCCCAACCGGCACATGCATTTGGCTCCTGTCATCGCCCCAATCATCACTCTCTATATTCACTGCTACCAGTGCCTCATATTCCGAATTCTTCACCACATCGTCTTCATCCTCGTCTACATTCTTATCACTAGATACTGTGCGGTTCATAATATGGCACGCTCAAAATAATCTTAAATCAAAAATTAATTTTTTAATCAATAAATAGAAGGAAAAATTGATCAAATCGGAAAATGATTACAAATTTTAATTTTATAAAAAATAAGTAATTTACCCTATGCTGTTATAAATAGTGGGCGGCGCTGTTGGAGATTGTGGGTAATGCTTTTATAAATAGTAGGCGATGCTGTTCAAAATAGTGGGTGATGCTGTCATAAATGGTGGTTGATGCTATTATACATAGTGGGTGATGCGGTTATAAATAATGGGCGATACGGTTATGAATAATGGGTGGTGCTGTTATAAATAGTGGGTGGCGCGGCTATGAATAATGGGTGATGCTGATTTAAATAGTGTGTGGCGCTGTTTAGACTGTCTAAGCTGTTAGAAATAGTGGGTAATGCTGTTTTAAATAGTAGGCGATGGTGCTGTTCAAAATAGTGGGTGATGCTCTTATAAATGGTGGGTGATGCTATTATACATAGTGGTTGATGCTGTTATAAATTGTGGGCGATGCGGCTATAAATTATTGATGATGCTGTTATAAATAGTGGATGATGCGGTTATAAATAATGGGTGATGCTGTTATACATAGTAGGCGATGCTGTTCAAAATAGTGGGTGACGCTCTTGTAAATGGTGGGTGATGCTATTATACATAGTGGGTGATGCTGTTATAAATTGTGGGCGATGCGGTTATAAATAATGGGTGATGCTGTTATAAATAGTGGGTGATTCGGCTATAAATAATGGGCGATACTGTTATAAATAGTGGGTGGCGCTGTTATAAATGGTGGGTGATGCTGTTATAAATAGTAGGTGGTGCTCCTGTTTTAAATAGTGGGTGATACCATGTGTTAGCGATTGCACTACTGCGACATTCAAATCAAGAAAGAGTAACTACCAATCTGACAGACGGGCTCTCTAACGCTATAATAAATAAAATGGGTGATACTGTTATAAATAATGGGCCATGCTGTTATAAATAATGGGTGATGCTGCTATAAAGACTGGGTGTTGCTGTTATAAATAGCAGGTGGTGCTGTCAAAAATAGTGGGCAATGCAGATACAAATTAATAGTGGGCGATGATATTATAAATAGTGTGTTATGCTTTTATAAATAGTGGGTGGTGCTATGGTAAATAGTGGATGATGCTGTTATGAATAGTGGGTGATGTGGTTATAAATAGTAGGCGATGCTGATCTGAGTCATTCTACTTTCTATGGTGATCGGTACTGATGGAACAGACCATATCAGTCGGATTGAGGAAATATAACGAATACAAAGGCAGACATATATACTAGAGATGTACTAAGTATGCAACCTTGCAGTTACCAGACTTACGTAGCGCATATAGAAGAAAATATTGTATGATATCTATCTGGACCATATCTGGACTACGTAGGTCCCTTATTTCGATCAGTTTTACAAGGGGAACAAAAATTGGGAAATGGTCAGTTGCCGGTTACATATGTACACGCATGTGGTCTAGTAGAGAACAGAATAAACCAAGAGGAATATATGTTATGTTATTCAGACGCTATATGATGTCGTATAGATAAAAGGAGGCGGAGGGCCAAGTAGAGAGATGGGCTTGATTACTCCATTAGGAGAAAGCTGAAGGCTTAAATAAGGTGTGGACATTATATACATGATCTATGCTGCAGTGGATATATCCGGTTCTCATGCCTTATGTGTGAATCAGGTGTATTCATGTTGGTAGTCCTTTATAGAAGTCATGTCATCGGGTGTGAATCTCCTATATATAGGTAGTCTTCTCCTTCTCGCATGAGAAATTACCTGTGTATGGTCGGACGCATCGGGTTGCATATTGGTCTTAACAAGCCTAAGTGTCATACATGTGTGAATGTGTATGATATTTGGTTTGGACCTGGGTACCGGGAGTGGCTGCTTCCTGCCCGTCTTTGATGCTGAGAGCTTTATTGGAATTGCTTTCAATGAACCTTAGTGTTAAAAGGCATTTCTTGATGAGTATAAAGGTTGCGTTACCCCGAGGAGTTTCAACAAGGGCTGGTTCGATATTGTTGGAACATGTGGTTCTATTTATCGTGAGCTTTACACTTACGGTATAGGGGTAGCGACGTTTCGTGGAGAGAGAGAAGGGCTTCACGGACGGACTGGCTCATCATGTGTACCTACCTACCTACCCTACATTTTTGACTAAATATCACAAAAATTCAAAAATAACCGTTTTATTAAGTATTTCTTCCTTTGAAATTGACTTTCATCACTAAAACAAAAAATACAAATTTTTCACTTAGACCGTGCTATATTATGAACCGCACAGTACTTATTTGGCGTCTCTTCATTCGTATTCTTATTTTTCCTTCTCTTTATTCTGCAAAAAGCCCGAAATACCCCGTTTCTTACGATAGAAAACCAACCCTCATGTTCGGTCGATTACCTTCTCCATTCCGGCCTTTTCAGCCAAAGATGAAGATTTAGTTCAGCCATAGCCATCACTTCTTCAGCCATTACTGGTTCAGCCATTACTTGTTCAGCCATTATCCTTCCCCCGAAACTCTTAAAGAAAATTATCCGATGCCTGTTCTTTTAGGAATCAGCTTGTGTTATACGGCCCCATTTTAATTTTGGGATCCATTTTTTGAGGATTTAGGGATCCATTTTTTTAGGATACGAGTTCTCATAAAGGATTCGACTTCTCACAAACATGTTCCTTCGCCTTCCCGTCGACCTGCTTAGACCGTCTTATTGGGGATCCCGATTCTCAGATATCATCAAGCAGAAGCGAAGGTATCACTTTTCTGGCAACGAAGTCGAGAGATTTTGTTTCCGGAAATAAATGGGTTTCCGTGGAGTAATTGCACAAATTATTATCGATATCATGCCAAACAACGTAAACTTCCATCAACTTTCTCTTCCCGGGACTCGCCATATTACATCCTAACTATTTTTACATCCTAACTAGTTCTACAAATTGCAAATTCTAATCATTCAGATCATCTACTTTTTTCTCATTCAGATTCATATTGCTACACAGAATCCAGTGCTACAAAATAAGTTGAGCTACAAAATAAATACGACCCTACCCCTATAGCTATACGGCTGTGCCCCCCGCCCCCTTCTTCACCCAAACACCCAAATCCAGAACCAACTCAATTACTATTATATCACCCCTCCCTCAATTAAAATTAAACAAAACCACTAAAGTCTCCCCAGAGAACTAGAAAAAATATCCCGAATATTAAATGCAACAAACTGTAAATAAATCCACTACAAACAAATACAAATTCGAATTGGGAGGGAAATAGGAGCGCAATCACTGTTGTTGTTTTTTAATCCAAATATTTTATACAGGTATGCGCATCTCAGTCTTGGTTCATTCAAAGCGGAAGGATATTATTGGCAAATATTCTATCAGGATATTGACAAATATTGATATTCCATCAAATACCTTTCGATGACATCAGTTGTAGACCCCATTTTTTCGAAAATTTTATTTTTACTTAAGAAATAGAAGGAAAAATTGATCAAAACTGAAAATAACGACAAAGATTACTTTTAGGAAAAATAAGTAAAAAAACGACTTTTTCCCTCATAAAATCGTCAAAATCCCATAATGAGAAATTCATTAGCTATTTCCCCTTATAAAAACAAATTTTTATATTAAGATAGAAAATTTTAAAAATAAAATTTTATTTTACCAAAAAGGGGTCTACAACTGATATCATCGACCAGTATATATTCGAAATCTCTTTCTGTCAGAATCATTACTACTACGATCCCACTTCTACTAAGGATCATTCCTTCTCGACACTCATTCTCTAAGAACCATTCCATCACTAGATCCTAATACTCGATAATCGTCACTAGATCCTAATACTCTTTCTCTAAGGCTTAAAACACAGTTCACAGACTAAGGCTAAGATGGATTAATACTAAGACTAAGACTAATACGGTCGGGTATGGATTAAAAAATGTAAGATCCAAATCGTCTGGATACAAATAAATAGAGTCTGTGATGAGTTGTGTCTTCAGATTCTGTATATAGATATAGGTAATGATTTTTTTTTTTTTTGATCTAACCTTTATTGATAAGAACATCAGATATTTCCTCTTTATTATTATATCCTCATTTATTGATAAGAACGTCAGATATTTCTCATCTTTACTTCTTACGAAGATTCCTTTTTTATATTTTCACCTCTATTTACCATATAATTCCGAAACGAAAAGTAAATCTAAATCCTTTTTTAAGAATATTTTCAAGAAGAAGAATGTGAATCAAGTAATAATTTCATCTTCCCACCCATACTATTTCAACTTCTCTAGATATATTTATACACTGATACGTCAAACTCCTCTAGATATATACCGAAACGTCTAACTTCCTAGAATTGCTGATTCAGCTTCAAGATTATATTTTGTATTGATGATAGACTAAACCTAAATAACACCAACGATAGACTAAACCTAAATAACACCAATCAAGCAAGATTCAAACTAATACTAACGACAAATATTATACAGTTACAGTTCTATTCTCATGGACACCTTTAGTTTTTTCAAAACTGGTTCCGAGGAAACGAGTGAAAATGTTATGTAATTTGACACTAACCTCTTATATTCTTTTTATGCAGCTGCCCAATTATATTCTATTATATCACTATGCAGCTGCCCTCCTATCAATACTATTAGAACTTGTGAACAGAAGCAGGATGCAACAAAAAGAGTAAACCGTGTTTCGCCGAGGTAAACGTCGTCATCAACGTCACTAAAACGTCACGGTCGTGCGGAAATTTCTATTTCCATTTCTATTTCCGTTTTAACATGTACAAAAGAGTTTGAAAATAGTCTCATCTTCTTATTCCAGTTTTGGTAGTATCTTTTATGCAAATGCAAATTCAAGTTCAATAGTGATACTAATAGTAACAGTTCAAGTTCAACATCAACATCAAGGGTCAAAAATAATCTCTCAGACAGAGATAAAGATATAGATATAGATGTAGATGTAGAATAGGAGATCCTTTTTTATAATTTATATACAAATACAAACGGATCCGTGAGACCTGAAAAGGTGGGATAGAACTATGTAAAGATCACTATGCAATAAACGTCATCAACATCTTCACCTGCTTTGTACATTTATGATAACGGCCTGTAGTCTTAGTGCCGCTAGAAGTAGCAGTTTCTGGAATTCGAATCACTTGCTCCCTAGTATCAAACCTCGCAATCCCTAGGATCAAACCTCGCAATCAAAGAATTCCAAGAGTCAGCCGGATCCAATTAGTTTTCCCAAGAAACAATATCGATATCCTCTAAGTAATATCTTCGGATAAACAGAAATCCGCATAAACAGGAAATCGCTCAAGATTTACCTGGTTGGAGAAATCTGTAGTATTGAAACTGAAGATGATTACTATTGAAACTGAAGCTGATCATAATTCGAAGCCCTAATGTTGATGCATATTCCCAATGAGGTTCTGCAAGCTAAAGCTAGGAAGGTACCACAATTACGAATCTACTAGTATTCTTTGTTTATACTTATAGGCTCATCATCGTAAATTACGCCTTCAAGATTAATCTTAGGTGTAAGTCTGCTAATCGTATACACGCCACCAAACCCGAATTGTGTAGGTATACCCACCATGTAATCCGAACAGACAACTATTCCACACGCTACTTAAGATAAAGATACTCTGAGTGTGGTAAATATTAATATTCGCGACGTAGAGACATCGAAAATTCAATGCCTTCAATACTATCAGCACTCAAACACCCCAACATCCTCATCTTATTTTTCTTGTGGTAGCCTCCCATCTCATCCCTCTCGGCAGCAACATCAAGCCTAAATTCATATTGGCATCAACATAATCCTTTTTTCATCATATTTCTTTTCACCTATCATCTACATCTGCTGCATCCCTACCTTTCTCATCCGCAGATCATTTCTTGCTTTACCTTTACGTTTATCTTTATCTACACTTTTACAAATCATATTCTCTATTCCTATTCCTATTGCTATCATATTCTCATCATCTATTGGTATTCTTAGAAATTGTATATTCTCATCTAGAAATTGTGTTAGAATCTCCTGCTGATGAAGTATGCTCTACAAACTTCACAAATCAACTCTTCTCTTTCTCTCACTAGACTAAATCAATTCTTCTGTCTCTTTGCCTAGCCCATGTATTTCATATTATTTTTCCTTATCTAATTTAAGATTCATTTTCATGTATCTATTTCTATTCCTATGTCCTATCTAATCTATTTCTTTCACTTTCACTTTCATTTCTTTCACTATGTGTCTCACTACGACTACAATTAGTACTAAATCGATTGCATTCAAATTCAAATTTATTCTTATTGCATTCATTACTTTCTTTATTCAGATTCAGATTCATTGCATTGGTAACCTAATTTACTTCCATTCCATTACTGTCTTTTCCCTATCTCCAACAGTCGGTCTCTCTAACAGTCGGTATGTCGTTTCCCAATCGCTATCTCTAGGACACGCGATCCCTCTCCGATGAGCATGGAGTTGCATGGTGGACCAAGACTCAGCGAGGTAAATCTAAATTATTTTTATTATTTCTTTCAAAATTGATATCAGATTCAGATACATCACCGCCTCAGTCCATACGCACACCGCTCATCTCCATATCAGGTTTAGTTTCAAGATCAAGATCATGTGAATTTGAATTTCAATTGCAAGATAAAAATCTTAATCTTAATCTTGATCATCAAGTAGCGGATCAAAAAATTTTTCAATTTCAACTTAAAGTTCAAGATTTTCAAGATCTCATCATTTCTTTTTCTCATCTCATCGTGTCTCAGTTGTAACTCTGGGTCCCAACACCTACTTTCATATCTCAAGAACCTCCTTCCAGCGTCTCCATTCAATTTGAAGTAAATTTTCATTTTAACCAACCATTCTCATTCTTATATCATCATCATCAACTATTTCAATTAGTATTATTGTAATTAGAATTACCTACAACATATACATCAGCAACATTGTTAGTAACATTTTGATTTTTACGATATTCAAAACTACCACTACCAAACTCACCACTGTTATCTCAGCTAGTTCAATTATTCCAATCATTATTATTCTTTCTCCACGGCACACTACCATTGTTTCTTGCTCCCCTATTATCATTATTTTCACCTCCCCTATTATTACCAGTCTGCCAATTTTCACCCCCATTACCAGCCCCCCAGTTTCCGCCCCGCGAACTAGCCTGCCAGTTACCACCCATCTGATTCTGATTGGAACGCCAATCCGAGCCCTGGTTACCATTACCTGCGTCATATCTTCCCACATGGCTGGGTGTTCCATTCCCGTTCGCATGGGCCCCATCATTCGGGAACTTAGGCAACGGTGGTGGCTAGCCACCATCGTTACGTGTTGGCGAGTTGCTCTCCCCCCCGCGACGTGTAGGAGACTGTGCGGTTCATAATATAGCACACTCAAAATAATCTTAAATCATTTTTTTCATTTTTAATCAATAAATAGAAATAGAAGTAAAATTTGATTAAAACAGAGTACACTGTTGGACGGGACCCTGCTACTCCTACTCTTGGTCCCCAACTTGTCATAGGGATTTGGTCAGGACTAGAGAGCAAGCATGAGTAGCCAAAGGAACACGACCCAAAGGAGCCAGTTCCCACATACTAAACATACAGCAAGCTCATCCCCCTATCGATGTCCGTCGAACATGCAGAGTAGCTTTTATCTTCAAGTGTTATCATTTGGCGACAGTCCGGTCAGCTGACCGGGAGCGGGAATCGAACCCCTGTTCTCTCACCACTCAATCTAGAGGCTAGCGGTATATGATTAAAACAGAAAATGACGAACTGGAAAGGCCCTAACTCGAACTCGAACTCGAACTCGTCAAATTAGATTTTTATAAATATTAAGTAATTTACCCTATACATTTGACGTAAAATCGTAAAAATAAAAAAATAACGATTTCATTAGCTATTTCTTCCTTTGAAATCAACTTTAATCACTAAGACAAAAAATACACACTTTTTCAATTTGAGTGTGCTATATTATGAACCGCACAGGAGTTGCTCTGATTTTGCTCCCCACGACGCCATGGTGGGACGTAGGCCCTACTCTTACTTTCTGAACTCATTTTACTACTATTTTACTCAACACTAACATTTTGCTACTTTCCTAACTCATTTACATTTTGCTCTTGTTGTTGCTGTTCGCGTTCTTCGACTACCTACTACTACTAACCGAACTACTTAATCGACCTGTTTGACCGCACGCTGTGCTGGCTCTGCGTCCGACTCCGGTTTCCGGTCTCTTGCTAGGGCATATGCCCGTTCTACATCGACGAAATTTGCTCTTGGCCTCCGTTTCCATTAGTCTAGGTTGGCTGCGATTGTTACTGCGGCGGATGTGACGAGTGTTGCTAATTCATATCCTGCTGGTGGGGTTGATGCATATTATTATCCTGGTTCTGATTCAAATTATTATTATCCTGGTTCTGATTCATTTACATTTGATTCATATCAAGCACGGCCTACCCGCCTTCCTAAGCGAGATCCGCCTAAAGCTCATCCTCAATCGGATCCTTCTTGTAGTTTAGTTCCATGAAGAACCCGACGAACTTTTTCTCGATGCACTACTAGATCCTTACCTCCACCTCCCCAATGTAGTCCTGCTGCGAGGTCTCGGGGCTGACGAAATAGATGAGTTGCTACTCCTTCTTATCCTGTGCGGTTCATAATATAGCACACTCAAAGTGAAAAAGTGTGTATTATTTGTCTTAGTGATTAAAGTTCATTTCAAAATTTTATAAGAGTCGGAAGAAATAGCTAATGAAATCTCAATTTTTGGATTATTATTATTATCATTATAGAATCTAGAAGTCTACTCCCTAATTGTGGGAAACCCATATCTCAATTTTTGGATTGTTATGATATTTTGTCAAATATATAGGTAAATTACTTATTTTTTCTTAAAATTATTTTTGTCGTCATTTTCCGTTTTGATCAAATTCTCCTTCAATTTATTGATTAAAAATGAGTACACTGTTGGACGGGACCCTGCTACTCCTACTCTTGGTCCAGGTCCCCAACTTGTCATTGATTAAAAATGAAATTTTTGATTTATAGATTATTTTGAGTGTGCTATATTATGAACCGCACAGTCTTTGGCCGTGGGATCCAACTCCTCGAGCTAGGTCGAGCGCGGGTTGTAGAAGAATATCAAGATGCCGAGCTCCATCTCCAAGTTTTTGAGCTAATGCAATATCTCCGTCTATTCGATCAACTCCGCAGGAACGTTCATCACCCCGATATCCCCCCCATCATTCAATTTCTCCCGCTTTATATCGTCGACCTAACTTTCCAACCCGAATAAGGGGTTCGTGTTCACATAAGTCTACCCCCCCTTCTGCTTTTCGATGTCTCTCAGCTTCCTAGATGTGCAAACAATATCAATATACTTCCTCTACCGCTTCCGCCCCAGCTCTGTGCCCTCGACCTCGCAGAGATGATTCACCTTCACCTACTTGGTGCCAGTTAAGTTCTGTCTAGTGGTAAACCCGGACCGGTTTTAGCCCGAGACGAACTCAATCCTGTTCAGCACCATCTGTGTGGGCTGCATGTTCTACTCGTGAATCAAAGCCTACCCCTGCTAAGTCTACGGTTAGACCTTCCTCAGGGACAGAAACTTCAAATCCTAGGAGGAGATGTCGATCCACTCGTAGAAGCTAGTCTTCTCGTCATTCGACCAGTACTTCCGTACCGGAGATTCGCCCTCGAACTCAACCTTGCAGTCCACTTCCTTCTACAGTTCCTCGAAGTAGGGCTTGAATGCGCACTTCCACTTCGGCAAAATGCTCACATTTTTCGGTTTCCGCTAGTTCTTCAGCACGATGTCGTCCATTTGCTTCTTCTTCAAATCCCTGTCGCGCGTCAAAGCCGCAATCTGCGCCTGCGCCTGGTTCACCTAGTTGTCAAACCCCTGCTTCTGCTGCTTAAAGCCCTCCAGCTTGTGGTACTATTCGTTCAAATAAGAATCGTAGCTCCGAATCTGCTAACCGATCTGTTCCGACTGCATCTAGTTCTCCTGGATCCCCTGCAGGAGGGTGTTCTACTGCATCTCCAGGTGGTAGGAGTTCAGCTCCTAGGTGATCGGGTTGTTCTGCTTCTTCAGCTCCTGGAGTTGGTTGATCTGCGTCAACTCGTGGGTGAGCTGCTTGTTCTTCTCCTAGAGCTCGTTCGCTTTCGTGTCCAAAGTCTTCTTCTGCTGCATGTACGAGTCGTAGTTCTGTTGACTCGCATTTACTTGCCCCTAAATTTCGTCCCTTCTAACTCTCACGTTCTCCTTCTCATACGTCTAGCTTTGTATTTGGTGGTTGATTCTGTCCACATCGGCCCTCAAGTGCAGATCATCTTCCTCGTCCAGGAGCTTCTTCCATGCCTCCTGGTCTTGACTGGTGGTCGAACTCCTGCCCTAGCTACTCACCTAGTTCATGATCTGCTGGTACTCCTGCTCATTTACCTGAATGCCCTGCTACTGCTGTTCTAACCTGAAATTCTGCACCTAAACAATGTTCTCCTGCCGCTACTACTCAATGTGATTACGAATGAACTTCGACACCACCTACCGAAACTCAATCTACTAGATAGTCGACCCTACAATCGAGAAGGTGAAACTCTCCCGATTCAAATTTGCGTTCATCAGTTGGTAACCGTTTTTCACCTCGGAAATCATCGGCTCAAAGGACCTTTGCAAAAATATGAACATCTTCTCCTGCTACTCTCTGATCTTCGCGGTTTGCTACTGGGACATCTGCCGAGTTCGGTCCTCGCCGAAATCAAAGGTGAAAATAACGGTTTGGAACCCGGCCAGCCACTTGTCCATGTGATACAACTACTACCCGACAGACAAGAAACTCCCATTAAAAGTGATCATCGGCGTCCGCTGCGAGGGCGCGGGCATGCCCAGTTGCGGCATCTGCTGCTCCGGCATCTTGATTATCTAATCTTTTACCTTCTAATAGTCCTTCACGTCCTCAAGGAGGGACCTAATGGGCGTCGTATCCGGTTTCGGCTCGCTCCCCCTTACGATCTAGCTATAGTCCTCCACCTCATGGAGTCTGTAGTTCGTATTTTCGGTTAGCATCTTGATATCGATCCCCTAGGGGAGAGTGTAGTCCATCGTGATCCGCGTTTCTTTCAATAAATATTGCTCGACCACTTGCTACACTTCCACGATTGGCAGCTCATCTGGGACCCGAACCTGGATCACAAGCACCTGCTTCTTCTTTTTCACGATCTTCGTCTCCATCTCGCCCGTCTCCTCGTTGCGGAAGAGCTCCTCATGGTCGTCGTCCTGGTCAACGAGAGCCAACCCCAAGTTATTTTCCAAGACGAATTTCTTACCCGTCCTCTCCAATTCCTACAAAACTTTCAGAATCTTGGGCTGCAACATCAACTTCTTCTGCAGAATATTAGTGATCTCCTACACTTTCACCTTTTCCTACAAAAGTTACATCTGCAACCCTTTGTTATTCTTTGGGGCCTGCTGAAAGTTCATATTCTGGTTGTTCAATTTCGGGTTCTAGCCCATGCAGCTCGTCGAATTTTCACAATAAGTGAAAGGTAACTTGATATCCTAAACGTTATAGCACTTTTCGATGTCGTTTGCCTCAGCAATAAGTAACTCCCTTCTAACATAATCCCGCATGTTAAGCTTCTTTTGCTTCGGCTTCTCTGGCTGCTGGTTCTGTCCAGCGTTCCCCTCTTTGCCATACTTGCCGCCGCCCTTACCATATTTACCCTGGTTACCATACTTTCCGCCTTGATTACCATACTTACCCTGGTTACCGTATCCGTATTGATCTTGCTGGTGTTGATACTACGGGTTCGGGTTCCCGAATTGGTCATACGGATACTGTTGGTT
>Ga0099798_10273_pt1 | contig 17780 bp, 19 predicted proteins | sample Uncmet_Sort29A_1_FD_89870 | JGI IMG/M metagenome (GOLD analysis project Ga0099798, IMG submission 89870) | Marine eukaryotic communities from CALCOFI LINE 67, Pacific Ocean - CN13ID_Sort29A_1 | ecosystem: Environmental > Aquatic > Marine > Oceanic | place: Pacific Ocean: Monterey Bay | collected...
CTACAGCAGCGGTGGAAATTCGAATAGCGGATTTTTTGCGAACAATTCTACTCACTCGAGAGGCGGTAATTCCAACAGTATCCATGCCAGTACCCATAGTAGTTTTGGACGCGGTTCTCTTTCGCCGATTGTTCAAAAGAGAAAGTCGAAAACGCCCAACCGCGTATTGTCCCGGCACAAACTCTCGAGTGTTGTGCAAGCAAGGACTAACTTCCCAGCTGGTGCTGAAATTCAGCCGGGTCGACCGGTTTTGAATAGTAGTTCTGCGCCGTTCAGGACGAGGACTGCTGGGGCTAGAGCAGCTTCCTCGAAGGCACTGCAACGATTGTCTTGCAGTCAAGACGGGAACGGGGCAAATACCAGTATGAATTCGTCTTGGCAAGTAGAGAGTTTTAACGCAGGTCATCCGAATGGGAATGAAAATTCCGGGAGTAATTGGTATGAGACCAGCACCAGTTCGAGCGTCGCTGGCGGAGGAAGGGGAACATCGAGTGCGGGATATGGGGGAGGTCTTTCTTCGTCTGATTTTGGTGCGTCAACGTCTGCAGGATTCGGGAGTAATCCTGGTGGGCATGGAAATACTAAGAAATCCAAACAGGCCGCCCAGAGAGCTGACAACCTGAGAAAAAGATGGGAAGAACCGTATAACGTAAATGGTAGCAATCCGCAAAATACTAATCCATCAAATGTCACGAGAAAGTTTCACAACAGAAACCAGAACAGTAATTCCAACCGCCCGTCACCGCAGGAGAGTAATGGAGGTGGTAGTAGTTTGAACACGACGATGCTGACTGATGGCGAAACGAATATCGCGGATCAAGCATTTTTGGCAGGAGACGACGAGGAGACAGATGATAATGGTGATCGAGATGGCAGAAATACGAAACCCGAAGGGATCCAAACTCCGGGTATCAAAACCCTATTCGCACAAAATCCTCTCACTCGTGCAGGCGGCGGCGCGTTGAAGTATTCGAAGAAAGGGAGAAGAAGTCTTGGGGCATTGGGGGTGATGGGAGGCGGGGATCTACAGACAAAGGTCATGAGTCCCGTGGAAATCGTCGATCAAAATAATCCGAATGGATTTCAAGATCAGCAAATGATCTTGACACAGCATTCGTCGAATTACAACACTTCTACCTACTCGTCCTCCCTCGGAAAATCTTCTTCAGCTTGTGTTTTCGGTACAGCCAGTAAACCTTCCTCACCAAACGAAACTGACTACAGAAATCCCTACATCGATCCGGAACCCCACCCTTCTTCTCCACAAGCTCTTCAAAACGAACTTGAAGAACACGAGCTCAGAGTTCAGAATCAGCACAAATATAAACCGTATAATCTGAATCCAAAATTAAATCCCTATGCTCGAAAGAAACAAGAACTAGAAATGAGGAGGGAAGCTGTGATGAGGGAAACAGGTGGGAAGTTTGGGAGTTTGCAGGAACGAGAAGCGAGGGTGAAGGAGCAATTGGTGAGAGATGGACTTGAACCAGTTCCAGGTAAACACCCTCAGGGAAGTTTGAAAGGCCATTCCCCGCGCGGTGAGAGTCGAGGGAGTAGAGGAGCGAGTAGGGAAGTCGGAAGCAGGGAGAGGACGGGGAGCAGGGAAGTTGTCGGGAGTAGAGAAGCAAGTGCAAACTCCCCGAGGAGAGTGGGGACTATGCCATTGCCCACTACGTCGCCGAGTCGGTTGGGGAGGCGAAAGAGTCAATCACCAAGTAAACAGAGATTGGGCAGCTCACCAGGGAAGAAAAACTTGTCTCCTGGGAAAGCCAGAATATCTGGTAATCAGAATAATAAAGCAGTAGAACCCATTTCCCAGTCCCACGGAACTACTTATTTGTTCGATGAACGAAACAATCAAGATAAGAAGCAAACCGGCAATAATAAAGCAAGGAAATATTCTTATGACCGCTCCCTCTACGAAGACCGTCCCCTCTTTGATCAATCCCTCCGAGAAGATTTCAACGAAGAAAAGAACAGAAGAGTTCCTTTACTTCAAGTTAGGAATAAAGATGGAGAGTCTGAGAGGAAATTCCTAATGAACACGTATAAGAAAAATTGGGAGGAAAATTTGTCGAAGCAAAAAACAAGAGCTCCACATTGTGGGACGGATTACGTTAGTAGCAGAGGTCCGCAAGATATCAATTCTTCAGGAAACTCAGGGAATGAGAACAGAGGGAATGATGTCAATATTGATCAGAAATTACTGAATGACAATGTTACTATTGAGGACGCGATTTCTGGTGCTGTCAGCAACCTACCGAAGATCGGTATTTCTCATGGTTCTGATCGTGGTGTTCATGTTAATGATCGTGGACAGATTCAACCTAAACTGATTACCGGTCCGTCTCCTGGTGGAGAAAGTGGTGATGGAGATGATCAAGCTGGGGTTTCAGTTCCTCCGTTGCCGAAGCTTCAAGGGGGGAAAAAGACGGTACAAGAAGAAAGGAGACGAAGTAAAGGGAAACTCACTGGTCTGAACAACACCAACAATGCATCGCAGTATGCAGAACAAGTTCAAAATCTCCAACAGCAACATCAGCACAATGTCAACATGCAGCAGACTCAGAAAATCAAACCTCTTGTCCAAGTTGACGCCACATCCCCAGACGAAGAGCGGAATCGGCATTCGTCAACGCGAGCATATCGCGAAAGAAACAACTTCCGGAATAATAATTTTCTGGGAGTTGTGGAGGATGGGGAGAAAAATAACAATGGGGTAAACAATGGTCAGAATGGTGGTATGCACAACAACAATATGCACAGCACGAGTACCGATCCTCTCGCGGGTAATTCGTCAGTGCTAGCCGACAGCTTACATAGCCAAAACAACAGTGCCATCCTTCAAGGGGGATCCTCTTGTGATTTTTCCTTCAAGGGGGATTCACTCGAAGATGGACCGCGAATGCACTCAGAAACTTCGAGGGATTACGGGGAGAGGACTGATCTGTATAGCTACTCCGCAACGGATAGCGTTCCGGGTAATATTCCGGGCAATAATATGCCGGGCAGGTCATCCAACAACATCCCAGGTGCGTCACCCATGCACAATGCAACAGTGCTCTCCGCGATTCAGGGGACTCCTTCGGATGGCGGATTTTTGAGAATGGAAAACTCGGTTGAAGGCCGGAGCGAGAGGCGAGTAATGCCAGTGGGTAATAATACCCAGACGACTGTACCTCTGAACAATGTATACACGGCGAGTCCGAAGGGCCATATGGCACTGGCAAGTCCGATACATTCGACTCAAGGACAGTCGAGCAGTCATGTACCGTTTCAGGAGATGGGGGGAGGGAGTCAAAGTGAGGGTAATCAGGGACATAACACTTCCCAAACCTTCTTCGGCCCGGGGTCCCCAACTTCCCCTAACAGCCAATACAACAGCAGTCAATACTACCTGACTCAAGCTGATCAGGGGCCTCTGTCGGCAAATCAGAATCCGACCCAGAACCTGACTCCGAGTTCGCCGACTTATCATGGCCAACAACATCTAAGTCAGCAGGAGGCGTTTGGGCACAAAAAAGGTTTGGATGCAGAACCAATGATCATGCCATCAGTTAGTGGGCATCCGGTTATTCGGAAGGATCAGAATAGGGATCAGAATGGAGGTGGTGGTTCTAAGACTCCGTCACCTACAGCGAAAACGTTAGGTAGTGGGCTGGTGTCGAATTTTAATCCGGTGCTGCCAGGGGGATCGATTTAAACTTTCGCAGCGAAAGTAGATACAACGTTTTTATTTGAAGACCGAGCGTCAAACTATGTACAACCTTTTCTTTCTCCACAGAACTGTCGCCAATAGTAAGAGTGTTTTTCTTACGTACGACTTAAGTACGGACCCCGTGGGTAAATGAACAACTGGTAACGAACAAACACGTGGTAATGAACAAAATGGTAATGAACAATCGAAAATACGTTACTCCACAGTGAACCATGGTAGCCATGTAAATCTGACTAGGGAATTCGGCAGGAGTGTACAACATTACTTAAATGGACGTACATAATTGTCACGCTCTCTCGAGGGCCCAACACAAATGAACTGGGTACACAGCTAGTGATCGTAGGTGACCTCACATCTTGTACGGGTCGCCTACGAATTAGCAGTTCACCGGCTGTGCTCACGATGACTCGCAAACGATTCAGACAGTGAGACATCCATATTGCATATTGTGAACATAAGTTTGAACGATTTGTAAAATCTGTTTGTGCATGTGTTGATCAAAATCGAGGGCAAAGCTGCATACGTGAAGTTGTAGTTCAGAGTTCGTTGCCGAGAGAGTTTGTATATAGCGTTGAGAGCATTCGGAGAGATAAACGCGTGCGAACACAAAATACGAAAAAAAATATGTAGGTGCGAAACCACCAAGGTGCGAGAAAAAAATGCTTAGGCATGTTTACAGTGATGCTAGATCGTAATTTCGCGCATTTTTCACACAACATTCCTCGATCTGATCCAAAATCTTTTCAATGAAAAAACTGCAGGCAATACTTGAGTTGCGCGGGCAGAGTACCTAGTTGATATTACCTCTAGGCGGAGAAAAGGGTAGGCGTGGGTCGTTCACTTGGCTAGGGAAGTTAAAGTCAAACTGAGAATAGATTGACCTGGTAAAGTACTTTATTCAAATCAAAGTCTAACACAAAATGCCCGCCCCCACCCCAACCACCGTCAAATCTCGGCTGGAGCAGAATCCGGAAACCGCCGACCTCCTCAGTAGGTTTTCGGAAGCCGAATTGCTCGCAAGAGGAAGGAAATTGTTAGCTGGGAAAAAAGCAGCCTTCGAGTTGAAATGTTTGATGTGCCTACCTTCGAAGGCAACGGATGAAGTAATGGCACTGGGGATGAAGCTGTTGAAGCCGGGGGATTTGGACTGTGTGGTGGAGGAGAGAGCGCTGAATGGGCTATGTGGTGAGGATTTTGATAGATCACTATTGCCATGATAGATCACTATTGCGAGTGAAGTACGAGTTGAACTTTTTGTATTCACATTTTACAGTACATGTTTCTTTGAACTAAGTGATATCTCACTTAAAATAATCCCCTCGCAATAATCCACAGGTTTCCCCTCCTGCCGCAAACCAGTCTTCGACACCAAACAAAAAAAATATTCGGTCATCCGCAAAACCCGTCAAGTTCTCGCCTTGGACGAGTTCAAAGATTTTTGCTCGATTGAGTGCAAGAAGAAGTTATTTCTGTATAATATGGATTTATCAGATGAACCAGTCTGGGCTGCCATTGAGAAGGAGGATTTAGACGAGGAGGAAATAGTGAAAATGATGGGAGGATGCGGAATTGGAAAGGAGGTAAAGCAGGAAAAGACGGAGAAGGTAGAGACGAAGAAAGTAGGAGAAACGAAGGAAAATGAGGGGAAGCAAACTGAGAACAAGAAGGATGAAACAATAAAAGAAGATGCTACCAAAAAGCAGTATGCAAATTCCACTGGAGCCCAACTCCAGAAATCGGCGGGGATTAATCTTCCGGATACAGTCGCTTCCTTTGCAGGTTTCAAAAAGCCTATCACCGAACGGGTGCAGGAGAGAACTCGTGAGGCTTCCCAACTGTCTCGTGCACAATCAGCAACCAACGCGGATGTGACGACCTCGAACGTCGATGATGACAAAGATACCAAATCAAAAGAAGAGGTCAAGGCCTCATCATCACCATCGTCACGAAGAAGAAGCGTCCGATTCAATTTGGAGGATGATACAGAATTTGCGAACGCGAATAATGACGAAGCTCACGAGGTAATCCCCACAAGTTCAACTCAAGCGGGTGCACAATCTGCTTCATTAGATGAGTTGGAAGAAGATGTTGAGGAAGAAGATCCGAAAAATCTTCTGGGCGAGGAAAAGTGCAAATCTGAGAAGTCGGAAAAAAAGAATCCCGAAAATCCCGAAGAAAAGCAAGACGCCGACGCAGTTTCTCTCTTCGAATACGACCGCACCCCCCTCGATCGCTCTAGCCTAAAAAAAGATTTCATCAACGGCCAAAGTTTAGGATTAAAAATTGTGATGTATCTGACAAGTTGGATCACGGAGAAGACGAGGGAGGTTATTGCGAGACGGAATAGGGAAGGGATCGAGGACAGGTTTGCGCCGAAGGTGGAAGGGCCTAGTCCTGTTGCGGATAATGGCGGGAGCAGTGGAAACACTGGCACCTATCGTCAGGGCTGCTTAGATGAGCTAGATGACGTGGATGATATTGACCTTGGCAGTAGCAATTCCAAGAACAATCCCACCAACTCCGATGACCCGGAATCCCGCCCCCCTCCCGTTTCCACAACGAATTGCCTTTCCAGATTGGACACGGCTGATGCAGGCGGCTTGCAGACAAGCAAAGGAACTCTATTAATCGGTCATTGGACTCGCTCCGAATCCGAATTGAGCCCCAGCCAAATTCGATGGCTGAGGAATGAACTGATTCCGAGTTTATTCCTTGAGGATATCAACATGGGGATTCCGGACATTTCGGCTTTTGAGGGTAGATTGATGAAATTTTTATGTTGGGCTTTTGTTGGGGAAGATGCGAAGGGGGATAGTAGTAATGGGGTGAACTCCAGATGCATTGAAATCTACGAGGAGTGCGAAATTCCGGGATTTTATCGACAACAGATTGAGGAGGCGCTGGGTATCGTGGTTTGTAGGGAGATCGTGCAGGGGGGAGCGTAAATTAATGATTGAGGACTTCCTTGAGATTTGATTTGATTTGATTTGTTATTGTGATTGATTTGATTGACTTCCTTGAGATTCTGTTTTCAGCAGACTCCGGATAATCAAAAACACACAGTGATACCGTGAAAACAAAAACACACAGCGGCACTACGCATTTTTGGATGGTGGTGTAGTGACGCGAAGTTCGCAGTTGTCAGTATTATGTGACCAAAGAAAAAGATTGCTAGTTGCAGAGTTCAGATAGAGTGGCGAATGTTCCGAAAGCGCGGGCTCCGTTCCCACTCAGTTGGCTGTTCGTGTCGGTTGTGTTAGTTCTCGGTGTATTGCAGCTTCTGGAAGAACCAATTCAAAAATCGCTTTTGTATTGTTCAATGTTTAGGTTGTTTGTGAACATAGTAGAAATTGAATTCAGAGAAATAGTTTAACTTGTTAGTACGTATAAACTCTATAATCTATCGGGATAAACGATAAAAGACCAACCATGGGCTTCCTCACAGGCCCTACTAATGGACACTGGCTGCTCTCGTTCGTCCTCATGCTGGTGATAGGAGTGGTGCAGATCTGTGAGGGGAGATATTTAATGACAATATCTGGGGTGTTGGGAGGATTTCGATCAGCGGAAGGATTTCGATCAGTGAGGGGGTAATGTTATTCTTGAAGTCGAATAATAACAATATTTTGCAGGAGAGCAATTCGTTGTTATTGAACGACTCATTAATACTCGAACAACTTCCATCCAAAAGATCAACTTTCCCAGTGCCCAAAGACTTAACTTTCCCATGAATCATAACAACTTACCTCCAAACACTCAGTGCCCGGCTTGATCATTGGGGGGGAGATGCGTATGGGCTTCGTAGCCTACATCCTCTTTGCAGTAGGGATAATTGGATTGGGTAAGCTAAGTGTGAAAGTAGGCATAAGGGGATTGCACTAGGCATAATTGGATTGGGTAATCTAAGGCTCTTTAATATGAAACTTGAATTTAATTCAAAGAGTTTTAAGAGTATCAATGACTTCATTTTTCAATTTGTCAATGATTCGAGCAATTTTGGATTTGAATTTATCTACTAAAAGTATTATTCTAGAAGGTTCCATTATTAATGGAGATACTACTACTATCATACATGATACTAACATTTAATAGTGACCTCTATTAACAAAAGTTGAAAAATCATTTTGAAAAATATCCAGGTCTATCGAGCACAAATCAAGTCATTAGTAGTCGAATCTCAAACCAATTACAAGGTATTACGCTGTATCAAGCATTTGCGAACGGAATCTCTGGAGAGGATAAAGCCAGCGTTATGTTCAGGCAATGCTTGGGAGCGAAACACGGTGAGAGCAGAATTGCTCGAGAGCGAAGCACGGTGAGAAGTAGGAGGGCACGTGGAACGGCGTCGCCATAAGAAATAGGAGTGTAACACAAGAACAAACATAATACTTACTACAAACCGTACTCCTCAATACGAACATGAAACACCCCCAGTCGACCGCGACGGCAACCCCTTCGGAGCCGGGCAGCAGCCTACCGATGCGACGACCGTAGGCTTTTCCCAAGGCGGGGCAGGCGCCGCGATGGCTGCTACTACTACCTATGCCTGTATGTACTGCGGCGCGAATTTCCCGACGTATGAGCAGGCAGAAATTCATGAGCAGACCTGTTCGAGGAATCCCCAGTGCGTGCCGGTAGCTGGGAGTGCTGAAAAGGGAAAGGTCGCTCCGTAATGAGGCGTTCGCTCCGTAATGAGTCGTTCATCGCCGCAGGAATGTTTCTTTGGTGCATGGAATTCATGAGACGTTCATCCATACTGTAGCATCCAGAGTGTTGCCAATGTCATCCATACATGATACTCTATACATGATACTCTACCGAGCTTTGCGCGCACTCGACTGTACGCAGGCGTGCATCAGCCGTGCATCAGGTTTGCCAATGACCAACTGATTCAGCACTGATTCAAAATGATCTAGAGTGAAACTTTGTCGAAATGACTTCTGCATATACGAACAAATACGAGTAAGTTTTTTGAAAGGATTTGGAAAGGTTTACTGATTGCTTGCACACGTAGTCCTAGATTAGACTTGTAGAAATCCGAAAATATCGTAAATTATCAGAATCAGAATATCCAGTAAGAATCTCCCAATATCTCAGAATATCTTGCCGAACCCCCCGTAAGACCCCGCCAACCATGGGCTTCCTGCAATCGCCCACGAATGGGCACTGGTTGCTGTCGTTCTTCCTCATGCTGGCGATCGGATTGCTATCGGTCTGTGAGAGGAGATTTTTATCGGGAGGATGTCGATCAGGATTCAGTGAGGAGGAAATTCGATCAGTGAGGAGGAATTTCATGCTTGCCATCGGATTGCTATCGGTCTGTGAGAGAAGAGAAATATTGTTGATGATGGTGGCCATCGGATTGCTCTCTGTCTGTGAGAGGAGATTTTTAGCGGGAAGATGTCGATCAGTGAGGAGGAATTTCGATCAGTGAGGAGGTTCTTCTTCAATGTCATGCTTGCCATCGGATTGCTCTTTGTCTGTGAGAGAAGAGAAATATTTTGAGGTCTATGTTTGTTGCTGGGTTGTCGGGAGGATTTCGGTGGGAGGATTTCGATCAGTGAGGGAAGATTCTGAGTGAGGAGGGGTATAATGATATTCTATGATATTCTTAAAGTCAGATAATATTTTTTGACTTTTTTGAAGGCAGCCATAGGCCCATAGTGTCAATCAATACTCCCAGCCTGGCTCCTTATCCCTGTATAATACGCCGAGTACAAGAACTTAATCCAAGTAATTTACACCCAAAAACTCAACTTCCCCAGTGCCCTCCTTAATCAAATAATTTACACCCAAAAACTCAACTTCCCCGGTGCCCTCCTTAATCAAATTATTTACGCACACCAACTCAACTTCCCCAGGGGCCAGTGCCCTCCTTAATCAAATAATTTACGCACACCAACTCAACTTCCCCAGTGCCCTCGTTAATCATTTACACGCAAAAAATCCCAGTGCCCAACTTGTTCATCGGTGACGGGACGATGCGAGTGTTCAACTTGTCCCCCATTTTGCTGGGAGTGGGCTTTATTGGGATGTGTAGGCTAAGAATCTTTATAACTGGCAGTGGGCTTTATTGGGATGTGTAGGCTAAGGATCTTTATAAAACTGAGAGAATATCATTATCTCAGACTTATCACTTATATCCTCAGTTATCGAGCAATTTGGAATTTGAAATTATTCAATAAAAGTATTGTTCTAGAAGTTTCCATCAATGTAGATAATGAATCATATGAACGGTTAATATTCACCTCGAACAAAACTTGAAAAAACATTTTGAAAAACAATGATTCAAGGTATATCGATATCGTTCTACCAAGCCGTTAACAGTCGAACCTCAAACCAATTACAAGGTGTCACGCTTTACCAAGCAAATGCCAACGGCATCTCTGGAGAAGACAAAGCTAGCCGAATGTTCAGGCAATGCTTGGGAGCGAAGCACGGTGAGGGGTGTACAAGATGTAGAGAAGTAGTCCTACGGAAATCGCAAGTAATAGGGTAAGAACCTATTAAGAACAAAAACCTGAGAACAATTGCAAAAACACCATATGCAAAATAATATGATTCGCAAGAAATAGTGCAGTACACAAAAACAAACACAAATCTAGACTACAAACCAAACCAATATTAACACGAACATTAAACCTCCCCAGTCGACCGCGAGGGCAACCCGGTCGGAGGCGCGCAACTGATTCAGTATGGTATATTGCGATGCGGAGTTGTGGCCCCTATAGTATTTCATGGATGATAAATTCACTTTGTCCAAATTCACCTAGCCCCGAAGCTCTGAAGACCAAGGATTTTCCCCCCTCTTTTTAGCCTTGCCTTCCTTTCTTTTTCGTGATAGAAATCTACATACAAAATATGTAGAATGCAAATTGAGTGCGGTCTCACTGTACAAATCTCTGAGCAATAAACTCAAAAAAACTTCCCCAGTCGACCGCGACGGCAACCCAGTCGGATCTGCCCCACAACCTACCGAAGTAACGACCGTGGGCTTCCACGCCGGCGGCGCAGGCGCCGCGATGGCCGGTAGCACTACTTATGCCTGCATGTATTGTGGCGCGAATTTTCCGACCTATGAGACGGCAGATAGTCATGAACAGACCTGTGCGAGGAATCCGCAGTGCGTGCCGGTAGCGGGAGGGAAGGTGGCTCCCTAAGTTAGTTTACTCATGTCCAGATAAAGAGGAATCACCGCAGAAATTGCTCTCGGTGCAGATTCATAGCATCTATCAGTTGAATGTTTCTTTGGTGCATGGAATTCATAAGACGTTCATGTATTAAGGTTCCCACTATCATTCATATCGGAGTTTATGGAGCTTGGCATGCGCTCCGCTGCTGTGGGCGGGCACTGCATCTGCAGTCACGGCCGTCGTGCATCGACTTCGTTGAAAGAGTGAAAATTTTCGAAATGACTTCTGCAAAAACAAAAAAAAACGGTTAAGTTTTTTCAAAGGATTTGGCAATATCGCACGGGAACTGGAATTCAGACTTGACTCAGTATGTACTATGCTGTTCGGAAAGTTAGTACTTGCCGTACGCGGAAATTGGAACTCCTGAAGGATGCCATGTTACTTCCAGGTCGTACATCTTCTTCTTGTTTGTGAATTCAGTTCGGATTTCGGTGTCTCGGATGTGGAACGTCTCCATTCTTCTCTTGTGGTCGTATAATTGCAATCGCGACGTATGATTACATGCTTATATCCTCAAACATAACAAACAAACTCAGTGCAGGAGCAAACGTAGGGCTATTCCGTGGACTAGTCTCTATACGATAGTAACCTTGCAGTATACAACAGTACAGCCTTTACCATAGTCGATAGAGTAGTCCACCCTGTAGTATACAATAGTGCATCCTCCAGTATACATTAGGCCAATCCTCTCTGCCAACCATGGCTTCCAGATGTGACGGCCCTGTTCATGGGCCGCAGCTCAACAGCGCCACCATCGTTTTCGTGATTGGGGCGTTTTCGTGGCGTGAGGAGATTGATAATGAAGATATTAATCATGATCATAGTTGAGAGATTGATATTAATGAAGATAATCAGGATGCTTTCCAAGGATTTTCATGTTTGTTGATGATGATGATGTCATTGATGATCCCTTTTCAAATTCTCACTGTGTACAACCCAAAAACACCGGATCGTCGCTCGGCGAAAACAATCCTTCTACGAAAAGAATCCTCCCACGAAAACAATCCTCCTAAAAAACACTCCTCCAAAAACACTCCTCCAGATCCGATTCTTCATCACAATCCTCCTCCAAAACCAATGCTTCATAATACCAAAAAAAATCCCCAGTTCCCCTGCTGATGATGCCTTCCAGCGGCCAAGGCGCAACTTTGACTGACGAAAAAAATCCCAGTCCCCCTCATGATGATGCCTTCCACCGAGTTCGATGGCGCGGATGATCCGTTCGCCCCCGTTAAAAACCTTCTGTTGGCTATGACCATCCTTGGGGCGCTTTGGTTGGGGGTGCTTGTACGGTTGGGCCCGAAGGGGGCGGAATTTTACAAGAAGTTTAATACAGGAATTTGAACTTGGCAGAATAGTTGTGCCGGAATTTCACGAGAATTTAAGAAGTATGGAAGTGACAACACCTATTGTGTACAATTATTATACTGAGAATACTGAGTGGATTTCTGATACCAGTACTGTTAATACAAATTTGATTTCCTCATTTCTGTACCAAATTGAAATTGAGCGTATTACTATTGAATTCGTAAGCCAACCCTCTTGAACATCGTATTGAACATCCACTTCCCACACAGATCTGGAAAGCAAAGCAATTCGGCATTTATGGGAAGGATATGAGCTCGGAGTCCTGGAGGAATCGATTGGGGGCGAGGCAGGGTAGGGAGATTAATGTGCAGATTAATGATGTCCGAGAACGCGGTCAGCAAGACTGAACGGTTGCAAGTGCGACAGGGTGGGGGATTTATTTTGATGATTCTTTTACACTCACTTCAAAAATTATTAAAATTTACTCTTGTATCAATTCCTGTACACGCAGTCATTGTCATCGACAATTTTTTCAAGCACACAATTTTCAATCGCGAAATCTTCAATCATCAAAATTTCAACCACATTCAAGTTGAATTCAACAATCAACCCCCCCAGTCGACCAGCAGGGTAACACCGACTCTGGACATTGCAAATTCACAACCCCCCCCAGTCGACCAGCAGGGCAACGCCGATTCTGGGCATTACGGAAATACCCAGCCGCAGACGCGCGGAGGATCCAATGTGCAAGCCGTCCACGGAGCCGGAGTTCAAGGGTCGACGACTGTGGGTTTTGGTGTTGTGGCTAATCAGCAGCGAGCAGATACTAGTGGTGAGCTAGAAATCGAGAAATCGTAATAATAATATCTAGAGCTTGTGATTTGAGGTCTTCGACTTTATTGAGCCGCTTGTGCTAAGAAATTACTGGATTCGTTCATCGCTAGCGTATTACTGGATTCTATTTTTTCATATTTTTCAAGTTATGAATCAGTTTCGATAAATTTAATGAGAAATCCTCAAATAATGTCAATAACTCAAAAAATAACTTCTCAAGGTAACGTCTACAGTTGCGTGTACTGCGGGGCTAACTTTCCGACTTATGATGATGCGCAAACCCACGAACAGCTCTGCTCGAAGAACCCCAACGCGGCCGTCGCGGTCATTGTGCCGACGGGTGAGAAAAATTGAAAATCTGAAAGAGTGACAATTGAAACTCATAAAAGACATTCGCAAAAATTGAAAATCATAAAAGACAATGTATGATTCCGTACTCACAATATCGGAGCGTATTCACCATTTCGGAGCGTTCACAAATAAATATTTCCCCGATAATATTTCCTTCCTCCAGCTGCTGCCGCCACCGTCTCCGTGAACCCTACTCCTGCGGGCGAGACTCCTGATGGGGATGCGCCTTATGATCCGGCGGCTGGAAAGTGAGGCGGCGTCCATGATGCGCCAGGACAACGAGTAGTAGTGACGGAAGAGGAAATCACATAGTATGGAGGGTACACGTGAATGGGTAGAATAATTATGTACTTAATCAATTTTTGGGGAGTAGTGAAGTGTGGACAATATAGTGGAGTAAAATCGAGGTACAGTATGGAAGGAGGAGTAAAATCGAAGTACAGCAGGGATGGAGGAGTAAACCTCAGGCTGGGTAGAGGATTCATTTTTTGCTGGGGGGGGAGAGGTGGTGCAGATGGTGACATTACAATACACTGCAATTCAAAGGCAGCATATAGTGAAGGGCGGTAGAAATTTGAAAAATACTGATATCGAAATCCGAAATTTGATGATACGAAACATTTCAAGAAGAAATAGTTGCAACTAGGGATTTTGAATGATTTTGAATGATTTTGAGTTTAAAGGGATACAGTGAATCATACAGTGAACCGGGCGCTAGAATCAGTTGTCGGACACTTCTCCTTCTTCGTGTTGGTCGATGAATCTTCAGGCTCAGGAGTCAGTCTGTCTTCGATGTCAATTGGTGCAGCCGTGAATTCGAATCAATCGGAATGTATTGTGTAAATCCACCGAGCAGGAGAAAGATCTAGTCTAGTTAGCCACAGTCTAAGACTAGTAAAGTGTACCGAATCAATCTCACGCAGATATCTTAGCACAGTATTGTTGTAGGAAACACATTAATACTCCAACACGATCGTTGTAGACCCCTCGTAATTCGAACCCTGACTCAATAATTAATTCGAAACCTCCTAACTTAATTTTTCAATTTGTCAATTTGTCTCCTAACTCGTACCAAACATCCGAAAGGAACCACAAACCAACCATGGGCCTCTTCGATTCCCCCGCGAACGCGGGATATCTAATCCGCGGTCCTCTCCTCTTAATCTTCGGCCTCGCTCTCTTCATCCCCGTCATGCTCGGCATCCCCGTAGAATCTCCCGGCTTCGAATTCGGAATTTTCCTAATGGCAGTTGGCGTTCTGCAATTCGCGGTAGCTTTTATTCAGGCGAAGAAAGTGGGGATCAAGGGCGATGACGAGATGAGCGTGAAGTGGCGGAGGTGGCTGGGGGCGAGGCATGGTGAGATTAGATGAGCAAGAAGTGGAGGAATTGCTGGGGGGCGAGGCATGGTGAGATTAGATTAGATGAGCCTGGAGTGGCTATTGGCTTGGGGCGAGGCATGGTGAGATTGGTATCTATGAATGCGGACCACGCTGGAACGTATTCCACAATATTTCGAACGTATTAAGTGCTTACACAAAATTTAAAATCCCTCCCCAGTCGACAACGAGGGCAACGTCGTAGCCGAAGGAGGTACACAAGTGGCTGCCGGTTTCTCTGGTGGCAACACAGAAGAAAACCGGGCGAGCAGTCATGTGGGGGTCACCCTCTCCACCTACACCTGCGTCTACTGCGGCATGAATTTTGCGACCTATGAAGACTGCGAAAGCCATGAGAAAGGGTGCACGAAGAATCCGTTCGCCGGTCGGAGTGGTTGAGGTTATTAGGTAGAGCGTATGAGGGAGTAGTTGATGTGATGGTAGATGAGCGGGGGTAGGTGATCGGTGGTGGGTCGTCGGTTATGACTTATCGGTGGTGGTAGATGGCAGATTACCATTCGCAGAAAATAGGGTAGGGTAGTAAGGCGCTCTTGGGGGTAGAGGGTTACTAGAGAGAAGGGCATAACATTTTTTTTCTGATCGGAACATCGTATGGAGACTTCTTCTGCGTCAAGAGATCATCCGGAATCGTCTAACAACGGTTCCTTGGAGACTTCTGCAGGGGCGAGCGCATCGATAACTTTTTTGCAGGAATTTTTAAAGAAAGAACACGAATTATGTGGAGATCGCAGAAATCACATCTATGGATGTGGATACAGTCTATGGAAAGTGTTCTTCCTCTTGGTCCAAGTATTGAGATGCCATTCTCTCGTTTCGAAACTCCACCAGAATGTAATATTCCATCTTCCTCGTGGAGTCATATTGCAGTAGCTGCATGCAGAACGCGGCCTGCAGTGCAGTACACAAATATCAAGGGGCAGTACCCCATCTAAGTAATTGGCATTCACACCCACGTCTAAGTTAATTGCCATTCTCCCAACTCTACCCCTGATACACTCCCTCACCAAAGACTAAGTACATATTAGGTTGAGTCCCCTCCCTCCCAACCATGGTTCTCCTCCAATGCGGACCTGTGCATGGGCAACACTTAAATGGTGCCACTATGCTGAGTCTCTTTGGCGTGTTGACATTTAGTAAGAGTGATTGCATTAGACTAAGTCTAGTCTTACAGGGCTACAATTGTGTAATGCGGATGAGATTTTCACGGCTACAATTGTGTAATGCAACAATTTTGTATTAAGGCAGCTGCTAAATTTTTTCAGGAATACCTACTATTAAAGTACAACTACTTGAAACTGCAAATACTACCACATGAATCATTTCTGTTTTAAAAATCAAACGTGCAACAACCCCGAAAGGTAAACCTTCGACTGCCCCCCAAAATTCAAAAACAATAACAACAACCCCGTCCCTCCAAAACCACGTCAGTCCCCCTCAATCACGGGCCCCAAAACGGAGGATGAGGAACTAGGCGGCAACTTTACAACAACCACATCCCTCAGTCCCCCAACTGCTCATCGCTGGCCCGAAATCCGAGGACTCAGAAGAATTAGAGGGGAACATGCGCTTGCTCGACTGGGTCGGCAACCTCATGACATTTGGCGGTATCGTTCTGTTCGCGATATTTTCATGGCAAGCCAGAACCTATGGGATTTGGGGAGATGATGCTGCCAGCAGAAAATGGAGGAGCTGTTTGGGGGCGAGGGAGGGTACGCTCGATATCTTTTATGATGAGATGGAACCATGATCTTTTATGATGAGTAAAACTTGAGAATTTTATTTGTGAATATCATCAAACACGTTTCAGGAGGTTATTCGCGTCTCCTATACACGAGGCACGAAACTCCTAAAAATCTCCCTCAGTCGACCGCGCCGGCAACCCCACCACTGGAGGCGGTGCAGGACAGAGTATTGGCTATGCGGGTGGCGGTGGTGGTGGTGGAAGTACGACGGTGTATAGTTGTGTTTATTGCGGCCAAAATTTTCAGACATATCAAATGTGCGAGCAGCACGAAATGACATGCTCGAGGAATCCGAATCGGGGACAGCCTCAGGGGGGGTTTGTGCAGCCGCAGGGGGGTTTTGTGCAACCGCAGCCGCAGGGAGGTGATCTATTATGTTGTAGATGAATTGAAGAGTTGTTTAAAAGACTTCGAAGGTCGTTCACAATCAACAGGGAGGCTTAAGAGTTTAAGTTATTATTAATGAGCATTGACGTTGTGAGTATCACTTAATATAAATTACCAACTGAAAAAAAAAACACCTTTCCTCCTCACTTTCAAGGTCAAATGATGCCTCAGCCGGTGCAGGTCCCAGTCCAGATGGTTCCCGTTCAGCAGCCCGGAGCGCAACAAGTAGTAGTGGGGCAGCACGTAGGGAGTGCAGGGGCCGTCGTGGCGCAACCGGGGGCGCAGCAAGTAATTGATCCCTACGCACCGGGCAATTATGGAGAAAACCCGAACAGTGATGCGCAATTAGCGAATTATGATCCGGCGGCGGCGAAGAAATGAGGAGAAATAAAAGGAAGTAGCGGTTTCAGGTGAAATGAGAAGCAATGAGAGGACGTAGTGGTTTAGCGGATGATCGGTATTATCTGAAGGCTACAGTACAGTGCTAGCACCTGTAATCTGGAATTCGGACATAGAATTGGTTTATTCGGAATTCAGGAGCAGAATTCATTTTTGTGCCGGCGATCATTTTTTTGCAAGCGGCATGAGAGAACGACGTCTCACAGAGACCAGCATACAAGAAACCCGTATTCACCTCGCAAGTTTTTTGAAACGTTACTCCTCGGGAAAGGTTGATGTATTACAGAGTGGTGAACGCTGGTGTTGTGCTCAGTACTATGTCAAATTGTCTATCGCATTGGTGTCATATGAATCGGTGGTTCTCAATTCATGATGTCGATCAAATTTCTGAATGATTCAAACTTTCTCGCAGGAGTTTTACTTTTTACTGGATTAACACATTGTACTAC
>Ga0099798_10274_pt1 | contig 17765 bp, 18 predicted proteins | sample Uncmet_Sort29A_1_FD_89870 | JGI IMG/M metagenome (GOLD analysis project Ga0099798, IMG submission 89870) | Marine eukaryotic communities from CALCOFI LINE 67, Pacific Ocean - CN13ID_Sort29A_1 | ecosystem: Environmental > Aquatic > Marine > Oceanic | place: Pacific Ocean: Monterey Bay | collected...
GTGGTACTTAAATTTATGCTTTACAACCTCAGTTCCTAGTAGAGTACTCTGGAAAGCCTTCTGAGAGAGCGATCGAAATCCATATATTTCGAGGCCGGTCATGAAGCGTTTCAAAATCTAAGATTCGTAAAGCACTAAGTCAATATTAGTTCACTTTTTCAGTGTGACATTATGACTCTTATTCTGTTGTCTTTATATATAGTATATTAAATTAGATATGGTACTACATCTACAAAAGAGATAACGTTTCAGACAATACAATTTATGCTAGCTGGATAATGAAATTGAATTTAATTTTTTTGGGAGGGGAGTAGGGAGTTAGGGTAACGGTTCGCTTGTTTAAAATTAGGTAGTAATGGTATTAGTAATACCAATTCTGAATTAGGTAGTAATGGTATTAATAATTCGAATTCTGATTCTAACTCTAAGACTACTACAGGTAGTCCTATTATTACTCGTACTACTGCTTTCCGTAAACGTCGTTTACTTCAAGGTAGTCAATATGAATAAAACATAGTGTTTTAAAGGGCCGGCCCTTCAAAACACTATGTTTTATTCATAAAAAATGGCACAGCTCCATCAATTATGTACCCGCAAGGAGCACGAGTAAAAGTTTCGGGTTTTGTAAATTTTAAGAATTAGGTCCTACTTCTAATCCAAGTTCTAATTCTAATGATGAAATCAATGTTGATAATGGTTCTTCTGATATAGGAGTCGATGGTAATGGTGGTGAGAATTTGGAAGCTCCAAAGAAACAATTAGGAGCTCTGGATGCAGATAACATGTACAAATTCCTCCATCCGAACTTGTCGAGGTCTAGAAATTTGAAGATTCAATCATTTTTTAAGTCGCCACTCCATGAATATCGTAAAATGTTTTATTTGACTAAAGAAATGTTATTCAACATGCAAGCAGTGACTGTGCCCTATAAGATTAAATCATTTGCAGATTCGGAACTCAAAGAATATCGTCAAATATTCTTATTGATTGGAGCAAGTTTGAGTAGTGACAGTGTACTCAATCCAGATGATAAGGCTATTGTTTTTGAATATGGTAAAAAATACATTGTCTCTTTATTGCAATTTATGGCTATGGAACCACGTGCCGCATCCACTACTGACATGTTAGAATCCCTGTCACAATTCTTCTCCAACTTGAACTTGGATGATAAGAGTACTGAACAGTTACAGTTGATCAAAGATTTTTTTACTATGGGAGTTACATCTACTGAAGGAAGTGTACTTGCATCACACTTAGACATATTAGAAGGTAAAGTCTGGAACACGTCGGATAGATATTTGTTTGATCTAACTGAATTTTGGAATAATCGACTTGAGATCTTACTTAAGGAGAGGTCTTACTTATATCCAGAAATTGCATATGAGCTCTACAAGAATGCAAGGACGGATGATGGTGTTGGTAAACTACGTTTTAGTGACATTGTAACGGAAGATGAATCTGTTGCGAATTCGTCGCGTTACGCATTTGTTGATAGACTAAAAAGAATTTATGAGTATCTTTTTGATGAGAAGACAATTCGTTTTCAGTCTTTTGAAGGTGTGGTATTCCATAATGGATCTGGTTTGTCTAGCAATAATGGTGCGATAGTAAAGCTATATCCGAACACAACTTGTAGTATAGTTTATGGAATCCGTGTAAAAAAGTTTTTCGATGTTAAAGATGTTAAAGATGAAGAACAAGTAGTGCCTCTTATTTCTCTAAATTTTGTTAATGCCTATGCTATTGACCTTGGAAGAAAGTTGACTAGATATAATAATGGTAAGATGAATCACTTTTATGTGCTAAGAGATAATGGAGCTATTAATATTAGTAATAGCATTGTAGTTAGTTCTCCTAGAGACTTACAGAAAGAAATAGAGTTAAGAAACGCTCAGAGACCAGAGTTTACAGTCCAGTTTAAATGTACTATTTTTCTTCTTGCAATTTTCAAATTCACTATCTACGAGCAAAACAGGTATTAAGGTGCGTTTTCTTTCATACTAAAAGTATATCATAAGTTTTCATTCCCATATATCAAAAATGCGCTGGTCGTGATCTCAATTATTGTTTAATTTCAGATATGGGATCGGAGGACGAGGTCAGGATGGAAGTTTCTAGCGATGGAATCAATGTTAATGATGGTTCTACTACAGGAATTAATAGTAATAGCAGTGAGAATACTCCAAAGAAACCATTAGGAGCTATTAGTATTAATGAAGGTCGTATGAACAATTTACTCCTTAACAAATCGCCGAAGTCTAGAATAGCAGAAATTCAATCATTTTTGAATTCGGAACTCCATGAATATCGTCAAATGTTTTATTTGACTAAAGAAATTTTATTCAGGACCCAACCAGATGAGGATACGGTCCGTGATAATAATAGTATAAATAAGATTAAATCAATTGCAGATTCGGAACTCAAAGCATATCGTCAAATCTTCTCATTGATAGCAACAAGTTTGAGTAGTTTACTCCAATCAGAAGAGGAAAAGATTGTTCTTGAATATGGTAAAAAGTACATTGTCTCTTTATTGCAATTTCAGATTATGGAGACAAGCGTCGCATCCACTACTGACACGTTTGAGTCCTTATCTTCTCAACTGTTTCCCGAATTGAAACTGGATGAAGAGAGTAAAACGTTGGTCAAAGACTTTTTTACTATGGGAGTTCAAACTGCAGCTGCTGAAGGAGATTTTCCAGTGCGAGTTTTAAGGGGAGAAGTCTGGAACACGGTAAATTATAAGACCATACAACCAGGTATATGACAATATCATAGTATGTTTAGTATGATATGATTTATTTTAGAGACAGAGAAAATAAAATGGGGCTTTTCTCTTCTCTCTCTCTCGCTGAGAAGGTGTGGTGCTGACAGCCTTCACTCCACAATGTGTAACATAAGGTAGGGTATCCCAATCTAATGGCTTCCCTGTATTCCAAGAGCCAGAAATTAGACGTATTATTTTTTTCTTGTCTTTCAGTTCCTCCGTATATTCTATAGGTAGAATATGATATGATATAGTATGTTTATTTGGTTACTTATTTTGGATTGCGGTATATGAATAGAAATCATACTTAGGTTTAGCTTTATATGAGAAATTTCATATCATATCGCAGGTATGTATGAGACTGATCTAACTGGATTTTGGTATAATCGACTTGATATCTTACTCAGTGAGAGTATCAAATATCCAGAAATTGCATATAAGCTCTACAAGAAAGCAAGGACGGATGATGCTGTTGGTAACCTGCGTTTCAGTAATAGCTTATTGCAAGCTTACCAATTTGTTGATTCTCTACTAATTAATAACGTTAATAATAATTCATTTGTTGGTAAGATAATTGATAATGGTGCAGTAGTAGCAAAGCTAAATTATTCTGACTCGAGCGTCGGCGATAGGTGTAGTATAGTTACTGGAATCTATTTAAAAGAAACAAATTTTGCAGAAGGTGAACAAATGGTACCTATTATTCGCCTAAATTCTATTGATGCCTATGCTATCGACCCTCGAAGCAAGTTGACTACAGATGAAGATGGTAATATGACTAACTTTTTTGTGCTACGACTAGATACTTGGACCATTACGAATGGTTCGAACCTCTATGAAATCGCACTCTGAATTTTCATGAAATTGCTACTGAAATTGCATCATTTTTTCAAATGATTGCACAATTTCGAAAAGTGAAATAAACTGTCTCTTCGGATCTTCTGAAATTGGCTTTGAATTAGCAAAATGGGATCCAAAATAACGCCCTTTTCGGAGTTTCCCATCTCGAAAACCAGTCCCTGAACTGTGCTGAAATTGGCCCTGAACTGCGCTGAATACCACTGAAATGCGCTGAAATTCCCTGAACTGCGCTGAAATTGCCACAACCGGATTTACCCTCCCGTTTTCAAGGTTTTGGAAACTCAAAAAACTGTAAGAAAGCTAAAATTGCTGTCTAGAACTTTATCCAAAAAAGAATCAGTTTTCTAGAAAACGTTTGAAATTTTCTTTACAACTTTTTTTAAAGAAAGTTTAAGAAGCTCAGATCGAGAAGCAAATTTCAGTAGCAATTTCACAAAAGTTCAGCTGATATATTTATAGGTGGTCATTTAGGCTCAATAGTTACTGATGAAATTGTAACCGAATCTCCCGGAAAATTAGAGCAATTCTTAGATCAAAAGCCAAACCGGGGGGTCAAGTTTAAATGTACTATTTTTCTTCTACAACAATTTCAAATTCACTATCTCATACGAGGAAAACAGCTATTAAGATGCATTTTATTTCATACTAAATATATATAAGTATCAAAAACACACTAGTAGTCTAAAAACGCAGCTAAAAGTCTGTTGCCTTACTTCAGAAAACGTAGTATATCAGGTTTTCATTCTCATATTCCCAAAAATGCGCTGGTTGTGATCTCTATTATTGTTCAATTCCAGGGATTGAATCGGAGGAAAGGGTTAAGCAGGAAATTAAAGAAAAAGAAGCTCGTAGATCATGGGGACACTGAGTTTGTATTATGTAAGAATAGAGAAAGTGAATGAGTAAGATTAATAGGGATTAGATTATGATGGAGAAATTAATAGAAGTTTTAGCTATACCAATTTAATTTTGATTTTTTTTTTTTTAACAATTATATACCAATGTAAGTATGATGTATGAACAGAGGAGAGTTAAAGAAAACAAAATGGTGCACTCTCCCACCATAATCATTGTTATATTTAGAATAGCAAGAAGCTTTAGCTTAGTAATAGTATAATGATATATGTTCCCTTTATGTTGTACTTAAAGTTAAAGTTGAAATCTACTATAAAAGCTACTTCAATCCTAGCCTTCATTCTAAGAAACTAAATCGTATTTTTCTATAAAAACAATGTTCAGATCAGAGACCTCAGGAGGATGAAGATTCATTAGGCTACTGTATACACATGACCAGAGTTAGTATCTTTAGGTCGCTTATTTTCTGGACCAAGGTATGTATTCAGTGGTGGTAAGTACGTTTTTTTTTTTATTTATTCTGACTTCATGATTATTTATGAATCAAAGATAGATAGTACCTAGTAGTAACTCAGTCTCAGTACTTTAATTTTGATTGATTTGAATAGATGTGATATATATAAAGAATTCAATCCATGAAGGTATAAAGAATTCTGAATTCAATTTAGCAGTACGAGCTCAGCTATGTGGAGCAAAACTTCCCTAAGCTAATAGCTCAAGTAGCAGGAGAACATTGGAACTGTTTCTAGAAATATATACATATTAATCCTATTTAATTTTACACAAGTCTAATCTTAGACTTCAACGGAGTCGATGACTGAGATTTGTGATTGAAAATCAAAATAACTAAGTTCTCTGATGCTAATATTATATAAAGCTATATGTGATATTATTCTTTAGTAGTTACTTAATAGTTACTACTTAAGAGTAGTTTTCTTTTTTTCTTTTGTTTCGTTGTCATGCCAGAATACTGGAGTGGCGCCTTGGTATTAAGTTATCTGTGTTTAACTCTTTATTATGATTAATGATATATAGAAAGAATTCAATTCATAGTGGTATAAAAAATTTATTCTGAATGTAGTTCATGGATTTAAGAATATTACTATAAAGTTAATGTCTTAACATCCCGTTTTTTTAGCTCTACGGAGGGTCTCGAAATATATGTTATGGAAGCTGTTTTTTGCTTATATAATATGCTCTTTTTATAGGCTCTCCAGGAGATTCTAAAAACTGAGGATTCAATACACTAATAAAGAAAGTTAAACTTTAGTAGAAGAACGTTAATATTAACTATATCCTAATGTAAAAATAGAAATAGAACTTGAAGTAGTACTCGATCAAATAAAGAAGATTAAGAAGAAGATGGTGGAAAGAAGAGAAGAATTAGGTTTAAAATTCATTGTGGTGTGAAGTGTATAGGTAAAACTTTGTCATGGGAAAACGAACGATTCTTCAAATAAACAAGTATTAGTATTGTACTAATACTAAAGGACGTATATCCTTAGTAGCAGTGCCAGTGTTCGAGATAGAATGTTGTGTTGTGATAGAATATCGTGTCGTTTAAAATTATTCCGCCGATGATCATGATATTGCGATAATTATGATAGAATATTTCGTTTCATCCGATTCCGCCGACTTGAATATGATCATTCGTTTCTCTTCCGCCCGACTCTCTAATATGATCATTCGTTTCTTTTCTGCTGACTTTCTAATATGATCATTCGTTTCTCTTCTGCTGACTTTCTAATATGGTCATTCGTTTCTCTTCTGCTGACTTTCTAATATGATCATTCGTTTCTCTTCTACTGACTTTCTAATATGATCATTCGTGTCTTCTACCGAATCTTTGTTATTCTATTGTAACCCCTATTTCTGAAGTCTCCTGGAAACGTGTGCTAGGAGCACGTTTTAGAAGGCTAGCGCCGCTCGAAAACCATATATTTCGAGTCGGGTCATGGAGCACTTCAGAAATAGGGGTTGTTGTCCTTCTCTAAATAATGTATCACTCTAGTACTCTCAATACAAATGAATTTAATACAGTCCCCTATTTAAGATTTATCTAGTTCTATCTATATAGATTCTATTTTCTTTGAGGGTACTTTAATGATAATCTATATAGTTTAAGTAAGTAGTAAGTACTAAGAGTTTAATAATAATAAATGAAGACTCAATATAAAGAATTTTAAAATATAGTGAATCTCTCTTTCTCTCTACCTTTTCATAGATCATTATTTTCTGATTTCGTAGTTCAACCAATTATCTTATCTAGTAGCTCTAGTGTGAAGTTCTTAAATTATAGTACTAACTTTTCTTTCTTGATTTTCATAGTTCAATACATCAATATTTCCTAGTCTATTAATTATCTTTAATCTATCCTTATCTAATCTCTCTCTCTATATCTTCTTAACTAACTGGAGGTCTTCTACTGGGACTATCTCGCCTCTCTCTTCTTCTTCTAGCAGCAACCGCACAGAGAAACAAGCAAACAAACAACAAACAAACAACTTAATAATAACTCTTAGCTTAATAATAATACTAAAATAACGTTGATTTTATTGTCGAGCGTATACTATAATAACTGTATAATAAATTAATACTAATAATAAATCCAAAACCAACAAAACCCCTAAAACAAAAAATGGATCCTGAATCTGGTATTGGATCTTATTATTCATCATCTGCTACTTCTTCTGCTGGCAGATTTGGTATGAAAAGAGGAAGTTATAATGATGTAACAGAAGCAGAAGTGAAAGCCCGTGCCCATCTGGAGGAAGAGAAGGTACGCGGCCCATCAAAACACTGTGTTTTATGCGTATAGAATGACTCAAATTCGATAATTATGTACCCGCAAGGGCCAGGAGAAAAAGTTTAAGGAACTTGGAGAAAAAGTTTAGGGAACTGCTGTTGTTTTTAAATTAGGCATTAGGTCTAACACCAGGAGAAAACGAATATGGACATGATGGATTTGGAGATTACAATTATTTCAGTGGTAGTGGTGGTGACGAATCGGAAGGGTTGCTAGGTAATCATAATCGTGTAGGAGGTGGTGCAGGTGGTGGTAATTCATCCTATTAAGTGACATTTTAGGGTCTAAAACCTTGATTCTGAAGTCTTAAAATTCCATAAGGACTTTATAAGGAAAAGTCGCATTCTCATGCACTTTTTTCAATAATTATGTACCCGCAAAAAGCGTGATCTAGCATCTTGAAATTTTCTAAAATGTCACTTAATAAGGTAATTCTTCTTCTACAGGGTGGGAAGATGATAGTAATTATACTTCAATGTCAAAAGATAGTAATGCTCCTGGTATTTTATCAAGTATTAAAAATAGAATCTTAAGTTCAGAAGGAGGAAATAATAGTAGTAGTGGTATTTTTATGAGCTCTAACTACTTAGCACAAATTTTAAGCAAATCAGGGGACTCTGTCCATATCAAAAAAATCACGTTTCATCTTTCTAAATTAACACAGGAGGAAGCTTTTGACTAGTATAGTGAATTCCTAAGTCTGAAATTCGTTGTTTACAAGCGAAAAGAACCCTCTTTTTAAAAAGGAAGGATGTTAAGTGCTATATGCTTTGGAATCCTTACTGTTTTCATAAAAATAAGGTAAGAAGAAAGGATTAAGTGAAGAGCAAATCACCGCTCATAGAATTCGTGAAATCGATCAGCAAGAAAAGGCTGCATTACGGAACTTAGTTTTAATGGGTACAGAAACTTCCTTTCAAACTAGACAAGTATCCACTGGTGCTAATAAATTAGCTCATGCAGAATCACAATTATTTGATCGAATTGATAATAGAGATCCAAATAATTTAAGAGATTCTACTGCTTCAGCTTACGATAATTCCTTAACTTTAATGAGTCATTTAACTGATCAATTACAACGTGGTGGAGGAAGTGCGACTTCTAGTATTGGCGGTTCTAAACAACTAGTAACAGCTAACAATGCTAGTATTAATAAATTTTCTTCTCCTAATCAACCTAAATATCACGATGCTCGACAAGTAGAAGCTGTAAGGAATCCTTCTCAATTAGCTTTGGAATGGAGGAACATGTATACGCAACATAGTGTTTGAACGGCGGCGGCCGTTCAAACACTATGTTTTATGCGTATAGAATGACTCAAATTCATCAAGTCTGTACCCGCAAGGATCAAGAGAGAAAGTTTAGGGTCTGTTTCATTTTTAAGGAACTTTTCAGTTGGTGGAAAGAAGATTCTGAAGAATTGTTATGGGAAGTTATCTCCAGGACAAGTAACAGCATTAATTGGACCTTCTGGTGCTGGTACTTAAAAGATTTAGAGCCTAAAACCTCAGTTCTAGGATCTTAAGATTCCATAAGGATTTTATAAGGAAAAGTCGAACTCTCATGCAGTTTTTTCAACAAAAATGTATCCCCAAGGACCAAGGTTGTGTAGATCTTCTAACATTAGATAGATTTCTATCTAAGTTGGATATTTAGAATTTCATAAGGATTTTATAAGGAAAAGTCGAACTCTCATGCAGTTTTTTCAACAAAAATGTATCCCCAAGGACTAAGGTTGTTAAGATTAAATGATGAATTATATATTAGATAGATTTCTATCTAAGTTGGATATTTAGAATTCCATAAGGATTTTATAAGGAAAAGTCGAACTCTCATGCAGCTTTTTCAACAAAAATGTATCCCCAAGGACCAAGGTTGTGTAGATCTTCTAACATTTGTTATAATGAATTTAGATGATAAATTATTTAAGGTAAATCAACTGTAATGAATTTAGTTGCTGGTCGTCAGAGTTGGGGAAAAGCAATTAGTGGGGATGCTGTTGCTGATATTTGCAGAGTTAAAGCAGAAGCTATAAGTAGAAAGAAGAAATTAGAAGGAGGTGGTTATATACAAGGTAGTACTAGTAATCCTAGTAGTCCGAAGAAAGGTGATATTACTGCTAATACAGCTAAACAACTTGATGCTTTACAAGATTTATCGATGAAATTAAAAGGTGGACATCCTCTCACTAAAACTGGTAATACTAATCAGAATATAGTAGCTCCATCTTCTCCTCGTTCTCAACAACATCAGATGATTACTGCACCAGTAGAAACTTTTAAAAAGATGGGACCTTGACGTTGTTGATATAACTGAGTATTGCTTATGGATAAAAAAATGTTAAACTCTAGACTTGTAATTTCGCTGTCTAAAAATAGCTTTTTAGCACTGCAGACCATCATTTTTTTGATAGATTTAAGGATCCGGGATCTGAAGCAAAATGTAAAAATGTCAGACCAAAGCAACATCCAGATAATAGAATATTCTTCTCCTTCATATTCTTCTTCTGTTTCTTCTTCATAAGATAAGTATTAGCTGTACTTTGATTTCTCTTCGCACAGATTGTACCTTAGTACATAAGTTTGAAATCTACTAGAGTCCATAGACTATAGTAAGTATCTAAAAAAAAATATAATAACTTTCTTTCTACTCAAAACATCCATCCTACAAACTAAGAATGAATCTGTGAACGAGCCAAGTGCTAAAACTCATTTAATAGACTTCTTAAATTGTATTTATGTTTAGGGGTTAGCATCGTCGTTCATTTTCTGGTGTAGAGTACTAGCCATCTTCTTTGATCTAGTAGCACAATTCATAGTGGAGCGATACTTACCTGGGTGTTGCTTTTTTGGTACACAAATTTCACAGACCGTAACATGGTAAGTTCCTTATGCCATTTTAGCTATTCACGCTTAGTAAATGGTTTCTAAATCAATTATTCTCTCTCGAAATCTAGAATTTAACATTTTCACAAAGTAAGCAATATATCCAGTTACGACGATTTGCCGAAGAAAGAGGTTGAGAAGATCCGTAAACATTAGAGTCAGAATCAAAATTCCTAAGTGACATTTTAGAGGTTTTGAAATCTTCAAAAATCATAAGGATTTCTATTGGAAAAACGCTTAAAAAAACGATGATTTGAAGCTCTCGGAAAGGGGGGTCTCGAAAGCCTAAAATGTCACTTACCAATCAAAATGTTGTTCAGAAGGATTAGAATTAGAATTCGATGGAGACTTAAAGTTAGGTTGAGAAGATCCGTAAACATTAGAGTCAGAATCAAAATGTTGTTGAGAAGGATTAGAATTAGAATTCGATTGAGACTTAAAGTTAAGAAACTCTGGTTTATTATCTCTAGAAGAAGGTTCAACTTTAGAGGAGGAATCGTCTTTAGAAGGATCTTGAGAAGAATGCTCATCCTCAGATTTGGTAGAAGGGAGCTTCTTCTTAGAGGAAGGTTCATCTTTAGAAGAGCGTCCATCTTTAGATTTGGCAATAGGGAGCTTCGTCTTAAAGTTATACATGATTGATTGATTGATTGATTTGTTTGTTTGTTTGTTTGATTGATCTGTTTGTTCGTAGAACTCTTAATTTAACTTTCAACTTAACTTTAGTTAGTAATAATCTTTAAACTTACTTTAGTTTTTGTATTTTAAATAGAATGCGTTGGATTATTGAATCTAATAATATGAATCTAATACGTTGGATTGTTCGATGAACTGTAATTAAATTTAATTGATGTATAATACTAATACGTTGGAATTTGTTCGTTGAGCTGTAAATTAATTGATGTATAATAATACTTAAGTCTTTATGTTAGTTAGTAATTAGTCAATGTAATATAGTAGCATTAAATAATCAGTTGAATATTTAAAGCGAGAGGGAGTTTCTTCTGGAATATAGTTTTATTATTGTATGAATGAATTGTATGAATTATGATATAGAAATACTCATAGCATGTTGGTGTACTAATGGCGGATAAAGCGAATTAGACGAAAACAATCCGCATCATTTTTTCTGTAATTATCAACTACTATCTAAGAAGACAAGACACTGAGTTTCAATCAGTTTTATATACAGAAGAACGTACGTTACAAGAAATTCGAACACTGTAAAGAAACGGAAGTTACAACTACAGATAGTATTATCATTCTTTTCTCTTTAGTAAGCTACTTTTAGTACGAACGAACGGTCTTTATGCTAGTTTATTGAAAAAAATACAATCTACAAATAGTTTCAACACATATAAAGCTTTTCCACCACCACACTCTTACTCTACTAGTATATATTATATAATTGATATCAACCTGACCGCTAAGATACTTCAACTAAAATTTCAAAGTCTAAAACACAAAACACTCTACACCACACACACAATTAACTTTAAAGTTTAATCCTAATTCATTTATTCATCGTCATCACTTTCGTCTTTCTCTACCCTCCTCCTTCTCTTTGCCTTAGCCTTTCCATCACAATCACGGCTAGCATCTCTAACTTTTTCTTTCTCCATCTTCCTCCTCTTAGACTTTTCATCACGATCACGGCTAACATCCCTATCTTTTTCTTTCTCTAGGTTCCTTCTTATAGACTTTTCATCACGATCACGTTTAGTATCTTTTTCTCTCTCTACTTTCCTTCTTTTAGAATTTTCATCACGATCACGGTTGCTATCCTTTTCTTTTTCCACCTTCCTTCTTTTAGGCTTTGACTTTCCATCATGATCATCACGCTCATCACGGCTATTATTACTTTCTTCTCTCTCTACCTTCCTCCTCTTAGACTTTAACTTTCCATCATCACGACCACGACTTGTATCTTCTTGTCTTCTTCTGTTATCACATTCACTCCTTCTTTTTTTTCCACCATGAACATCTTCTTCTTCTTCCTTCTCTTTATTTGATCTAATACTACTTCTTCTACTAAAAATGGAACAAACCCTAAACTTTTTTTCGTGATCCTTGCGGGTACATAATCATCGAATTTGAGCCATTCTATACGCATAAAACACAGTGTTTTGATGGGCCGCGCGCGGCCCATCAAAACACTGTGTTTTATGCGTATACCTACTTCTTTTCTGTGGTTTTGGGTTTTCTACTAAACCATATCCTCGCGTGCTAGATTTGACATGAGTTGACTTAATATCATTAGAAGCATATGAATTTTTCTTATCTGAGTTTTGCTTTGGTCTTTAAAAATACGGTAATTTCTTTTAGATTTTGTACTCCAAAATTATCCAGTAAAAAAGCATCTTTTTAATTAGAAAAACATGATTTTGAAGCCCTTTGGTGCCTCCGCGAATTACGTTGTTTTTGAAAGATCAAAGCAAAGCCCAGTTATAATATCCTCCTCTATGACTATGATTCCAATCTGTCCCTCTTCCATGCCATAACATATTACCATCAAAAGCATTGTTAATATTACCAAAGAGATAACAACCACCACCATGACCATCAGTATAATTTTTAGAATTAGATTTAGTATCACTTCTATTCATATTCATATAATTCCATTTTTCTTCTTCTCTTTTCTTTTCTCTATTAGCTTTTTCTTGTTCTCTTTTTGATTCTTTTTCAGCTTTAAAAATGAAACAAACCCTAAACTTTTTTTCGTGATCCTTGCGGGTACATAATCATCGAATTTGAGCCATTCTACACGCGTAAAACACAGTGTTTTGATGGGCCGCGCGCGGCCCATCAAAACACTGTGTTTTATGCGTATGCCTTGAGATCGATTAAGATGACGCTCTTTCTTCCAGGGATCATTATAATCATCATTGTCACTATCTCTATCTAAATCAGAATCTCTATCACTTCTTCTATCGCTGTGACCCTCATCGTCACTACTTCCGCTGAATAAAGATGTAACATCAGAAAAGTCATCACAATACCAATTTTCCTAATATATTTTAAAAACAACAGTTGTCCTAAACTTTTTATCTTGAATCTTGATCCTTGTGTAGTACAGAAGAATTGATGGATTTGTGTGTCGAATTTTATGAATAAATCATAGAACTATATGCAGCGCGTTGTAACGCGCTGTTGTCTAGTAAGCTGCAAATAGTTCTATGATTACTTCTTCTTCAGTAACTAATAAAACACCAGCTTCTTCTGCACCGTAAAGACTATCAGAAAAACATTTTGTATCCGATTTCTTAATTGGTCTCATTGATCTTTCATCTTCAGTTCTTCCATAACGTCGAGGCCATTTCTCTTTTCTACGATTTCTCAATTCTTCACAACGTTTCTCTTTTAACCATTTACTAAGCAGCTTCCCTTCCTTCTGAGCATCAAAATTATTGTTTAAACGTTTCAGCTTATTACCAATAGCTCTTGAATTCTCTTCTAATCGTCTTCTTGTTTCAGGATTATGTTTAGCTGGGTGGTGCTATGGTACTCCAATTTTCACAAACCGCAAACCGATGATTTCCCTATGCTAAATTAGCTATTTTCACTTGAGGAATGGCGTCAAAATCATGCTTTCGAGATGGATCTCGAAAACCAAAATTTCACAATTTCACAAACAAAGCACCAACCAGTTAGCTGGCATATAGAAGATTGGTGCACCTTTTGCACCATTTCTCTTGGTCCTAATGAAGTTCTTCATATGACCATAATTCTTTCTTAATCGAATTCTAGTAGCTTCGACTTCATTTTCTTTATGAGTTTTAATTCTTTTAATCCTTTCTTTCTCTAGTCTCTTACGATCTCGTTTCTTTCTATATCTTTCTTGTTCTTTTGGAAGATTCTTAATCTTTCTTTCGATTTTTTCTTGAATTCGTAACTGTTTCTGTAAGAGTTCATCTTGTTTATTCCTTTGAGCTGAAAGTCCTAAGTGACATTTTAGAGGTTTTGAAATCTTCAAAAATCATAAGGATTTCTATTGGAAAAACGATTAAAAAACAGTGATTTGAAGCCCTCGGAAAGGGGGGTCTCGAAAGCCTAAAATGTCACTTACCAGCTGAAAGTCGTTGGTGAGAGAGAGATTTAGATTGAATCTTAGGAACTTTTTTATCATCATGGTTCTTCTTATCTTCAACAGCAGAGTCAGCATCAGAGTCTTCTTCTTCCTCAACCTTAGAATTAGTAATGATCTTATCATCGTTAAAAACACCACGACCACGACGACGAATAGGATTTTGATTGCGATTAAGATTATTATTTTCCTCTTCCTTCTTTTCCTTATCTTCATCTTCAGAAGACGAAGAAGAACTAGTACTGCGTTTTCTTCTTCCACCACCTCGTTTCTTGCTATGTCTCTTATCTTCCTCTTCCTCTTCCTTATCATCATCATCATCAGAATCTGCTTTCTCAGCCTTAGACTTAGTAATGATCTCGTCGTTAAAAACACCCCGACCTCGACGACGAATAGGATTTTGATTGCGATTAAGATAATGATCATCCTTTTCCTTTTCCTTCTTTTCTTCGTTCTTTTCTTTCTTATCTTCATCATTATCAGAAGAAGAACTAGTACTACTACGCTTTCTTCTTCTTTCACGACGATCACGATGACGACGTCTCTTTTCTTTTTCCTCATTATCAGAAGAACTACCTAGTGACATTTTAGAAATTTTCAAGATTTTAGATCCCGCTCCTTGGGGATACATAATTCTTGAAAAAACTGCATGAGAATGCGACTTTTCCTTATAAAATCCTTATGGAATTTTAAGACTCCAGAATTAAGCTTTTAGGCTCTAAAATGTCACTTAATAAGAAGAACTACAACTAGATCTTCTACGACTACGACCCTTTCCTCTATCTCTTGATCTTTTATCGTCTCTATCTTTTTTATCTCTTTCTTCTTTCTCGTCTTCTTTAATACTTGCCCGTAGTAACTTCTGTTTCAATCTTTCATTATGCTCCCGTTCCTTATCGTAATCCTCCTTATCTTCCTTAGATCTAATAGGTTTAGATTTAATAGCTTTAGATTTAACAGGTTTATGTTTAATATCTTTATGTTTATCTTCTTTCTCATCAGAACTACTAGAGTCAGAATCAGAATCTGAATCAGAATCCGAATCACTATCATCTTTCCCAAATTTAAAACATCTTTCATTCTTCATTCTCTCTTCTTGATCCTTCTTTTTCAACTGCTCTCGACGACTTCCAACAGTAGTTACAACAGTTCTACCACAACCTCCTCCAACTCTAATTCCTCGACCACGCCCCAAAGTAGTACTCCCTAAAGTAAAATAATTGTCCACCTCCAAATCCTTCAAATATCCGGCAGCATAAATAATTAAAAAATCGCAGTTTTTCCCTATAAAATCTGTATGATTTAGTAGCTTAAAAAAATCATGGCTGTAGGATTAAGGACAATCTCATTATCTTTTATAGAGTACTACTTCCTCCTAAAGCACCAGCAGCTCCTTTTAAATGACTTAATAAACCTCCAAATAACTTTTTTTCACTAGTAGTCGTTGGCTTAAGAATATCCTGAGGACGTTTTAAGAGTTTAGATTCTTGTTCTCTGTAAGCAGAAGAATTTCGAGGTAAACCAAGAAAACTGGCAGCAACAGCACTACAATGTGACATTTTAGGAACTTCAGAACCTCAGAATGATCCCCCTTATCCACCTAGCTAAAAATCGCATTCTAAATACAGATTTACACGTAAGCTAATGCGGTGATTTTGACTTTACGATTTAAAGGATTTTAGTCTAAAGTGTCCCTTACCGAGCAGCGCTACTACTTCCTTCTCGACGCTTACGATCTCTAGATCTACTTCTTTTACGATCTCTACTTCTTTCATTATCACGATCTTCTCTACCTCTACTTCTACTACGAGACTTATTTCTATTATCCCTAGATCTAAAAAATGAAACAGACCCTAAACTTTTTCTCTTGATTCTTGCGGGTACATAATTGATGGATTTGTGCCATTTTTTATGAATAAAATATAGTGTTTTAAAGGGTTCCGGATGGCCCTTTAAAACACTATGTTTTATTCATATACTTATTTTTATATTCATCCCTTCTTGAACGCACGTCGTCTAGAGCTGAATCTAATAAAGAGGAATGTTTCTTAGACTTTGAATCAGAAGTTTCCTTTTCTTTTCCATCTATATCTTTTTCACTTTCTCTATCACCTTTCTTATCTTCTTTTACCTTATCTTTATCCTCTTCTTGCTCGTTAATGATATTACCTTGTAAAATAAAATAAATGTCGGGTTAGAAAAAAACCTTCAGATTGCCGGCAGCATCCCCATGGCTCAAAAACGCTCCAGATTGCATATTTCAAAGGAGTTTATAGTGTTCAAATCGTAAATCTAGAATTAAGGTTTTTAAGTACTATTCTCATTAATTACCCCAAGATGATCATCCTCTCCAAAATCTAGCTCGTCATCATGATGGAGATTAGTAGTTTGCATTGGCATAGATTCGCCTTGTGAAGGAATAAGATCATTTAATTCCGGTTTGGGATCAGTCATTGTTTTTTGTTTATTGAGAGTTGTTGTTTTAGTTAGTACTACTATGTAATATTTATGTAATTTCAAGGAGATTAGTTTTAACTTTTAACTAGACAATATTGTGTCACTTCAAGTTTATCTTCTACTATATAACTTCTTTATTTTATTGACCGCCTGTGGATGAAGAAGGAAGATAGATAATAAAACATATTATGAACTCATAGGAAGAGGAAGGGAACTCGAGATAAGATCAATGTAAATTAATAGTGACCAGTGAGAGTAACCTAATCAAATTTAATGTATTAACATCCCGTTTTTTGAGCTCTACGGAGGGTCTCGAAATATATGCTCCGGAAGCCGTTTTTCGCTGGTATATATGCTCTTTTTATAAGCTTATTTCGAGACCCTCCGTAGAGCTCAAAAAACGGGATGTTAACACACTAAGAAATCCGATCAATATATGAACTATGAGATAAAGATATGAACTCAAAACAGAAACAGAGAAATAGGTAATTGAAATTGATAGACGATAGAGATACGTTATATACAACTTGAACAGAAAAATAAAATCAATTATAAACACAACTACTAGGAAGAAATCTATATTCGATTAGTAGCTTGCAATCAACATGTTAGACTTAGTCGATTCTTTTCTGTCTCTACAGATTTTTCTCTTATGAGAGCCCACGGTCCACGTTCTACACACACTGATCTATATAGATTTATTACAGTTCTAAACTTTCTACAATTTGAATTTCTACACACCAATATACAGTCTAAAATGTTCTATCCTATCATCATCAAGCATACAAAACATATAAATAAAAACAACCTGCATTCAAACAGCATATGCATTCAAACAGCATGCATTCCAATATCTTATTATATGATATCTATTATCTACTCTATAGTCTATACAACATCTAAACATCCAAAACAACAAATCCATCACTTCTTCTCCGGTGGTGCTCTTAAGCATGTCCAATTTTCATCTACTTTCTTATTAACTACTTTAGAAGATGAACCTTTCTCTCCCTTGTTGTCATCTCCATCTTCTTCACTACTCTCAATAAC
>Ga0099798_10275_pt1 | contig 17713 bp, 19 predicted proteins | sample Uncmet_Sort29A_1_FD_89870 | JGI IMG/M metagenome (GOLD analysis project Ga0099798, IMG submission 89870) | Marine eukaryotic communities from CALCOFI LINE 67, Pacific Ocean - CN13ID_Sort29A_1 | ecosystem: Environmental > Aquatic > Marine > Oceanic | place: Pacific Ocean: Monterey Bay | collected...
CCGCACATGAGGAGGCGAGTCTCCTGGCGAATGAGAAGCAGGGTGGCACTGGTGGCAGTAACGCTTGTGCCAAGTACCCGATGTGCTACGACTGTCAAAAGAATGTTTTTTTTCAGCAAATTCAATAATATTTCGTGTCAAACTATTCTTTTATCGAAATGTATTGCGCGTTCACAGGTAACACTTTACTCTTGGGCCAGGAGAATTTCACAATTGTGGCCGGGCCGATCGCGAACCATTCGACCGTTTTTTTGTCAGAAGAGTTTTTGCTGTTTTGGGGAAAATTCTGTTAAAAATTTGCAGGCAGATTTAAAATATTGATGCAAGATCGAATTTGTTGTCAACGAAATTTCGTTTTTGCCAAAAACGTTTAAGGTCGCCGCAGGGCGCTGGCAAGGCCATGGACCACTCAGGACTGCACTCCGATCCTCCCATGGATTCGGGTAAGTTTTTCTCGAAATTTCATTTTTCTAAAGACTAAATCTGGATAACAACTAACAAGCTGCAATTTTGCAAAACTTCAAAAATGGTTTTGCTTTTGAAGGGTTCAAGCCGCAGTCTTCTGGGGCGAGTAACAACGCTGACCACAAATTCCTGACGTTCAGCTGGCACAAGGACAGTCTGGACCCGAAAACCGGGCTGCCGCGTGCGGTTATTAAAAGTGTTGCGATTTCTAACGCGGACGATTCCTTCATTTCCTCATGGCACATCGGGCAGTCGTCTCTCAATAACGAAGAGGACACGGGCAAGTCCCCGGCTGCTTCCGCGAACGGGTTGTTGCCGCGTTGGATCTAGCAAATAACAATACAAAAACTTGTGAGGCAGTTATGAATCAACAAATACAAAATAAAACAACAATGTTTTCTTCATTTCGCAAAATCCATTTTCCCGCCATTTGGACCCAATGAGGTTGCTGCACTATTGCGGTGCCGAAGACCCAAAATTGATCACCGCGGCGACCGAACCTTTCAAAGGGTACCAGACTTGGGATTTAAAATCTGGCATCTGGGCTCACCAGTTCCCGCTCAACTTTATCAACAACGCCAAGTTGAAGGGTGGCGGCGGTGTTGGCAAGCTCGGTCTCACGGTCAAGCTCGGCGGCTGCGAGGTGGTCTCCAAGCCGCAATGCTTCTGGGTTGAAGATTTCAAACAAACGCATGAAGAGGAGGTGCCCGCTAACATCCTTGAGTTCATGAAATTGATGGCACATGCCGCAACCGGGGACGACTCCAAATGCTTCCGACGTTTCGAGATCATCCGTTCCGCATTCCTGACGCTACACGCCCCGAGGGCGTGCCCCGATGGCGCTGGGGAGCAGCACCCAGCCTTACAGTGCAAATCGCGTTGGATCTAATGGTTTTTAAAAAGCGTCGAGCGCAATGATTTGGGAAGATGCAGTGTTTATCATTGACGAAAATTACCATGACATTGCAGTGTTTTCGTTTTCGCCATTTTGGAAAATCGTCATTTGGATATACACGACGAGGTGCCAATACGCAGTCGGCAAGGACCGCGAGCACTTTGTGAAGTTGAAAGAATTTGTTTTTGAGATTTTTCAAGACAAAAATTGTGTTCTGAAATTTTTGAAAACATTATTTCAAAATTCGTTGTTTGGAATTTTTCCAAAGTCACCAAAATTCGTTTTTTCGAAAACATCCGAAATTTGAATATTTTTGAAAATCGTTCAAAAATCAATGCGTTTTTCTCAAATTTCATCAAATTCCCCACAAAACATTTTTTTTCTGTTCCACAGGTATAACGTGGACGGCCATGAGAACGACTGGACGGCCGAGAGGGTCAGCGCCTTGGATGCGGGTAGTCAGTACGAAGAAAAGAAGCAGAAGACCATGTCAAAGGTCATCCAATCCACCGGAATGAACTGGCACAGCCAGGACTTGTTAAAAGAATGTTCTTTTGCAATATTTTCAAAAGAAATTTTCGATTTTGTCAATTTCGCCATTTTGAAATCCTTAACCCTAGCCGATTTCAGGTTTTCTGACCCTTAACCCTAAAATCAAAAAATACTAAAATAGACAAAATTTGATTTTTAAAATGTTTTCCAAAATCAACAAAATTTGTTCAACATTTCTTTAAATTTTCGTCAAATTTCACCAAATTCGTTCCAAAACATTCTTTTATCGAAATTTATTTTGGGTTTACAGGTGGGACCACCTCGTCAAGACCCCCTTTGACAAGTGTGGTGATAGCCCCACCGCAAACGGCCGCAGCATCACCCTCGGAGGTGTTTTGAAAACACAAATTTAAAAAATGAAATGAATTATTAATTTAGTTTTGTTGAAAACGTTTCAGAATCTTTTGAACAATTGCTGGTTTTGTTGACAAAATGACAACAAATCGAAAAAAACAAATTTTGGATTTGTGAATTAATGTTCCAATGAAGAAATCGAAAAATTTGAAAAAAATGTTTTTCAACACAAACCAATTCGTTTTTCAATAATTTTCATTTTTGCAAATTAATTCCAAAAAGGAAAAAACGTTTCTTGCGACAACGGACAGACCGCAGCTTCAAGTTTCGTTCAAGATAGCATGCCAAGAAACCAGCTGAAGTCGGAAGCGTTAGTAGTGCCAAAGCACGCGACGGCCTGCAAGCCTCGCGACCACCACACGGACTTATTTTTCTGCGCGGTGGAAACTTTACTTGGAAAAGCTGTTGGTGAGCCGAAACCGAATTTCCCGAAGTCCCTCTCCAAATCCGCCGCGGAGCAGGCCGCCTGTTTCGCGACTGGAAGCCGCAAGACGGGCTTGAAGACCGTCGATCTGAAGGGGGATGCGCACAACGCGGATTTGGGGTCGGGCGGCGTCGACATTTCGCTGCTGGACACGGGCAATAGCAGCAGCGGGAGGACGCGTCACGACAAATGGCGAAGCGGCGAAGACTTAACGCAGGACACCATGCGGGAAGCCGTTGTCAGTCCTACGAAATTAGTGCAAATGCACGTCTCTGGGCGCCCGGATCCGCTCAAGCGCAAACACAGCCGCAAACGCGGTCAGAGTATCTCCGCGTCCGTTTCCAGCGACGGAAAGTTGACAGATATTTTCGGGGAGGAGATCACTGATCCTGATATTGTGCAGCCGCAGGATCCTTCGCTAATTGAGCAGGGGGATGCTGAAGCATCTGCATCTTCTTCGCTTATGGCTACGGCAGTCCGTATCGCGCGGGGACAGACCTCATCCAGTGGCGCCAGTGATTGCCAGGCTCTTGGCACGGGTTTAAAGAATGTTTTTTGCAGAAATTTTCTGCCGAACATATAGACGGCGGGCGTAAGCAATTTGTCTTTTTGAAATTTTTCCAAAATTGCCAAAATTCGTTTTTTTGAAAAGTTGCTGAATCGCAAAAACAATTCGTTCCATATTGTTTTGATTTTTCCGAAAATTCGTCGAAAACATTTTTTGATCACAGTTTTTGCGGGTTTACAGGTAATTTTGGTGTGACCGGGATGAACCCCGATGGGTACCCGGATGCAGGCACGCCGAAAGTGGGCGTTCAAGATTGGGGGGTGTATGCCGCAACGAAAGATAGCAGCGGCAAAATCACATGGACCCAGTGGACGTACAAACAGACGCAGCAGACAGGGTTTAACATTGGCTCCTGGCTCAACGCACACGCGCTCAAGCCCAAGGGCTGCGACGCGATCTGGATTTTCCAGAGTGACAAGATCTACTCCGCAGGTATTAATGCGAAATCTGAAACGTTTTAAACGCAAAAATAACAGAATTGGGTCAACGCCTTTAAACACATCAAAAACATCAAAACTCAAACGGTTTAACATTCAACAATTGGGCGTGACCAGTTGGCGCCCGAGGAAAAAACATATCCCTATACAACCCCCGTATTCTATTTTGAACATTTTTGCAGAGATGTGTGGGACACGCATCCCACCTGTCGCCCCACTTGTCGACCCGCCTGTAGCCCCACCTGTAGCCCCCCCCACTTAGCAAGCCGGTGGTATGCTCTTGCCTTGCTGGCCGAGTGGTTAAGACCCGAGATTTCGCAATCGCTAACCCCGGGTTCGAATCCCGGCGGCGTTTCTTTTCTTTTTTGACGCTTCTGGCCTCGGGAGCGACGTGCGGACCGGCGCGCGGCCCCCGCGAGGTGCGAAGCGACCGAGTGGGGGCTGTGCGCCGGGACGCGCGGAGTGGACGAGGCCGGAGGCGTTGACCCATTATCCCAGCTCGCTGGGGCTTGTTAAGTTAGAATTTATCAAAAATAGTTTTATACAAGAATTGCAAACAATTGCCCAAAACAACAGGCGGCTCGGCGCTCTCGCAACAGGAGGAGTCGGGGGGTAGCGCGGGCGCGAGCGCGCAGTTCCTCGAGGAAACAAATTTTATTGGAGTCATCCATAAAATGGGAGAAGACATCCACAACCTTTTTGATAAAGGTACTCCAAGGTTTTTTGAAATTTTATTTTAGAGTGAAACTTTTGCGAAATTTGAAACTTTTTATAGTTTTTTTGAAACTTTTGGCCAATTTGAAACTTTTTTGAAATTTTGCGAAATTAGGGTTTAGGGTTTAGAATTTTGGTTTTAGGGTTTAGGGTTAAGGATTTTGATTTTAGTGTTCATGCATTTTTTTGATTGATTTTAGGGTTTAGGAATTATTTTTTAGGGTTTAGGATTTATTTTGCGATCGATTTTAGGGTTTAGGATTTATTTCTTTCATGATTTTTGGAAAATTGGCAAAATTCCAACAAGTTTCAAATTTTCAAAAAGTTTCAAGTTTGGAAAAAGTTTCAAAAAAACCAAAAAAAGTTTCAACAATCGCGCAAAATTCCACAAAAGTTTCATACATTTTTTACCAAAAGTTTCAAAAAAACTGGTCACCCTTGATAAAGGGAGCGACGTCCCGCCGGCCCCCCGCGTCATCAATTGTATCGGGGGCGGCGCCGAAAAAGGTTTCCAGACAAATTGCAAAAAATATAAAATTTGACGTTTTCAACAAAACCAGTCAATAAAAATGGTTTTTCAAAAAAAACGTTGCAAAAGATGCTTGCGACGCGGATCTTAAAGCGTACACCGATTCCAAGGCTTCGGATCTGTCCACCGTCACCGGAAAGTATCTGCAGTTGTCGTACATGTATAGTATGGATGTTCCCGGAGAGGGTAATAACTACGGCTACAAAGTGGAAACGTGGCCCTGGAACCCGGCGCGGAGCGGGAACAGTCACGCCAGCCAGGTAAACGACCCCGCGTCGGGCGCGCCCGGGATCCTGTTGAGCTGCTGTCGTGACGTTACTCTCTCTATGGCTAACGGTTTGAAAGAACGTCTTGTTGGATAATTCAAAGGAAAAACAGCATTCTGCCGTCGCAAAACATTTTAACGAAATTTGTTTCGGGTCTGCAGGAAAGAAGCTCTACGACGAAGCCAAGCAGGCTATGCAAGGACCGCACCCGGACCCACCCCACGCCGAGAGTCTCATGAATGAGGTTAAGGACACCGACACCATCGGATACGACACCGGAGCTTCCGGCGAGGCGCAGGGGGACTGCCTTTCTGGCAAGCACAAGTTCGGCGTGTACAAAACCCTCAAAGGAACTGCAAAAGGGGGAGGGCACACCCAGGACTACAACTTGGTCAAGGAAGATTGGTCCAAGGTCACCAGTGAAATTTGAAAATTTTTAAAACGAAAATCATTGCAAAAGCAAATTAAAGCAATGTTTTGTTTTGAAAGCCGATTGTGTTTTTCAATTTTGACAACGTTTGCAAAAATCAAAATTAGGGCTGCGGATTCCCCTCGACGCAGATGAACCAAGCTTTGCTGCAGGTTTCATCGTCAAGTTCCCAAATGGGAAAAACAAAATCACCGAAATATAATTTTCAAAACGCCACAAGGCTCGCCAGCAATTTTTGGGGCGCGAAAACATGCGCCCCAAAAATCGCTGTCTCGCCTTTTAAATCACAAAAAACATTTTACATCGCAAAGCATTTTTCGCATTTTGAATTTGTTCTCCCCCTGCTGCAGACCGGCAGCAGCAAAAATGAGTCGGCGGCGCTTTTGCAGCTGCACGAGTCGGGAGGCAGCGCCGGTGCGAGCTCCCGTGTGCTGGCGGAGGCTGGGGGTATCATGTCGGGTTATTTGCTTCCAACCAAGTCTTGCAGCGACAGGATGTGCTGTACAAAACAAAATTCGATTTGATTTGTTCAGATGTGTTACTTTTAAGTTTTAATAAATAATTCCAAATTCCATTTCCCCGAATGGTTTTTAGTTTCAACTTTTTTGAATTTTCGTTTTTTTCCCGAGCTGAAATTGGTGTTGTGGTGTTCTATGCGGGCGATCCCACCAGCGGCGACCCCAACCTCAAGTCCGAAAATGTTTTTATTTGAAAATCGGAAAATTTAACGGTCGATTATTGCATGATTTGTTGAGGAATGTGTTGAAAAATTATCGATTGCGATTGCGAAATTGTTTGGAAATTAAAACAAATTGTTTTTTTTGCAATTTTGAAAAATCAGTTTTGTGCAATTTGAAAAGTTTTGAAATTCTGAATATTTTTTTCATTTTTTAAATTTATTATTTTTCAAAATTATTGCAAAATCTCAATTTTTATCAAAATTAGGTCGTTGACCAAGGACGACGTTCTGAATACGGTCGACACGAATTCCGGCATTCAGCGGTCCAAGGACGAGATCCAAAAGTTTCGAAGCCAATGCAAATTCGACCCGACCACAGTCATCAACCCAGCCACTCAGACCGTCAATTTTGCTGCAATCACTGCGGAGTCGGTCCCCGCCAAATGTTGCGACAAAGACATCTGCCGAGGGACGCTTGACGGGCTGTTTCAATCTCGCTATAACTACGGAGATTATGAGGAGTACATCAAAAAGGGAGGCCAGTCCATGGCCAATGCGTGGCTGGCTCTGGGGATCAACAGCCAGAATTGGCTTAGCTCTAAGTGTTTCGACCAGCAGGTGCGTTTATAGTTGTTTTGCATTCTTTGGCGGCCAGTTTGGAATTCAATTGAATCAATTTTGATGAAATCTTTTCGTTTTTTTCAAATTTGAATTTTTTGGAATCTGGATGAGGCGTCCGAGGACGCCCTGAAAAATCTGCGCGACACCAAGGCGCAGCAGGTTCCAAATCCACCAAATTTCAATTCTTGAAATATAATGTTTTCAGAATCGACTTTTGAATACACCAGTCATCACAATTACATTTCTGAAATGACCGATCCCCTGCTAAATAGGCCAGTGCGGCTATCAATCAGATCTGGTCCCAGTCGCCGTTTCTGTCGCTTATGTGCTGCTCGTACTGCGCGGAGCAAATCAAACCGGTAGATTCGAAAAAAAATTATAAAAATTGATCATGAATCATTCAGTATACAAAATGTTTTGAATTAATTACAAAAATTGGTCAGCTGCATACAAATACTACAAATTGCAAATTTGGAATTTCAATGGCAGGGTGGCAAGTTCGCCTGCAACAATTGCGCTTCCAACAGGTTGCGATAACAATTGTTAAAACAGAATTCTTCAATCGTGCGCAGCAGCCAATTATTTTCGGAATTGAAACAATTATCAATATTGTTTTAATTTCAAATTAGGCGCGCCTCTTGCGACTCGGATAAGCCGGACGATTGCTGCAAGCAGTCCGGATACGCAAACCACTGCGGCACCAAGTCCGCCGATTTCAAAAATTGAAAAATCATCAAATGAATTTTGGATAATGGATTTTCATTTTGCGCGCCTATCCAGAAGTCGAATGTTCGCATTTTGTTTTTTGAATTTTATGAATTTTCTTTTTGGAGGTTGAAAGGGGTGTCTGGGGACAAAGAGGGGCTCTGTTGGTATGATAAGGACGGCAAACACGCCAAGTGCAGCTGTCCTCCCGGAATGGCAAAAGTACAGCAACAAATTGTTGCCCAAAAAATGTTTTTGCAATGTTTTCAGCCGAATTCGTGCATTTTCTTTTGATTTTTTTCATTTTACATGTGACAAGGACAACGCTTGTGCCGCGGCAATCACAGAACCCTATGACAGCGTCAACGAGGTCCAACGAAAAGTTTTTAAATTTGAAAATTTTCAAATCTCAATCAAATCTAAGATTCTAAATCGACTTTTTGCTGGCGCAAAATGAAAATCCATCCAAATAATCCACAAAAAATGCAAAACATTTCCCAGAACCCCCAGCAGCAGGGCGACACGGGCAAAGCCAAGGACGAGGCCGACGCCCAGCGCAAGCGCAATGAGGCGAAAAAGGAGTAATTCATTAATTAACAATTTTGCAACAAATTTGATTCCAAAACCGAAATGTTTAATTAATTTTGTTGTTTTTGCATGTTTTAAAAGGCGAGACAGCGATTTTTGGGGCGCATGTTTTCGCGCCCCAAAAATTGCTGGCGAGCCTTGTGGCGTTTGGAAATCAATTTTTCAACAAAATCAATTCCTAAATAAATTATAATTAATTTCCAAAAGTTGGCCGATAACTTTCTATAGAAACTTTTGGAAAACAATTGAGGTTGGACGACGCGGCAAAACACACGGGCAAGAAGAAGGGCTTTCCGTGGTGGATCATCGGCGTGGTCGCCGGCGTGGTCGTCCTCGTCGCAAGAATGTTTTTTATTATTCAAGATTGATTTTTAGTGTTTTTGCTGCAATTTTATAATTTATAAATTTAAATCAATTTGTTTTTCGCGTTTTTAGGCTGGTGGCCTGATTATATTCTTGATGCTGCGGAGCGGGTCGGATGATGACGACGGCGGGCAATATTTCGAGGTTCCCATTTGAAAAAAGTTAAAACAAATGGGCGGAAAATCGACTTTTGGGCAGTTATTTTAGGGTTTAGGATTTAATTTTGTGTGGATTGATGACAAAATTTTCGGTTTTGAATTTTGTTTTTCAAAATTTCAATTTTTTCCAAATTTGGATTTTGCAGCAGGGGGAGGAATATTACGAAGAGGCAGAGGGCGAGGAGGAGGGAGAATGGGAAGAGGGAGAAGAAGGTGTTTTTCGCCAAATTCAAAAAAGAATTATTCAAAAGTTTAAGCGATTTCACGAATTTCAGCTGTTTTTATTGTTTTCCATTCATTTCAACAATTTGTCACCCGGAGAAGGGGCGGAGTATGGAGAAGGGGAACATCCGCATCCTGGGGAAGTGCAGGAGTACGGCACGCAGCCGCCTTCCTCTTTATAGTTTTGCAATTCTCAAAATTTTAAATTTTAAAATTTAATTGGCTCAAATTTCAGTGACAAATGCCGCTTAAATTGAAGTCGAAAGGTAAGAGTCAATTGTGCATCAGAATCGTTGCATTTGAAATGACAAAAAGATTTAAGAATTTGAACAATCTTGGGACCGCTTTCAATCGGTCCGTTCCCGTGCTCAGTCTCAAAGATCGTGAAGATGGACGGCGAAACCTGGAAATGATACGGTTGCTTCCCATCCCAATCCTGATAAACCTCGAACAAACCACAATTGTTGAATATTTACTTCATATTATGTTCCATTTGGTCGGAAGCCAAAACGTGTCGCAAAACGCTTTGGCATTGAATTTTGAAATCGTCGATCCCTCTGCCAACCTCGCATTTGATGACGCAAAACCTGTGAGCGTCGCCCCAAATCTCTTCGCGAACCTTACCTTGACCGTGACGACGAGGACGACGAGGACGACGAGTATCTGGCAAGGGTGACAAAATGTGTTGCAAACAAAACAACTGATGAATTTGTTTTGTTGACAAACCGTTTTGTTTTTGAAACAAATGTTGGCATTGGTGAAAATCAAAAGACCCTTCGGGGTAGCGCCCCGAACCGCAGTCATCCCGCCATCGCCGCGCAATTTCTTCGCCTTCAAAACCCAACGAAACAGAATCCACCAAAATGTAGCGATTTGCTGTATTTTCATTCAGTAGCTGTAATGTATCCAAATGAATGTTTTGGGAATAATTCTGGAAACCTGGGGGCGAGCCTGATCCTTGCCAGGGATGTTAACGTCCACGTCCGTGTTCACCGGGCCGCGGTCCGCATTCACTTTCACCTCGCCAACAATTGCAAACGCAGCGTTTTGCCAGATTTTGCGGGACTAAAAATGGAATTTTAATTAAAATTATAAAATATTGATATCATGATTTACGTCGACGTCGACGGGGGGCGCCGGGGCGTTCACCGTGACGCCGACGTCCACGTACGGCGCCTCATCCGCGGAAACCTTTTTCAAAATGTTTTTGGAACAATTAATCGGCAATTCCAAAAACGATTCCACGTTCTATTTTGGGTAAATACTGTAAATAGTCACAGAATCGAAACCTGCTTCTTGGCGTTGACAGCGGCCGCGCCCTTCTGCTCCACGCGATGGATCTTGTAGCCAAGGGCCATGCCTCATCAAATCCAAATCACGGGAAAATGGAATTTGCAAAACAACGAAAAAACCGCAATTCCACTTCAATTTTGGTGATTCGGAAACAATTGTTCTCTCGACTCGTTTGCACATGTTTTGTGATGACCATAATTCTCAGATCCAACGCGGGTCATGCCGGCGCTGAGCGCGGCGACGGCGGAACGGACGAAAGTCATGGCTGCGAAAGAAAGAAAGAACGGTCGATCGATCAATCGAAGAAAGAAAGAAAATTCCAAATTCCGAAAATGAGAGAAATTCTGAATGCGCAAAAGAAGATGTAATGTAATTTGTACGTTGCCCGATCGGCAATTTGTCGCTTGCAATTGTGAGTCTAAATGGTGATGGTCTGAATTCAAAAGAAAGCAATTACTAAAAAAGACGCTCTACAATCTTGGATCAGATCATCCAACAATATTCTAAATCGCGGGAAAAAAGGAAATCTGTGCGCATCATGGTCGCCCGAAATAAAATAAAAACGAAAATCAAGGTCGAAATCAAAATTGAAAATCCGAAATGTAAGAGCAGGCGGAGAAAAGGATTTGGACGAAATTATTATTCTTAATGCTGAAATGAATGATTTGACTCAACGCAACAACCGCCGACGGCACACACCAAACAAAATCCAAATTCCAAGCTGTTGTCAAATTGATTGAAATCAAAACATTTCACCCCGCCTGCAAATCCAAACAAACATCGCAAATGGGCAAAGGGCCCGATCCTTCCCTAGTGCCGTACGCATTTACTATTTAGGGCGATGGATGATTCATCAAACCTTGATTGAATGTTGTGCGCTTTTGAACATTGTGTGCTTTTGCTGGCCGTAATGGCTGGCCGCAACAATGCAATCAGACAAATACAATCAAATAAAAACAACGAATTGCAATAAATTGAACACTGTATTTACATAATTATCATCAAATGAATAATTACAATTAATTAAATACCATCAAACGATCAACAACCATCAAGAACTATCAAATAATATATTTAATCATTGAATCAATCACAATTTGTCAATTACAAATAATTATTGTTTAAAGATGCAATCAAAATATACACACAATCAAATATAATCGGATTCGAACATGAAATACGGTTTACGATGTAAAATACTTAATTGTACCTTGAATGATTCCATGATTTTAAATTTAAGTATTGAAATTAAAACATTTTAAACAATACTTCGTCGACATAATTAATTGAGCAATGGGTCAATGCGTTGAATTACGAATGGGCATTCGTAGGCTTTGATAAACAACAATCAAGATTGCCACGCGAAGAAAAGAATTAGATGGTGACATGGTGTACGTATTTATCAAAGATTCAAATGCCATTGCTTCTGATGTGGACAATTATCAGAAGCAATCGATCAAAGCATCAGAATCAAGTTAGCAACCTGCTGTGTTTTTATCAGAAGCATCGAAAAGTGTGGAAAAATGGTTCACTACGAGACACACACCGACACCGCAGGCCTTCTTTTTCTTTTGGGTCAGCCACTTCTCATTGAAAATGTTGTCTGAGAACTTTTTCGCGCCTGATATATCGTCCAAATGGCAAACTGCGTGAAACAAAACTGCTGTTGAAACTCATTCCAAAAGATCTCACAAAACCAGAAACCGTTTTCGTGTGCTTCAAAAACGTTCTTGCTACAGTGCTCTTGGGTCTCGTGAACGGCATTGTTGCGGGTGTTTTTCTTTTTCTCGACCGACACCTCTCCTTGCGCGCGGTGCACCCCGCGATTCATCCTGCACACCAGCAAAATTGCCAAAACATGAAACACAAACGCTTTTTGAATCGACTAACAACAGAAAAACAAATTCAAATGGAAAACACGCGGCTCCAACACCCTTGTGCAGCCCTGCACACAAGCGTGACGACCTACGAACCCGCAAAACCGACGATAAAATCAAATGATTTTCAAAAACGGTTCCAGAATCCAAAACATTACTTGAAAAAGAATGTCAGGATTTGGACAATCTTGTTACCGCTGCCGAGAGGCCCCTTCAACCCTACACCCGAAACATGATACGGATACCAGTATTCACACTTGCCTCTGGGCAGGCGATGCTCAAACGGAGACGGAGGACGATCCGGAGACTCCGGAGACGCACACAATGGAGACTCCGGATGATCACAGCAATGTGACGCGATACGGTAACCCTGGAAGACAACAAAATTGTTGAATGTTGAAATCTGAAATATCTTTTGGAAAAATTAAAATAATAAATAAACGAGGAGGATTGCCCGTCGCAGGGGGGAAGGCGGTATCAAAAGCCAGCACGCTACCCAGCGCCAGCGTTCTACCCAGCGCCAACGCTTTACCCAGCGTCAACGCGCTATCCAGCGCCAGAGCTCTACCCAGCGCCAGCGTTCCACCAAGCGCCAGCGTTCTACCCAGCGCCCACGCGCTATCCAGCGCCAGAGTTCTACCCAGCGCCAGCGTTCCACCCACCGCCAGCGCTTTTCCCAGCGTCAGCGCGCCACCCAGCACCAACGCGCTACTTAGCGCCAGCGCGCTGCCCAGCGTGAACCAAAATGCGCAGAAATGATCATTGCGCTGCAATTTCAAGCACGCGTGGCGCCGCCAAATGCGCGCGCTCAGCATCCACCAAAAGTGATCATTTTGTGTGCTTTTTAAAGGATATTCTTGTGGGCACTTTCTTTGCCCAATCACAAATGATCAATTTGCTTTGTTTTCCAATATAAAACAAAAACCTTTGACGATTTGCGGCCAAACCTCTTGCTACATTAATAGATAAGATTGTGTTCCATTTGGTCGGAACGTTTCGCGAAACACTTGAGCATTGAATTTTGAAATAATAAATCCTTCTGCCAACGTCGCATTTCTTGGTGCACCAATCGTCGGTGTTCTTGGGAATGTTCTGAACCCCCATCACCTCCGCCGCCAAACCTCCAAACCAACACATTTCCAGCCACTCGCCTCGCAAAATCTCCACTCCCAAAAGCAACTTTCAACGTAATTTGTAAAAATATTTTTAAATTATTTTGAAATCAATCGAAAAATTGAAAGACCGTTCGGAGCGCCTAGAACCGGAGTGCTCACGGCGGCCTCCTTGCTCATCAGGACAGCCTCCTCGGGCATCGCCAACAAACCTCCAGAACAACACAATTCCAGCCGCTCACCTCGCAAAATCTTTACTCGCAAACGTAAATTTGCAAAAACATTCAAATCATTTTTTAAAAAATCGAAAGATCGAGAGACCCTGCGGAGGAGCGCCGCGAACCGCGGTCATCCCGCCATCGCCGCGGAGCTTTCCCGCCTTCAAAACCCAACGAAACCAACCAAAACGTTAGCCGAATCAACCACAATGATTGCTTTTTGCAGTGTTTTCATGAATTTTCAATTTATCAAAATGTAAATGTTTTGGGAATTCTGGAAACCTGGGGGCGGGAATTCTCCTTTCCTGGAATGTTCACGTCCACGTCCGTGTTCACCGGACCGCGGTCCGCATTCACTTTCACCTCGCCAACAATTGCAAACGCAGCGTTTTGCCGGATTTTGCGGGACTAAAAATGGAATTTTAATTAAAATGATAAAATATTGATATCATGATTTACGTCGACGTCGACGGGGGGCGCCGGGGCGTTCACCGTGACGCCGACGTTGACGTACGGCGCCTCATCCGCGGAAACCTTTTTCAAAATGTTTTTGGAACAATTAATCGGCAATTCCCAAAACGATTCCACGTTCTATTTTGGGTAAATAGTCACAGAATCGAAACCTGCTTCTTGGCGTTGACAGCGGCCGCGCCCTTCTGCTCCACGCGATGGATCTTGTAGCCGAGGGCCATGCCTCATCAAATCCAAATCCCGGGAAAATGGAATTTGCAAAACAACGAAAAAACCGCAATTCCATTTCAATTTTGGCGATTCGGAAACAATTGTTTTCTCGACTCGTTTCCACATGTTTTGTGATGACCATAATTCTCAGATCCAACGCGGGTCATGCCGGCGCTGAGCGCGGCGACGGCGGAACGGACGAAAATCATGGCTGCGAAAGAAAGAAAGGAAGAAAGAACGGTCGATCGATCAATCCAAGAAAGAAAGAAAATTCCAAATTCCGAAAATGAGAGAAATTCTAAATGCGCAAAAGAAGATGCACGATCGGCAATTTGTCGGTTGCAATTGTGAATCTAAATGGTGATGGTCTGAATTCAAAAGAAACCAATTACACAAAATAAAAGACGCTCTCAAATCTTGCATCAGATCATCCAACAATATTCTAAATCGCGGGAAAAAAGGAAATCTGTGCGCATCATGGTCGCCCGAAATAAAATAAAAACGAAAATCGTGGTCGAAATCAAAATTGAAAATCCGAAATGTAAGAGGAGGCGGAGAAAAGGATTTGGACGAAATAAACTTTTGTGAATTGTCATGTCATTGAATGAATTTGTGTGCTGAATGAGTTGTCAAGTCATTGGCCCATCATCATTTCTCTGTCCAAATTCCAATTGCGAATTCGACTCGAATCAACAACCGCCGACGCCACACACCAAACAAAATCTAAATTAGTAATTACAAATGTAAAATGATGAAAACTGCTCACAGAAATTCATTGAAATAAAAAAATCACCCCGCCTGCAAATCCAAACAAACATCGCAAACAGGCAGAGGACCGCGTGCTCAAGTCTGAAACAAGAGCATGTACGTCAAACTGCTCGGCAAAACGCGCTGCTGCAACATCCGCCGCAGAAAAAGCAAAGCGCGGGGCACGTCGCCGTGCTTGGCACACGCCGAAATCGCACTGGTGTGAGCCTGCACATCTGGCGGGAACCCTGCCTCGAAACGGGTTTCATTTAATTTGAAAATTTTAAATTTAATTTCAAGAGAATGTCATTGCAGTTTGACAGCTTGAGAACAATTGTATGATTTCAGATTTAAACAAAATTCAAACACCTCTGCCATGGCTGTCAGAGCTCTTTCGGCGCCGGGGAGGTCTCCGCACGCGGCGTAGGAATTCACAAGATTGCCAAAGATGGGCCGGTCCGCCGCCACCGAAAAACTGCAGATCCGAAAGAAATTCGAATGGTTGTGAATAACGTTTTTGACGTGTTTGTGATAACTTTTCAGATTTTTCATTTTTGGATAAAATGAAACCGCTGCATTTGCAGCTCGACGCCCTCCAGCAATGTCCGGACGTGCGCGGTTCTGGAAGGGCAATCGGCGGAATTTTTGACTTCTGCGGATAGCGCAACAGCGCTGAGAACCCCGGAAAATGTGAAGCGGTCGGGTGTCAGACCGTTTGCCTGCATCAGATTGAACACCCGCATCACCTCCTGCAAGTTGCCGGATTTCGTTTTGGCGTTGATCACGCTATTCCAGGACGTGTTGTTCGTCGCGACATTCTCGGTCAGCATCCGCAATAGCACCCGCTCGGCTGCCGCCCCGTCCCCGCCCTTGCTGTAGCTGTTTATCAGCGTGTTGTAAATGATTGTGTTCGGCCGCATTTGTTTCTGCGGCATACTCTCCACCCAATCTGAACACCCGCGGCTATCGCCGTTCCGCGCGAAACCGTTGGCGACACTCCCGAACAAATCGATGGTCGGCTGCAGCGAGCATTTGCGCATCTCCCCCAGAAGCTCCATCGCGAGTGCCGGCTGTCCGGCGCGACCGCACGCGTGAATGGCGTGCTTGAAAAGGGCGGGGGGCACCTTGCGGGAAAACGAAAACAATTGTTGAATATTTGTAAAAACGAATCGACTTTTGCTGAAATTTTGCATTTTTTTTGTTACATTGCCATTTGGATTTGGCGGCTGGCTACTGCCGCTGGCGTTTGGAGTTGCGTTTGCACTCGACGCCAGGCAGCGTCTTAAGGCGTCGACGGCGGCTCTCCAATCGTGCGGTTGTGGGGATTCATTCTGGAGGATTTTTTCTGGGAACGACTGCAAGTGGCGGGGACTCAACCGCCGCGCCATGGATTCGCGTCAGCCGATTCTCGCATACGGAACTTCGGAGATGTATTTGTTATCAAAACGGGACGTATTTACATTGTGATTGCTGTACTTAATGACTTAGTCTAAACAATGGATTGCGATTTGTGAAATTCACAAAAAACAATTTGGGATGGAATCGAAATCTGTTGAGGCACGACCGACTGCAAAATTTAGTATTTACTGAATAACGAACGTAAAAGAAAATGAAACTTTTCCTCACGGCAATAAATTGAGATCTCGTGACGATAATGAAGAACGCCGCATCGAACCCACCAATTGCTGATAATGTTTTTGTTTTCAAAACTAATGAATGGGCATACGCGAATGGGCATACGCGAATGGGCATTTTACGTGATCATGTGTTTCTGTGAATACTTCGCTCGCTAGGCATGTCGATCTTAACGTTCCCAAGCGCAGCCGCGATTGCACTCGTCAAACAAGTGCTCAACCCGCTGCTCACACTGCTCATCGGGCTCACACCACTGCTCGTCAAACCACATGTCCTCACAGCGCTGCTCGCAATCCGGGCACGGATCTCCAGATTGCGGCTCTCTGCTGTATTTGCAGGTCTGACGATCGGCGGCGAAATGTTTCAGTTCCGCAGCCCACCCGCATCCGCTCTTGCACGCCCCCCATCCGAGGTGGTCGAAATCCGGGTCATCCAAAATACCTCATTGGATCCAAATGTCGGGAAAATGGATTTTTGGAAAGAAATTTGGCAATTTTGTATGTTTTTTCATTGGCAATTGATATTTTTTGAACGAAATTGTGAAACAAATGCAATAAATTTCAAAATTTACAAAAATTCCAAAACCCAACATTTTTGATTTTCCCCAAAATCAAATCCTTAACCCTAAAAATTAACCATAATCAAATCCTAAACCCTAAAATCCATCATTTTTAAACCCTAAACCCTAATTCCAAAACCCTAAACCCTAATTCCAAAACCCTAAACCCTAATTTCCAAACCCTAAACCCTAAACCCTAAACCCTAAACCCTAATTTTGTTTCAAAATTGAAAAAATTCAAGAATCAATAAAAATTTGACAATTTCGTTATAAAATTGAAAAAATCATTTTCCCGACAGCCAATTTCCTTACATTGTAATTTCCATTATAAAATTTTCGTAATTCCAACGCGGAAAATACTCCCATGCTTCGGGTCGCACAAATCGATGACGCAATCGCGCTCATCCTTCCTGCGTGTTCTGTCCTGCTCGCGGTTTCTGGCGACGGCGATGTCCCTAGATGTCGGGAAAATGGATTTTTGGAGAGCAATTTAGTGATTTTGCATGTCTTTTCAATGGAAATGATGATTTTTTTGACGAAATTGTGAAAAAATTGTAACAAATTTCAAAATTTGCAAATCCAAAATTTTCGATTTTCCCCAAAATAAAATCCTTAACCCTA
>Ga0099798_10276_pt1 | contig 17681 bp, 16 predicted proteins | sample Uncmet_Sort29A_1_FD_89870 | JGI IMG/M metagenome (GOLD analysis project Ga0099798, IMG submission 89870) | Marine eukaryotic communities from CALCOFI LINE 67, Pacific Ocean - CN13ID_Sort29A_1 | ecosystem: Environmental > Aquatic > Marine > Oceanic | place: Pacific Ocean: Monterey Bay | collected...
CCCGGCCAAAAACCGCGGATGTTTTTTTTTACCCATCGAGTCGGGACTGGGCGTCTTTCCACTTAACGAAGCCCGAGAGCCGACCGAGCAGGAGTCCGACCCCCATCATCACGCTGGAACATTTAAAATGGCCATATCAGCACTTTAGTTACCGCCGGGTGGGCTGCTGCAGGCCCGGCTGCAGCAGGCCCAACAAAAAAAATCGACTTCTCAGGAAACGCGTTTGGGACCACTTCAGACGTTCCAGAGTGGAGTACTAAGGTCCAAGGACGGATTCTGAAAGTGGCGCCGTCTGTGCTAAAGTAGATGAAGTAGATGTGACGAAATGTGCAGTAGAAAAAATCGCGACTAAAAATACAGTAGAATAAATCGCGACTAAAAATACACTAGAAAAAATGGACGGGTCAAATTCCCCTTCTGTTCACATCTACTTTAGCACAGACGGTGCCACTTTCAGAATCCGTCCTTGGACCTTAGTACTCCAATCTGGAACGTCTGAAGTGGTCCCAAACACGTTTTCTGAGAAGTCGATTTTTTTTTTGGGGGCCTGCTGCAGCCGGGCCTGCAGCAGCCCACCCGGCGGTAACTAAAGTGCTGATACGGCCAGTTGAAATGAAGCAGAAAGACGAAAAATCATTCAAACACGATCGAAAAAATGCAGCACTTCACACTCCAGTTTTCCTGAAAAAAAAAGATCGCGCGTGGAATTTACAGTTTCGAACGATTTCGCTCGCGCCCATGTCCACAGCCCACTGGCACGAAAAGTTTCAAAAAACATGTTCGTTGAGCTTTGAAGAAGACCTGGTTTGTGTAAGAAACAAAAGTTTTTCAAAAAAATGACCGAGAGTTTTTCATCTTTTTTCGGCGAGAGGAGCTTTTCCATGGACGCGACCTACATCAATGGACCAGGTATCTTTCGCGAAATAGGACAAATCCAGAAAACGGAACAAAATGGCGAAAAAAAATTGAATTCTCTCAGCCAAAATGCCAAAATCGGTGGGAAACGATCGAAAAAATATTTGGGCTTCCCCAGGTCAAGGCGGTGCCCATTCCAAAGCCCGTGCGATTTTCTTTTTAAGCCCACGCAAGGGTTGCTCCTCTCTCAGTTCATGCTGGTCGTCTGCTGGATAAATTTGGTGATCGAAAACGCGAGTGGAAATCAAAGGCGGATTCATTAGATTATGACCCAGGCAGTTACAAGCCTTGGCGGCCTGGCCGTGGTGAAACCGGAAATTTCATGCAGAAAATTTGGCAACAACCCGAAATTTCTCCAGACCGAGTGGAAGGATAAGTTCGGCGTCTCGGAGAGTGTGGCAGCGCTGCCTTCTTCCGTCGGGGTTCTTGTCGGGATCGCCGGTAGCTTCCTCAAAACTAGGAGTTTCCTTCCCGATTTTTTGTCTTGTCGGGATCGCCGGTAGCTTCCTCAAAACTAGGAGTTTCCTTCCCGATTTTTTGTCTTGTCGGGATCGCCGGTAGCTTCCTCAAAACTAGGAGTTTCCTTCCCGATTTTTTGTCTTGTCGGGATCGCCGGTAGCTTCCTCAAAACTAGGAGTTTCCTTCCCGATTTTTTGTCTTGTCGGGATCGCCGGTAGCTTCCTCAAAACTAGGAGTTTACTTCCCGATTTTTTGTATTGCTGGGATCGGTAGAAAATTTCCTCAGGAATCTACGTCGGAGAGCAGCTGGTTCGGTTGGTGGGCGAGCGCAGATCCATGACCGTCGGCATGGGCTGCTCCGGGATTTCCTTCTTTTCGTGCGTTTTTTTCTAGATTCACGTTTCAGCGATGTTGTTATTTAGGATGTCGTGCGTCAAAATCTTTCGAATACCGGTAGTGTGTGTTCCAACCTTTTCAGAGCGGCCACGTCCATCGGGCAAACTTGCCTCGCGACGGCATTCATGGTGAGTTTCTAGCAACCGGCGGCCAAGAAAAAAAATCGATTCTAGGGCGTGGGATACGCGATTTGCCACATGGTCCGTTTTGAAAATTCCAGGCAGCCGTCAGCGTTTGGTTTCCAGGCAGCCGTCAGCGTGATTCTAAGGTTTCCCGAGGCCATTCGGACAAGAATGCAGGTTTGCTTTACTCGAGATTCTCGACCGCGTTTTCACAGGCATTTTTCAACACAAACGACGCCATCGCGTACGCGAAGAGAAGATTTCCATCCTGCCAACTCCCTTTTTCCAGCCTGATTTCCTTTCCGCTTCTTTTGGAACCACTCATAAAAGTGTTTGGGTGGCAGCAGGCCAACCTAGGGCTGCTCCTGGGGGTGGCCTTCTGTCTTTTCGCCACGTACGTTTAAGAGAGCCGAAAACGTGGCCCTTCCGTTTGCCAGGCAGTACCTCCCCAACGAATCCGCGGCCTCCAACGACGAGAGCTCTCTCACGATTGCTCAAGTTTTGTCCCAGGTCCAACCTCAAAAAGTTACGCTCGGCTTGATTTTAAAGTTTGCGTGTATTTTTAAGAACCTCGATGTCATGGCCGGGATGCTCGCTTTTCCCATCCTTGCGTAAAACGAAAACGCGACGAAAATTTCCGGCTTCTCAGATTCTCTTACGCAATCTACGTAAACCAGGTCTTCTTCAAAGCTCAACGAACATGTTTTTTGAAACTTTTCGTGCCAGTGGGCTGTGGACATGGGCGCGAGCGAAATCGTTCGAAACTGTAAATTCCACGCGCGATTTTTTTTTTCAGGAAAACTGGAGTGTGAAGTGCTGCATTTTTTCGATCGTGTTTGAATGATTTTTCGTCTTTCTGCTTCCAGCGTGATGATGGGGGTCGGACTCCTGCTCGGTCGGCTCTCGGGCTTCGTTACGTGGAAAGACGCAGAGTCCCGACTCGATGGGTAAAAAAAAACTTCCGCGGTTTTTGGCCGGGTTTGTGTTGGTTTTTGGGCTGCTGGGGCGGTAGTGGAGCGGATTTCGGTGCAAAAAAAGTTATGCGACCCATCGCCAAACGAATCGGGTTTTCAGACTGTATGCGAGCAGTTTGATGTTGATGCTCGTTCCAGCCACCACCGCGCTTTTTGTCATCGCCGCGCCGCTGCGTGCGTCAAACCGTTCGATAGATCAGACTCTCCGATAAGCCAGAGGCGCCCATAACCCTCATCTTTTCGGGATTCACGCATGGCTTGGTTTGACTCTTTCGCAATCGCGCCCATGTGACGGAACTTTTTCTCCTGTTGATTTGACTCTCCCACCCTCCCAGCTTTACGGCTTTGCGGACCTCTTGCTCCTGTACGTTAAAATGTTGGCTCCCACTGATTCGAAACTACCTACTAATCCGAACGCTTCTCTTGGCCCCTCATTTTTTGTACAAACTCACGAATGTTTCCTCGTTGGTCCCAAAATTTTAATCTGTGTTGTGTGCGAGCACGTAATTTTCTTTCTAAGTAGAGTCCGATGAAAACGCTGTGATGCAAGGCAAATCCCATATTTTCTTTCTTGACCTAATACGTCCCACAAAGCCCCCCGGACCGGGGGGGGGGGGCAGCGATCAACGCACTTAGTCATCACGACGAAAAAAAATACCGGCGTTGACACGGGTGAACTTGTCTCGAATACCGGTATTAATGCATGAAGATTTTGCAGACTTTAGTCATCGAAAGAACTATAATTTCACCCCAGATAGTCACTTATAGCAGTGTTGAAGAGTGTTGGTTTGTTAACAATGGACGTTTAAACACTGAACGTGGATTAACAGCAATAAGCGTTGCAGAGAGTCCCACATAACAACTTTAGAATTATGTACTCTCGGAATTTTGTTATTTATATCAGTTGATGTTAGTAAAATCAATATAATGAATTGTAAAACGATAACAATTTAAACAACTGAGCGAAAGTCTAGTTTAGTGATCTGTATGAGTTGAAATTCGGGATGGATACCGTTCATAAACATGTCGGTTTTCGTCAGCGATAGTAGTTGAGATGGTGTTAATTTTGGTCGATTTTACTGTTACATATTGTTATGAAACTCTTGTCGTAATGACTAAAGGCGTTGATCCCCCCCCCCCCGTCCGGGGGGCTTTGTGGGACGTATAACGAAGAGGGGTTGTGCGAGCACGCAATTTTCTTTCTAAGTAGAGTCGGACAAAAATAATCAAACCTTTCTCCCTTTTTGAAAATCCTCCTGACTCCTCTAGGCTGTGCCTCGCGGACACCTACGGCCGGCAGAACGCAGGAAGAATTTTTGCTGGAGGGTACATCGCTATGGCTCCGGTAGTTTTTCACACCTCCCTCTCGCCTCGTCCTTTTTAGATGGCGTTGCTTGGCCCCGAGCTTTTCGGTTGGATCGTGGATATGTGGGGAACCACCGCTGGGGTAAGCTTTCTGGATTAAATGTCTTTACTGGTTTTCAGGTCGCCCTGATGTCATTCGGTGTAAGCAGGTTTTTTCTGGATTAAATGTCTTTCCGATTTTTCAGTTCTTCACGACAGCACCCGGAATCACCTCTTTTTGGAGGCAGGCACCGGCCCTCCGACAAAAACTCATTGTGGAGGAACAAGAAGCGACGAACTCGCTGTGAATCTTATCTTTAAAACGTGCTGATCGGTTCAGCGTTTCGTAGGACCGTGCATCTTTTTTTTGAGGTTTCCAAAAAAATTGCGAGTTGGATTTCCTGGAAAAAAAATCGTTCGGGAAAAAGACGGATTAGAAATTGAAAACAAAAATCCAAAACACACGGCTCCACGGCCAAAGAATACGTAAGCAAAAAAATCGCCCAACGCTCAGTCGAAAACCCCAACGTTGCAAAGGTGAAGATTTCGACTGAGGCCACCAAAGAAACTTGCTTTTTTCCCCCTCCCCACCCACCCGTCCGTGGAAACAAACTTGCTTAACTTCCTACCATTTTTTTCACGAAGAGTGCAAGCTCCTCGCCCTCTTCGTCAACGCGAGCAAAGTTGACACCTCAAACGTTAACGTAGAGAGATATCACCTTACGGTGAGACAAAAACGTACCTTGACTTACAACCGAGAAAAATAATAAGTAAAAAAAAACGAGCCAGAGGAGCTTCGATCGAAGCTACAAATTATGTTACGCCGCCCCTCCCAGCCCGCTGCCGCTTGCCCTCCCTATCCGGACGATAGAGGCTCGCGGGTTGAAGCCCCGCGTCATCGTTTGTCGGCGTCCCCGGCAGACGGACCATATCCGGCGCGGAGGCATTGTTCTCACTGTCGGCTGAACGCAATCCGGGGGCCGCGTCGCCCTCCTCATTGACCACCTTGAGGTTCGAGGGTTGCCGCTTTTTTGTCGCAGTCGCGTCGTTGGTTAGAAGGTCCTTTCGCGAGTTGTCGAACAGTGAGATCGTACTGCGTTTCGAAGGAAGCAGTTTTGGGCTCATTTCGTTCGAAAACTCATTTCGTACGAAATGAGCCCAAAACTCTTTCTACAAAAATCCACTGACGGGAGAGGGGGAAAAAAAATAAATCAAAGATTTTTTGGGGGCGGTTGAGGGTTTCGACTTGAAAGTTTTCGAGGGGTACAACGGACCTGTGGGCCTTGTCCGTGTCATCGTAGGTCTTGGAAATGTTTGCGCCGAACTTTGTCGACGCCACGGTCATCTTGGACATGTTGTCGATCAGGGAGAGCGGACTGGTTGCAGGGGAAAAACAGTTGAATGGCATTTTGACCTTCTTTAATGACGAGTTCCGGGTTCGGGGTTCGGGGTGCTCCTAAAGAATTTTGCTTTGTAACGATGTGTTAGCGAAATTTTCTTCAGGAACGACGTTAGTGAAAATATAACTCAAAAGAAACCCCTGGAAAACAGCCGACTTCTGGGTAACTTTTTGGCACAATTTGTTAGGCCTGTAGAATTACATTTCATCGTCCTCATATCGTTTTCTATCTTCAGAATCGACGAAAACCTGCTAGGGGTTGGGAATATCTTGCATCAGAGACAAGAGTCCAGAAATTTTGCGATACCCAAGGCCGAGGAGTAATCTACTCGCAACTCTCTCGTCTAGAAAATCTTTTTGAACTTCTTGCTCGTTTCGGACCGTCCCCAAAAAAAATCGTTGTCTTCCCTCCAGCGACCAACAAACTAAGAATTTCAGCAAACATTTTCCGAGAATCGAAGAATTTCAAAATTTTGTTCCCCATAAGCTGGCTGTTCAGGTGTCCGCGGTTCGGCAACTTCCACGTGGAACGGACGGCGCCACGAAATCAGCAAACCTTGTCGGAACTCGGTCGAGGGTGCGAATCGCCGCCGCCGAGTCAACGTGGGGCCTGAGCCGGGAAAACATCAAAAACTCCCCAAATCGACCCTTGAGTTGTGAAAAAATCGCCCAAAGGAACACCCGAAGGTACGCACGCGGGTTTCGGTTTGCTCCGGTGGCGTTGCTGGGGGGGTGGGCAGCGCAACACAGTCGGTTTCCGACAAGGTTCCAAATACCAGCTCAATCTGGTCCACGCCAAGCCTAAAAAAAGGAGATATCGGCCTCTCAAAATCGCCTGGATAAGGCATTTACCCGAGGGCGCCAAGCTCGTATTGTTCGAGGGTCTCTGCGAGGAAGTAAAAACAAGGAGCCAAAGGATGTGTTTCCTGAAGGCAAAACGGGCCGGGCCTGCCTTTGTCGAGCGGAACGTGGACGATTCGTGCAACGGTGAAATCTGGAAAGCAATACGTTTTAAACAGCCGAAACAAACTGAGTAGAGGAACCGTTTTGGAACCAATGTTAGGAAAAGTTGAGCACGTGGGTGAGAAGAAGAGCGCAAAATGTCCTTTTATGAACCTCAAATGCGGAGCAGCCGAAAGTGATTAGGATTCCCACGGACCTTTCCAGCGAAACATTACAAAGAGCGTATAGCAATACAACTGCCAAAGCGTGCCAGAAGTCGAGAGGAGAAACAGGCGCGCACAATTATCATGTTTCTGGGAATTTTTTTGTGAATCTGAGGAGCCAAATTTCCAGTAAATCGGTCTCCTTATTTCCAGGAAAACGGTCTCCTTACGATAGGGAGGTGAGGTAGCTGAGGAAAACGGAGTCAAAATTTGAGATATTTTCCGAAGCCAATTTCCAACCAAAATCTGGACCCAAACCAGGAACGTGTGCTGAAAAAACGATAGTGAATCAGGACTAGAAAGAAGGAGCCCGTACTCAAACTAGAAGGTTCCGACTGGCAGGGGAGAAGATTTCGCGTTGGTTGCTGGAGTAAATACCTGTTGTTGTGCCCTGGAAATGTGTAAAGAGTGTTCAAAGCTAGGAACGAACGTAGGCATTTGGATCCTGACAAGCCACACGAAGTCGTCTTGAAATACGAGTTCGATTTCTATTTCATTATTTGTCGAAATTAACAACGAAATTAAGGATCGGCCGAGAGAATCCACGAAGTCCTGGACAGCCGACTTATAGATAACTTTGGGCTACCCCGGTGTAAACGGCTGCGGCTTCTAGTTGTCTGGGCGTCGAGTAGAATCGGCAAGCCAGCAACCCCTACTCCAAGTGCGAACACCTGGACAGCAAAAAACTGCGTGCCACGACTTCGACAAGAACTCCACAAGATTGCTGAACCGTGAAGATGACTAACAAATTACGGACAGGGTTGAACGAACTGAAGAAAAATACTCCCGAGCGACACACTTGCCGAGCGATTTACTTTCAGTTTGCACCTAAGGTGTCCAGCTGTGCTCATACGAAGATACCAAAGTCACTTGGAAGACATAAAAGATGTCTACAGAGCAAAGACACGTTCGAACAGGGATTTTCCACCTCCATATGAACCTCGAAACGATAGACGGCCCGCTTTTGGATAACATCGACCGTTAAAAAGTGAACAGCCCGCTTTTGGAAAACTAAATTTCCCGCACGCTCCACAAGGCGCTGGTCAGCTCTACAAAAAGAGAAACCAGCTTTACACAGTGACGGAATGTTCAAAACGTACCCCAGATAAACAGCCCTGCAAAAAGACACTTTTTTCCTTAAAAAGGAACACACCGACTAGTGCTGAAAAAAAAGTGGTTCCTTCAGGATACGTGAGCACACACTCGCTGTGAAGGCAAGCTTGGTCGTCCTCGATAGAAAAACCGCTGGGGGAACAGCCCAACTGTTCCAGCAGAGTCAAAAAACCGTCAACAACGCTCGCCATCCACTGAAAATGACATGCGAGAAGGAAGCACACACAAGCAAAAAAATTTGGCTTAAGCCGTTTTTCGAAACATAGGCGTACGGTAACGTAGACCGTGGCGGCGAGGAAAAGGTACTGAGTTTTTGCAGAAAATCGAAGAATCCACCCGGAGCAGGTTTACCCTTAACCACGGGTTCTGATCTTCTGCGGAAAGGTCGTTCCAGTTTTGCGAACGTCGTAATTCCCACGGTAAAGCTGGGTTCCGCACGAAACACACACCCGATTCATCACCGACAAAAACAAAAACCCGAATGTGTGCCTCCTTTGGAGCTCGATACTGCGAAGGCGGTGGATCGTGGAGCCGTGCCGCGCACGTGAAAAGTAACGTATCTGTGAGACAAACTCAGCGAAATCGCGGAAACTTACATCGACAGGTGGAACATTTTCAGCAGGAACCTGAAAAATGACAAAAAAATCGGCGAGGGGAGCATGATGAAAAAAAACATCGAATTGATCAAAAAAAACTTGGGAGGAGTTGGACGAAAAAACTTGGGAGGAGCTCGACGTAAAAAAACGCGTCGCACTGAAAAGTTCCCATGGAGTGCAGTACCTGGCAGAACGAAGCTCGGGTTTTCTCAAAGCTCGTATACCACTCGCCACTCGAGCCAGACCAGGTAGAAAAGCATCTGTGCAGCCTGGGGAAGACAGATCGCATCAAGAAGGTAAACCTACCAAAAGAAAAGCACATGGCTGAAATTTTTTTGCGTCTCCCATGGGCAGGAAACGCACGATAACAAGGGGGTACTATTCAGATCAACCGAATTTTCCGTGAGCATCATCCAAGTGAAGCATAAAAAACCATTGAACGAACGTAGTCTATGACGTCGTTGAAAAGAAATATTACGACGCAGGTGACTGGAATTGGATAAAAACATATGGTGATCTCCCAAAAAACACGCACTGGCGAGGCAAATCTCTGTCACCCGACTAAAACAACAGTACCAAACAATTCGAGGGTTTCAAAAATATTTTTCGAGGTTGGAGTACAGTTGTTACTTATTTTGTTTGCTAGAACTGAAAGGATTTTCCACCTGCAGTTTCAGAAGCGTACCGTTTTATCAGCCAATCCATCTGACCAACAAAACAACGCTTCAATGCCCCAGGACAAGGTCCAAAAAACAGAGAACAGTTTTCTTTTCCAAACGAACCTTGCAGTTGGAGGAAATAGGCGCTATGCTTTTCCAAACGGACCTTTCGAGGGTGGAGTTTTAAGCAGCACACCCTGCCCGAAAATTCGGCTCGGTTTCAAGCAGCACTCCCAAAGGGTCTCGAAAATTCGGCTCGGCTGCATGGACCCCACCAATGGGTCTCGAAAATTCGGCTCGGCTTCATGGACCCCACCAATGGGTCTCGAAAATTCGGCTCGGCTTCAAACACTCCACCAATGGGTCTCGAAAATTCGGCTCGGCTCACCAGAGCGTGTTTTTGTAACGCTTGTATTGACGCTGAAAAATCGCGAGGCCTTTTTTTTGGGTGCTGATATGCGAACCGGTATGTGGGCCACGGCAGTGTGAAGACGAATCAGGCCCGGGGCGCCTGAAACCCAGGGCGTTCTTTTTCGAAAACACAGCTGAACCTCCTTCAATATCGTGGCTGCAAAAACACGTGTGAAACATCTGAAAGTACATACTCCTCACTGAGCCTTCGTTTCGCAAAAATGTCTGATACGGGGCCGGCGTCCGGAAGGGGGAAAAAACGCTCTGGACGCACCAAACGGGCTCACGATCTTTTTTCCTGCAAAAACCCGCTGGCCAAGTTCGAACGATTTGAACCTCTGAACTCTGCAAAAAACAACAGCTTCTGAAACGGCGGCTTTGAGCGCTTCGCACTGAGTCCTACGAAGGATGAGCAGAACTTCCACATTCGCATGCGGTACCTTTTGAGTCGAGGGCTGAAAACCGCGTACCCAGCGTCGAGAAAAACCCATCGTACTTGATGGATCTGAAAGCGAGATCCGGGAAATTTTCGCGAAGACATGCCTGTGTTCACGGTGAGGTGGCTGTCTCCTTCCAGGGGGTGTTCGATCGCAAAGCCAGTCAACCGGTCACTGTTCGTTCCCTGAGAAGACAAAAAATGGCTGACTTTCCGGGCATGTTTCATGAACCTTTGTCGAGCTGAAAAAACGAGTGGCGGCGACGCTCGCGCGACGTCCACGAGTGGCGGCGAAGCTCGCGCGACGTCCACGAGTGGCGACGACGCGTCGCGCGACGTCCACGAGCTGGAAAAACGTCGGAGATGGCTTACAGCATGCTCTCGGGAAGCTTCTGAATAAACGTAGCGACGGTTCTTTCTCTCAACTCTGCCATGCGCACGCACGTCGAAATCCTTGGCTCGGTCTGTCGTCAGGGCTCGTATTCGATCGGCGGCCTCATTCTGGGCAGGGGCAGGAAAAAAATCCTCTTCGATCGGCGGCTTCGCTCTGGGCAGGCAGAAAGCAAAAAGCGTGCTGAGAGGGAGCTCGAAGACGACGACGACGATGTTTCCGTCTGTTCAGTCTGCCAAGATGAGAAGTCTTTAAGCTTCTTCTTGCCTGCGCGAGTTACTAGACAATCGAACCACCATCAGCGCACGGGGGGAGGGGACATTGGTCGGCCTCTTCCCTCTCTTTTGAACCTGGACGGTTCATTCGAAAACGGGCGGTTCAGGCGCACTGCCGGCCGCGTCATCCAGTTTCAAAAAAAAAAAGAAGAGAGAAGAGTCCAGCGAAATCAGCAATGCTGGACGAACTTCGTTTTGAGGGCGCGTGGAAGTGGATGGCCCTGGCGAGCGTACTGGCAACCGTTCTCGCGATTTTGCTGCCCTACCCGACAAACCCAGGTCCCCAAATCCTGCCATTCCCGGAACGTTTCTTTTCTCACAACACAGGGGAGTTTGTCTTTCCGAGCGCAGTGCCCTACTACCTCTCGAAAATCCTGTTTCACGCGGTCATGACCGGGATGTGTTGGGCGTGGTTAAGTGGGTCTGGGGTTGACGTTTTGGACCCCTTTCAAAACATGGACAGTCTTCTGTCCAAGTCCCCTGGCCCCGCGTGGGTTGCTCTCGTTTTTGCGATGGAGTTTGGCTGGTTCGAATCTCTTTGTTTTCGTCCAAAGGCGTTTTTGGATTTGCCCAGGTATCTGAAGGGAACATATGTCGACCTTGTGGTGAACCCTGGCCGTCGACAGGGAACCGCTGTGAAGATTCACCACGCCGCCAGCCTGATTACGCTCTACCTAAGGTCCTCCAATGGACACATTTTTCTTCCAGAAACCCCAAACTCCACCGACTCTAGTGGAGTGCCCTCGTTCTTTCCCCTTCCCAGTTGGATTTCTGGTCACCACCGAACAGCGCTTTTGATGGTCTTCTACGTGGATCTTGGGGACGTGGGCATCTACGTCGTGAAACTCGTTCGTTTTCAGACCCGGATTTTTGAGAAATTGTCGAATTTTTTTTGAGCAGGCTCAGATTGGGAATCAGATGGACAAACTTCCCAACTTTGCCGTGCTAACCTCCGTCGCCTTTTGTGGCGGGCTTTTTTTGTACACCAAGGTCCGTTTTTTAGAGATTTTGACTGAAAGACAAAATCTCTTTTAAATCTGGCGCATCCCTCCAAGATGCGCCTCAAGGGGGAAACAGCCGGCTTTTGGATAACACGAATTCTGGATATTTGACTCTGGGTTTTGTAAATTACATTGGAACACCGTCGAAGGTACCCCTTAAAATGACACCCGCGGAGCTACGGGGAAAGTCCGGCCGGGGGGAAAGCCTCGTTTTTGAAGGCCGAAAATGAGCGCCTGGAGTCTCCTTGCAGATTCAGCTGGGAAACCTGAAGAACCAAGATCGTCAGAAAATGCAGTTTCAGTACCGTTTTCAACCCAAGATGACTCAACGATTGGGTGCCCCAATCCCTGAGAGCGTTTTTAGTGCATGCCAACCTTTCAACTACAGCCGGGAGAAGTTTGACAAAATGCAGTCTCAGCCCTGTTTTCAACCCAAGATTTCTCAACCTCGCGCAGCCCCAATCCCTAAACGGATCGCATTTCTGGAAAGAGCAAGCCGAGTACTTTGACTTGGCTTTTTCAAACTGCGGGCCATTCTTGTATCTGATCCTGTAGGGCGCCGAGAGTGTTAAATCGACAATAACTTTTCAATAGGCGGGTCCAATCGCGTTCAAAATTACAAAAAAAAATCTAGAGTGGGGTTTCCGATATGTCCCTAAGAGCGTTTTGAGTGAATCCCAAAACCCTAGGAGCGAGAAGCCAAAAACCGGGTCGTCCACGGAGAATAAACCCCTGAGAACAGTCCTCCCCACCACAAAAACTCAAAAATCCGGGGGAAATCGATCAACGGGTTTCGTCAGAATCAGGAAACTGGGGTGATTTCTTTATGTGGGGGCCGGACGATAACCCGCTTTTTTGCAATTGTTTTGTATTCTGGCGGGACCAGCGTGGGATATGCCTCCAAATGAACCCCGAAAGATGTAACAGCCACTGGACTCGGGGTTTTGCAATTCCGCACAACCCTTTCTCACTGGAGTCTCTACGTTCATTTCCAACGAATGGGTTTTTCTCAAAACGTAAAAACGCCCTTTTTTTGCACGCAGTTTTTTTTTTCTCCCGAACGCAGACATTTTGCATGGCGATGGTCGTGTTACGGGTCACGTCCACGCTTGGCGTCTCGGACTCGACCATGAACCTCCTGTACCCGTGCGGCAGCGTTTTACTGGCCGTGAACCTTTGGTGCGTAGAGACCGGAGTTTGGATTTTCCTCGCCAAAAATAGTAGTACCTCGCATTTTCGGGAGTTTTTTTTTTCAAAGTTAGAGTTTCACATGTTCGTGAACCTGGTAAATGAACTCGAAGGAAAGACGCGAAAATTGCTCTGAAAAACCTTCTAATATATGAACCCCGAACAGTGAAACAGCCGACTTTTGGGTAACTCGTGAATTTGAACCAAAAAAATTTCTGGCGTCTTTCTGCAAGGGAAGAATTGAGAAAAAACACACAATCGCATGATTTTCCCTCTTCCTTGAACGGGAATTCAGCTTTGGAGCGAGGAGAGACAGACGGCTTATGGACAACTCGATTTTAGATTTTGATCTTCTAGCGCGATTTGAAGAATTGCGATGACTTTTCCGCTCAGGTTTGCGAAGCTGTTCATCGGACTCGTTTTGCGGAACTTCTCAAAGGCAAAAACCGAAAAGTTTGAAGACGACATTCTGGGCCACCAGCCGGCATCGTGAAACGTAGCTACCCCAAAGTAATTACCTCTACAGCGATTTTAGAGGCTTTTCGAGGGAAGAGCGCGAAGACAGTTTCGCACGGAACGTGCAGAACACAGGCTTATCAGTGTCACGACTGACTTAATTCAAGAGAGCTCAAACTGTCCGGAGTGCAACGCTTCTTACTGCGGAGAGAACTTTAGTCGTAACACTGAGGACAACCCTGGGCAGCCTTTTCGAACTTGAAGTTGGAAAGCGCTAACTATCTTTGTGGCCTTGATGAACTCGTGTTTTTTTGCACCGCTCCCTTTTCTTCTGTCGTGTGGAAGTTCGCCATCCCCTCCAGTGCCCCCGAACAATGACAAGTTGTCATACGACTGCCGGAGGCGGCGTACGCGTGAATTTATCCTCTGTTTAGCGTGGAACTGCACGCAGGCTACCACGTACGTCCTGCCACCTAACGACCGCAATCCTGAGTTTTTTTCACGTCCAGGGTTGCCTTTTGTGTCAGCATGGAAGCTCCGCGGGCGTCAAGTTCGTTTTCAAGCATTTTTTACCACCAGGCTTGGTTTTCCCCCCAGAGAAGTCCCTGATGAAATATTCCAGGGCGGAGGTATCGAGCAAGAAATCGGGTTCCAGTTGTCCGAACTCGCCTTTCCTTTCCCAGGTTGCAAAACATAACACACCAGAGGACTTGTGGATCATTATTGAGAATAAGGTTCATAATTTGACGTCGGGGGCTGTATCTTCGCAAGAAAACCGCAATCTTTGGAGTAATGGGTTTTCTGTGACCCAGGTGTACGACATTACCAGTTGGATGCCGTATGTTTCGATTTTGCACGATTTTGTGGCTGTGGGTTCTTCGGTTTCAGTTTTGACCAACAGATTTCAACACGCCCGCGACGTGTTTTTAAGGGGTCAAAAATCACATTCGAGACCCCGTAAGATCCCCGGTCTATACCGTTTCCGCACTTGGCGGGTGACTTTTCTGAGCAATCGAAATCTTGATAGAAACCGGTCCCAAAAATCCAACTTCTGCGTAGTCGAAGCCCGATTTGCAATGGACCAGACCGAAAAATCCTGATAGAAACCGGGTCCCAAAAATCAAATACATGAAAAGAGAGAAGTGGATTTTCACGCGACGCTAACAGAACTTCAACCCGGGCTTTTTCCAATTCCAAAGCTTTCCCGGAATACGACTCTCTGCAGGAAGCACCCCGGTGGCTCGAGAATTCTTGGTTTGGCTCTTTTCCGGTCGCATTTGACGGGTACTTTGGTTTGAACAGAGGTCCAAGGCGGTTGTGATGTAGGTCATCCACCAAAACACGTCCGTCATTCGGGTCCCGCTCAGGTCACTGAACCCTACTTGATAAACCACACGCCAGAAGTGCAGTACGTGAAAGAGAAAAAGCCGCATTCCCTTGGGATGAGTAAAAACGCATTTTCAGGAGAAGAAAGGTACCCTTGGAAAAGTAGTGTGGATTAGAGTGAACGTTTTCACAGAACGTGTACCTTATTGGCTATATTAAAGACGAGGAACGAAAAGGTTTGCAAGTTTTTGTACCTCACCAGCTTCGTTTTTCGACCAGATCTCTCGCCGTTGGCTAAGGTGGGTCCCCCTACAGTGCCGAGACCCGGTTGTTTGGCCGCAGGACATTTTTGTAAGTTGTCCACCAGATCTAGAGGAAAACCCTCCCGTGTCCCCGCCCCGCAGGCATACAAAGACGAGTGTATCGAGTACGAAGAGTTTGAAAAAAAGGTAGCAGCCACAGCGGTCTTGTACAGGAAGGGCCTCTACACAAGCGAAGTGTTTTTTTACGTGAAGACCGTTGCCATCCCGATAACGCTCTTTGTCCTGGCGTGGTAGGCCACTTCAGAAACAAAGGTGTTCACCTTGGTTTCTACCTCAGGTACTTCATTTTCATGAAGTCCATCTGGGCCCAACTGTTTTCGGCTTTCTGTCTCGCGCTGTTTGCCCAACAGGTCCTGGGAAGCTCGGGGATGAGAAAAGAGCTATTTCCGAACGAAAAACACGTGGAAAATGCACTTGGGAAAAAACACGTTGAAAAATGCACTTGGAAAGTGCACTTCGAAAATTCACCTATTTTTCATCGGGATAACTTCAAAACGCTACGGGAGTAAAGAGCGCCCTTCGAACGAAAAAAGCCTTGGAAAAATGCACTTGCAAAAAAACACGTGGAAAACGCCTTGGAAAAAAACACGTGGAAAACGCCTTGGAAAATGCAATTGGAAAAAACACGTGGAAAAATGCACTTGGAAAATGAACGTACTTTTCAGATGGCGCTAATAGGCCACGACTTGGGCCACAATTCTGTCACCATGGTGCGTTGTTTTGGGTCTTCCGCGTGACGGTGGGGCCCCCCGCAGGTGGCGTTCTATGACTGGCTTATTGCGTCCGTCTCGATGGCGTTTCTTGGATTGTCGGTCTCTTGGTGGAAGATGTATGCGTTTCTGGCCCTTTGAAACCCTTGAAAATCCGGTAGAAACCGAAAACGAGTTGTTTCAGAAACCACCACACGCACCATGCGGTTTGTCTTCTTTGAAATTCTCATAGACGCGGAATTTCTCGTCCCACCCAGGTCACGAACTCAGGTTGGGTTTCTGTTCTCTCGTGAACAGCTCTAGCTCGCGTCGCGCAGTTGAGCACGACCCGGATATTCAGGTGCGACGGAATATTTTTTCCTGTCGTATGACGACCATCAAAAAGTAACCCGTTTCACAGCATCTGCCGTTCATTGCGATTGACAAGGACATTCTTAACAAGGTGCTCGAAAGAGATGTCGCGTTGAAAAACTGTCCTTACTGGGATCAGCCCTACTGGTCGCGATACTACAAGAAGTGGTGCCGCTTTTTGGTTTTTCAACGAGGAACCGTGCTTCGCGTCCAGGTTCATTTTTGACGTGGCGGCAAAAGAACTCATCAAGAGGCAGCACTGGCTACTCCCGATAGGTTCGTAAATTCAAGCTGCTCCTGAATTTGTCCAAAAAGCCTTCAAACCGGATTTCGGGGCCAATAGCGCCTCATTTTTACAATTTTGTGACGATTTGATGTCAGAATCCGATTTTTTGGCCCTCGATTACGCGTTGGGGGCAGCACTGGCTTCTCCCGATAGGTTCGTAAATTCAAGCTGATCCGGAATTTGTCCAAAAAGCCTTCAAACCGGATTTCGGGGCCATAACGCCGCAAATTTGTGACAATTTGATGCCAACATCCTATTTTTTGGCCCTGGATAAAGTTACCGTTCTGCGCGCCCAGTTCTGTTCTTTTCTCGTTACAATCTTTACGTCCACGTGCGCGGCATCCGCCAAGAAAAAGCCTCGCTTATGGATTCCTGTGGCGCAGAGCGCGAAGACTATCTTGACCGAGCGCATCCCAAACCTCTTCCGAGTGATTGAGGGTGTCGGGTGCGCCGCAAATCCACCCCAAGTGTACGCGACCGGTTCCCACAGTTTCATATTTTACATCTCCTGGCTCGTCTTCTGGGGTACGGTCCAACTTCCACGCTTTGGACCGGTCTGCTCACCCCTCAGCGTCCATACCGGGCGACTTCTGGCGTGGCGTTTTCCTTTTCCTCGTGATGAACGGGGTTTCAGGTGATGAATTCCACGCTTGCCGCCGCCTTACCTTACCTAATTTGAATCCATCCGCAGGAATCATTCTGTCGATCCAGATTGGGATCTCCCACTGGATCTCGCCGATCGTACACGACCACCCGAGCGAGAGCGAGCCTTGCTGGTTCCGCCACCAGGTAACGGCCAAAATCGACTCAAATTGTGTAAAAACCGCCCAAAAGACCCTAAAATGTGTCAACATCTCAAAAGACCCTAAAAAGACCATATAATGTGTCAAAATGTGTCAAAACCACCCAAACTACTCTAAACATCGTCAAAATGTGTCCAGACCGCCCATGAGACCCTAAAATGCTTCAAAATGGACGCCAAAGACAAAGAATGTGTCAAAATCGACTCAAAACTTGTGTGTGACCCCCCAGTTGACAACCACGGTATGGGACCCTGACGCGGGGGTGGATTTCTCATGGATTTCTCTTCAGGTTGATATCGACTGCTCCACAGGTAGGAAACTTCAGAATCGAAGCCCGTTACGAAAGTGGCAAATTGAACACAGCCGCGGACTGGTTTCACGGTGGACTACAGTTTCAGGTACGGAACATTTCCTAAAATAATGAAGTTTGGCCTAAAATTTTGCTTATGAGTTCTCGAGTCGCCGTGGTTTGCTCCCACACAGACGATTCACCATCTGATGCCCCGGCTGCCTCGCTGCCGCCAGCGAAAGTGCCGGGAGGAGATGAGAGCGGTACTTCGTTTCCGTTAGACTGACTTGTG
>Ga0099798_10277_pt1 | contig 17661 bp, 4 predicted proteins | sample Uncmet_Sort29A_1_FD_89870 | JGI IMG/M metagenome (GOLD analysis project Ga0099798, IMG submission 89870) | Marine eukaryotic communities from CALCOFI LINE 67, Pacific Ocean - CN13ID_Sort29A_1 | ecosystem: Environmental > Aquatic > Marine > Oceanic | place: Pacific Ocean: Monterey Bay | collected...
AGAAAATTCCTAGGCGTAGCAAAGGTACCTCAGAAAATTCCTAGGCGTAGCAAAGGTAACTCGGAAAATTCCTAGGCGTAGCAAAGGTACCTCAGAAAATTCCTAGACGTAGCAAAGGTACCTCGGAAAAATCCTAAGCGTATCAAAGGTACCTCGGAAGAATCCTAAGCGTAGCAAAGGTACCTCAGAAAACTCCTAAGCGTATCAGATGTACCTCGGAAAAATCCTAAGCGTAGCAATTTAAGGTACCTCAGAAAATTCCTAAGCGTATCAAAGGTACCTCGGAAAAATCCTAAGCGTAGCAAAGGTACCTCAGAAAATTCCTTTGCTACCGGTGGACAGGTGGTAATCTCTTTGAAATCACTGACGGTTACCACCGATCCACCCTAAAAACTAATAAAAGCTTATGTATAAATGAAATCAAACACAAACTGTAAGATAGGGACGACATAATGGTAAATGGTGAGATTTTATTACTGTAGTATGTATACAAACAAAAATCAAATTTAAAAAAAATTGCATAGATAGCGTAGGAGAGCAAAAAGTAGAATAAGGAATGAAAGACATAAAAAACAAAAAAATAGGAGACAAAATAGAAATAGCATGAAAGAAATAAAAAAAGCAAAAAAAATAGGAGGCACGGTGAAAATACCAGTGCAATCTTGAAATGAAATGAAAGCATAGGTAAGAGATTACCATCTGTCCACCCTAGAGTGGAGCGATCTGTCACTTAGGTAGAATCTGCATTATCTAATATATTCTTAGATTTTAAGAGCAGAAACTGCTACATTGAGTAGCAGATAACGATTAGTATATAGGAATTTCTCTAAGTCGAAAACACTAAAAAATAGTCGATTTTTACAAAAATTTAACATGGTGTCCTCTGTTTTCGGCTTGAAATTTCGAATTTTTTTAGAAAAAAAAATTTACAAAGAAAAATCGACGAAAATTAGAGGAGAAATTTATGGGAAAAATCATATAGGAACCATAAGTGTTTCGGACATTATAAAATTATTTAGAAAAATGAAATTTAGTAAAAGTATTTGAGATTATATTGACGCATAGATTGAACAAGTTGACTTATTATTAGTGAAACGATAACGCGAAAAATATTTTTATTTTTAGTATTGCTACATTAATGTTATTTGTTATAAAATAAACGATTTAATTATAGAATGTTATATTCAATTTTGTATAAAACAAGAACAATTTGAAGGAAACATAGAAAATGAGAAGTGATATAGTATTATGAAGTAGAAACTTTCATTATTTTATATGCAGTATTTTCTAATCTTGAATGCTATAGTGTTAAATATATAATGATAGAGCATATTAGTATACAAAATAGCATAAAATTTCTAATGTTGTGTATTTAATAAATACATTTTCTTTATATAAATAATTTTTTTCTGTTTTTGGTATAAGAGAAAGGTTAATGATTCATATGAAATAAATCAACACTGTATGCTACATTTAGATATATTTTATAAGAAGCAAATATATATGAATACTGAAATATAGCATATTTATATGAATCAAATTAACATAAATCTAGAATTTTTTTAATTTTGTGTGCTAACTATAATTCAAACATAAAATGGAGTACTATAAGAATAATGTTAAAAATTCATGAGAAATGGTAGAGAAATGTATTACATATATTATATTCAAATATGTAAAGTAAGGAATAGATATGTAATAAAAATAAAATTTACCATTACTATATGAATTAGTATAACATCATACGATAAATTTTTAGTATTACCAGAAAGTCTATAATATAATAACAAGATCCAGATATATTTAAAATTGGCTTGTAAAAATAAAGACTTAAATGAGTTTCTCTGCTCTTTGTATTCAAATTATATAAGTTATAATAATATCTCAAACATAAAATGGAGTACTATAAGAATAATGTTAAAAATTCATGAGAAATGGTAGACAATGTATTACATATATTATATTCAAATATGTAAAGTATGGAATATATATGTAATAAAGATTGAATTTACCAGTACTATATGAATTAGTACAACATTATACAGTAAATTTTTTTTTTTTTTTTTGGTTTCAGATAAGTCTATAAGATAATAACAAGATCCAATTATTTCAAAATTGGCTTGTGTAAATAAAGACTTAAACATAAATTATGTTTTTTGTCTCCCTACCCAATAATAGAATTAAGATATTGAAAGTATTACCTTAATACATAATAGCACAGCATTTTCAATCCACTAAAAATGTTAATAGTATAACATAAAATAGGTATAATATATCTATTCTCTTTTTAATTCTGGTAATAATTTAGGTAAGTTGGGTACTTTTATAGTAAAAAATTTGATATTTGGTGTATCTTTATGTAATTTAGAATCCAATAATATTCTTGTACATTCCACAGTCCATTTTCTATCACCATTTTTTTTAAACATACGTCTAAACTCATTATTAATGAAATTTGTATCTGATATAAATTCAAATATTTCAGCAAGATCAGCTATGATTAATTCAACATCTTTCTTGGAACTAATACAACTTCTACCATTATAATCATCTATAGCATAGTCATCACCGAGAACTTCTTTAGTATTGATAAATTTCTCATGCTCAGATTGTGGATTACGTAATGTTTGATAGATCCAAAATAAAGGACCACGCTCGACATTACCATCCACGGAGATATAATTCAAACCATTATTAGACTCAATAGTAATATTCTTTTTAATAAATTTTTCATTAGGTGGTGGATTAGCTGTATTGATTCCAGCAGCATTTGCTGCACGGACAGGTCTTGGAGGTCTTACCGGTGTTGTAGATACTGGTGTTGTTACTGTAGTAGTGGAAGATGTATGTAAATTGGTCTCATTATTAGTAATTGTTCCGGTACTAGATGTAGCACTAGCAGGTAAGGATGTAGCAGAGGAGGAACTAGCACCGGGAGTATATGGTGTTAGAGAAGTAGTAGCTCTAGTCACACCTCTTGGAGGTCTTACGGGTGTTGTAGAAACTGGTGTTGTTACTGTAGTAGTGGAAGAAGTATCTAAGTTGGCTACATTATTAGTAATTGCTCCGGTAATAGATGTAGCATTATCAGGTAAGGATGTAGTAGTAGATACAGATACAGGTGTAGCTCTAGTCACACTAGTTAGAAAACTATGTGGATTAGAACTACTAGGAGTGGTTCTCAATCTCTTAGACATGATGTGCGTAGAAGACTACTAAATTATAGTTAATACTATTATTAATAATAATAACTTCTAAAACCAACTAATAAGTAATGTTATGGGAAATGGGAGGGAATAATATTTATAAGTAAGTATTTTAAGATTATGTGTATATATAATTTGGGGGTAATGGAGATGTGTAGGTAAAATGTGGTTAGTAGGATGTGATGGATAGATGAAAAAATAAATGATGGCTATAGTAATAGTTAATTTGATATTATTAGCAGTGTAATAGATGGAGCTTGATAGCATGATATATTCATATTCTTCAACGATTTTTGTTGATGATATCTGGATTATCTAACATGCATATTCATTGTACCGCTATGATTGGAACGGATTATATTGGATCTTTTCAACGTCTTATACTTAAGCTGGATTCGAGTAGGATTTGTCACAGAATTCAAATACAGATTATGATATTTTAATATAATTCTAAACATCGAATATTACTAAAATCATTTTCAGAATGAGACACCCCTTGATATTTCATATTAATAAAATTATTGTAATAATATTGATAGTTAGTACTAAAACTTAGATTAGCATTTTATTTTAATGCAAGAATGAATTGGAAATGTTTAAAATTATAATAATCTTGAAAATATATTAGAATGTATTATTAATGTCAGTATTGTTAAATAGTGCATTAGATATTGTGATTCAGTATTGACGATTTTGTCAGGAGGAAGAACATATTTGCTAATTAGACATAGTGAATATGTGGTATATTATGAATATAACAGCTGTCGTAATCGGAGATAGTGGTACAAAATCGTGCGTGCAACCTCTCATCCTATGACGTTTTTTTTTTTTTTTGATAGAAAAAATGTATAGCTTAGATATTGTAAATGTAGATGTAGTCATGAACACGAATTATTGTTACATTTTATGGTTTATATCACAAAAGATGAGATATGACAAACTCGGGACCGAGCAGCACCTCATTCAATCTTTAACAGCTGTACAATTTTTCAACAGTAAAATTTTTTCTTATATATATTACGAGTCTGATTAGTCTTTCAATGATGGTCATAATTTATAGAATGTGTGTTTTACGATATTATAGTATAGATGTAAGGTAAACGATATTATTTTCACAGTATAAGAATTTGTTTCTATATATCAACATTTATATAATACTAGAAAATACAACGTAGTTAAAACTCATTTTGAGTATTACCATAAAATACATAGAGTCAACAGCATAATTCAATCGCATTTACATCATCAATTAGGCAAATACATATAAAGAGTATACCGAGTGTAATCCTTAATAAAAGTTGTCAGATCAGTATCAATTATTTTCGCTATTGGTAGGTGGATGCTTTTTTTTTTTTTTGTGGCTTGAAATCATATAGTAGTATTACATGTTCTGAACATTATATAAAGTTTGATATGGAGGATTTGTCTGATTTTTACTATATATAGTTATACTACTTCTAAGCTTGCTTCTTTAGTTTAGTTTTGCTAGCATGCTACAGATCATTTTTATAACTTATGTATTTCTACTATATATTACTTGGCTACTTGTAATTGATTGAACCTTGTCTGATACACTCAGTTTACGAAAATATGTATTAACCATACTGGCGAGTAAACTTAATAGAATTTTACTGAAAAAACTATTATTTACTGGTAACTATATAAATTTAGGGTAACTTATAATATAACTATATATAATATATATAAAAAAAAAAAAAATCAAAAAAAGTTTAAAGAGGGATATTTCTAATCTAATAAGGATTAATTATATTCTAATAAACTGATAAAAAGATAATACCGACAGGAATCGATAAATTCTCATAAATTTAGCAAATTATATGATGATAGATAGAGTACTAAATAAAAAAACTACATTAAGATAAATAATAATAATTAGAATAAGGTATAATATTAGTAAATTAAGTTTCTACCTATTCTTCACAATATTAGAAAACAAAAATTTACCATAACCAAGGGTTCATTATTATTAATATCAATATCATCACAACCCTTTTACCCCAAAGTCACGTCTAACTATAAGTGGGTGTATCATTACTCCTTGATAAGGTGTGTATCTATAAGGAAAAAATTCAAATAATAATATAAAGAGGGGAGGTTTTAAATTTATATTAGTCTTAGAAAGAGCATAAGGTATAATGAAATTATTAGATTAATAATTATATAAAAGATATTATACATGAAAGATCGCAACTTTGTCTTTTATCAGTGTCTTTTCATCAAATATAAACCAGATCAGTATATTACATAATGTATATGACCAGAATAAGGCAAATCTTATATAAGGGTACCTATAAATAATTAATAATAGAATTAATGAGATATATATTGAGGAATATAAGATAATAATACAAGTACTGAGAATAATACAAAAAAGGTAGATATTCATAGAAACATATTAAAACATATTATACATGTGAGGTTGTATATTTGTCTTTTACTGCTACAGTTTTTTTTTCAGATATTAATCATATCCACATAATACAAAATGTATAGTAAGAGAATAATCAATAGTTCACCTAAGGATACCTATAAGCAATTTATAATAAATTTATTGAGAAAATATAACGGTATATAGAATAGTAATACAAAATATTGAGTATGGATTCAAAAAAGGTAGTTAGTATACAAAGAAATATATAAAAACATATTATACATGTGAGGTTGAAAACTTGTCTTTTATTGCTACTGTTTTTTTTTTTTAAAAAATATCAATCATATCAACATATTACAAAATGTATAGCAAGAGAATAATCAATAGATCACCTAAGAATACCTATAAGCAATTTATAATAGATTTATTGAGAAAATATTGAAGAATATAAGATAGTAATATTGAGTATGGACTCAAAAAAGGTAGTTATTATACAAAGAAATATATTAAAACAATATATACATGATAGGTTGTAAATTTGTATTTTATTATTGTTCTATCATCAAATATTAATCATATAAGCATTCTATTGAATGTATGAGATCAGGATAAGAAGATGATTAGATAAGGGTACCTATAAGCAACTATTATTAATTTATAGAGAAACATATAAAGTAATATAAGATAGTTATTAAGAATATAGAGTATGGATTTATAAAAAGATGTATATATTAAAAGTTATTATACTTAAGAAATCCTTTATAAATTTATCTTTTATTTGTGTCTTTCATCAAATATAAATCAACTCAGTATTGTACAAAATGTATGGGATCAGAATAAGGAAAAGATTAAGTAAGAGTACCTATAAATAATTAATATAAGAAGCATTGAGAAAATTTGGAGGGAGGAGCAAGATCTAAAAGTTTTAAAATAATAATTAATTATACATTGAGATTAATATTATATAATCAATGGTCATAAAAATATAATTTTACCTCACATTATCAATAATATGAGTAGACAGATATCGTATATCATATTTTATAAAAAAATATTATACCCACCACTTTTCAGATCTACTCATTCTCTCGCAGCTGAATAAATGTGACACTTCGATATATTCTTTATGTGATAGCAGCTGTAATGAAGGTAACTTAGAATTAACATAACCTAATGATAACTCCAAAGTTGACTGTATAATGAGTTCTCTATTAAATATTAAGACCAGTATTAGCAGAAAGATTAAAGGAAATTATACAGAGAATAAAATAACAAAAATAGCATAAGGTACTCTCATAGAAAAGACAAATAGTGAAACTGAAACGAAAAAGCAAATTTACATGGGCATTGGGGTTAACAGAAATAAAAATTATGGAAGCAAAAGAATCAATGACAACGCGAATGATAGTACAGTAAAACAGTGTGGCAACAGAATCATAAGAGAGGCAGGTAGTACCGATGGAAATAGTTAAGGAATTACATATTTCTTATTCATCAGGGGAGGGATTATACCTGATACGTTTAGTTCCACTAAGTGGCTTATGCTGATAGTGTTTTCGAGCTTTCGTTGTTTTAGTACTCGGCTTAGCAGCCTCTATATCAATTTCTGTTTTGAGGAAATCCTCTGCGACACCACGAAGAAATTGTTCCCAGTGACCAATGTAATTAATATGAGATGCATCAGCAGTTGAGAGATTAGCACGCTGGTCAAATAAGTTATCAAGCTTAATTCGCTTAAGAAATTCAGCACTATTATGAGCACCTAGTGAAATGTAGCGCCACCGTTTAGTGAATTTAGTAAAGGAATCTATGGGCATATTAGTGACGGAGTCTAGGAATAATATAGATAAACTTGCTACGTCAACACAGCGGGATACTTTAACTAAAGTTGTTCCTATAAACCTTTCATCACGAGCTCCATTATTTGTAAGAACTGCTACCACTGGGGTCAATTCATTTCCTTGTTCACTGTTCACTACAGTTGCAGAGGCCCGCCGTATTGGAAAAAGCTTTATAAAACCTCCAATATTAAGCAAGGCATGCAGGGCTGTATTTTGAGACATATGAGTAGGTAGCTCATTTGCTGTACTTATTTTTATTGACGGTATAGCGACAATGTGGTTTGTATCAATAATGGGCAAAGAGTTACCACGGCTATTTACATCTAAAGAAACAAGTAAATGCTCAGGTAAGTGCTCGAACTGAAGAGGAGAATCACTAAGGCGCCTATCACTTGACACAGCACCAACAAATCTGCATTTAGATCCATTGTAGATCGATAATTCTAAAAGGTTTCTCGAGACCTGTAGCCTGAGACCAGGAATAAAAATCTCGCCATAGGACGAAAGAATCTTTTTAGCTTTTTTCACTAAATTTGAACTATTAGGAATGTCAGGGGGTACATATTCAGGGAATAAGAGAACTCTGGGAACTGCTGTTCCGGCTTGCTCAATAGCAAGATTGCTAAAATAATCACGACTAGCACTACCTACATGATTAGATACGAGAAAATTGGTATTAGAGGGGGGAGTAGTACAAACAAAAGAATACCAGTAAAGAATATTATTCGCGCTTACACAACCATAGCGTAATAAAGTTGTTCGACACCATAAATTGCATTGAGGACATAACTTATCAGAATATTGGTAATGCCTTTCATTACTTAATAGATCTAAAGAAGGTTCCGTAAATTTACTAAAGCAATTCGTGTTACCAGATCTATAACATTTGATTCTGAAATTAAGCCTTAAACGCGTAAAAGTATATTTATCTAATGTATCAATTAGATCACTATGATTAAGGTGATCCAGTATTGGCGAGTTTTCTGGTTCCCGCAACACAGACATTAACAAAGGAAGATTGGACCAGCTAAGATGACCCTTCTTGGACATTTGGTTGGGGTCTAGCAATATTAAACTAGAGATCCCACCAAACATAAGCCTAGGGTTTTTTAGATCACGTAGCTGGCGATCTAAAATACTAATGATCTGAATATCCTCCTGACTAGCTTCATCAAGTATAAGATATTTAAGATCAAGAATTGAAGGATGAGACATTGCAGATTGTCTCCTTTTTATCCCTTTACTACGAAACCCACCAGTAGGGTATACGTTATAGCGATCGAAAAAGAGTAAGAGGTGACGCGAAGAGCCCAGAATTGAAACGCCTTGTCGAGCGGACGGACAACAAGTCCGCACCGTTTCTTTCAGAAATAGAAAATCAATCATGCTCTTAATGTACTTAATCATATAGCTCTTACCGGTCCCCGGAGGGCCAGTGACAATCATGTGTAAGGGATCAATATTGTCTGAAGCTGAGTTTGACTTAAGATATTTAGCATGTTCAATGTATTGATTGGCTATCTCATCAGCGATTCCAGCAGGGGGTTGACTACAATGTAATTGTAAACGTTTTTGAAGAACATCAATATCGACACTTTGTAAACCTCCCCCTCTAGCACGATAACCTCTCTGCTGTTTATAGACGAAATCATTAACAGCTGAAACATTAAGTGGGGAGTTATCATCATTCCATAGGCTAACTAAACCTTTTAAATCAAGTTTCTGTGTTTCAGGATTATAAAATTGCTGTAGCAATAATGCAGGTTTTAATGTAATGGAATGTAGGACATCAGCAAAATTAGTGGTACTGCGGCTTACTTCAGTGTAGGAAAAAAATTGTGAGAAAGATGTGGATTGAGGCGGCGATACTGATTCACTATCAGATGATAATTCTAAAATATTACTACTATCATCAGGTTCACTGGAACTACTTTCATTTTTAAATTCTATACTTTCGATATTGATTTTGTCCTGTTTACAATTAACAGATAGAATATTTATTGGCGAAAAGATTGGCAGTGTTTCTATTGTATCCTGTGTAATGAGAAATTCAACATGTAAACTTTTAGAAAAATCTGTTTGCCAGGGTAATTCTGAAATATTCAAGTTGAGGCAGTCGACTAGTAAATCATCAATGATGATACCTTTGGATAACAATAGATAACTGCGTAAACTTCGGGCTTGGGTATCTAGATGGCTATCGGATAGACGAGTTTGGATATAGCTATTTAAGACTCCAAGGTAGATAAGAGAGTTCTCTGCCATTGGAAAACATAGATGTTTTAATACACTACGCGGAAGAGTGATCTTGTAAAAAAATTCCAATAGTTGAAAGAGACTATGCTCTGAAACCAAAATAATGGTCTTGTTAGGTAAGCGACAGGCGTTGAGTACCCAGGGAATATTTGAAGGGGCTACTAACCTATATTCAGTTGGAGATATGGATACTAAATTCCCATTTCTTGTGATAGTATTCTTGGCGATGAAGTTAAGAAAATATTCATCATCGCCAATATTATCACATTCTAAAAATAATAGAAATTCTGATTTTTTTGTAACAAGTCTACCATAAGCCAAAAATTTATAGGGCTCAGAAGATAAGTTAAAGTAAGAAATACTATCCTTAGCAACAGGAGCAATTGACAATGAACATAAGTGAAAGACAACCTCAGTCATTGTAAACTCACGGTTAGATAGTAAACGGTGAATATTAGCGAAGATATTACCCTGGGAAATACGTATGTGCTTCTGAATAGATGTAAATAAGGAGCTTGCACATTCGTCCTTTGCATGGTAGCCACCTAAATAGTAAGCGGCGAAAACTTCAGTAACAATCATCATATTCGAATTCGAGCGTAAACTCATCTCAGTAGCGCTAGATGATAATTCGACTTGATGTATATTAGTACGACGGCAATGAATACGGAGCTTATTCGCAATATTAGCTATATTTGCAGTGGGTTGAAGGCAGCGAGGTAAATTAAACCTGCAATTAGGTTTTAAACAATATGAAGTGTGGGTATGGCAGTTGGTAACTAGTAAAAGGCATGATAGATCTGCTCTTCGAGAATATTGTTTATTAGTTTCTACACACCGCTGCTTAATAAGAGGTCGCAAGAAATTTGAAGGATGGTATTTTACTTTATACTGATTCAGAACTTTACCATATATCATTCTGTGATACATGTGAACTTTATTTAAAATAGTATTGACAGGAGGTGTTATATGATCAGCTGTTACTAATAAATCAAACATTTCTATTAACTGTTGTTTTTCAAAAGAATTATCAGACTGTAACACTGAAGCTATATCTACCCATTGTTTCAACCATAGTAGCAGATGCATATGTAGTGTACCACGAGACTGAAACTCAAACCGGGGTCTACTGATATAAACATTAAATAAGGGCTCACAAATGTGCTGATGGTACAAATTCATAGTCAATATGAAAAATTCATTTACTAGCTCAGGAAAAGCTAATATTAAATCCTGACGCTGTTTAGAACTAAAATTCAAGGGATTCGGATGTGTATCCTCTAAAGTCATATCCTGTTTCTTTTCAGTAAGGGATTTGGCTATGGCTAGTAGGCCTAATAATATCTCACTATGCTGATCGTTGAAACTAAAGGTTAGAAACAGATGCGGAATACCAAAGATATCAATTATTGAATTATTATTTCGCGATATTGATGATCGGTTTGTCTCTCCAGTGATACCAGATAGGTGTTTCTGGAATTTATATTGTTCACTTGAACTTTCTAACATAGAATAGATAATTTGATTGTCTAAATCAGCATGTCCAGTATTTGGTTGATGTTTTTTAAGAAACATACCTACTCTATTAAAAGTCTCTATACGACGTAAAAAACTGAAGGACCAAAAGCAAAATCTAATATCATGAGAAAAACGACTGATATGACTTAATAAACGTGAAGACCACTGCTTGAATAGCGCTGAGCTAAATCTAATTTTAGATTTCAGTATGTCGAAGTCTAAACTATCCTCAAATGAGAATAAATGTGGGAAAGCTCGTAGAAGGAAGTGGGACTGATGAAGCTCATTAATGGGATTAGTAGTATCGATATTAATATGAAGAGGAGATGTATCTAAACCAACGGAATGACTTTTATAACCATCATATTCTTGTACATTATCAACATTGTTCTCGATTAGACAATTTACTATTTGTAGTTCTTCAAGTAAATGTTGTTCATCAATAGTAGTGTTAGTACTATCTGAATTTGGCTCTCGTGTATAGATTACTTTTGTTATATTGAGTAAAGATGGTTCATCAAGCCATTCGTAGATATCTTCAGCAAGTTTGTTTATTTTACTCTCACTAGCATTATCAAGAGTTGCTTCATGTGTAGAGATATATGCATTTCGTAAACTAGATGCGCATGGTAATTTTGTTGTTATCCACTTACGAAAGAAATCTCGTGGAATAATGACAACTGGAGCAGTAAGCCATGTATCTTCAGAAACCCAAGACTCAAGTGATTTTTGGTGGTACTTTGATAATATTTCAATAGGCTCTGTTTCTAAATTTATATATGATTCTGTATCGTTTATGTATTTGTTCATAAATTCAGAATTAACATTAGCATAAGAAGGTAGCTGGGATTGTAGGCGTCTAATAGCCTCTGCTACTAACCTAGGCCTAAATATACCATGAGTATCCTGTCTTGTTAGTCTATTAGAAAGAGGTATGGATTTAGTATCTGTCACAAATCTCAATGGTACATCCTCTATCTGTCGAGGTAGTGAGATAAGAATTTGATTTTGGGTGTTGGAAACGTCTACGGGGTAACAGGCTGAAGAACGTCTAGCTGTTATACTACTACCGCGGTATCTATATATAATTCCAGTTGTAATTATAGGTGAAATTAATAGGGTTTCTAATGTAGTCAGACGCAAATCTGATATAGCAGATGGAGTAATAGTCGTTAATCCAGATCGTTCATAAAAATCACTAGATGGGGGTAATGAAAATGTATGTCTAATGTTTTTGACAAACTCATCTGATTCTATATCATTTGTATTACTATGTGGTTTAGCATTAGTATCTATTTCTTTAGCTATGGCACCAGTCGCATCATTATGATCAACATTATACCCTGAACTTCTAATTAATAATCTTCTTTTTTTTTCTATATCTACAATTATATTACTACCTAGCCTTTCCTGGTATTCACTACATTCAAATTCAGAATATAAATCCTCTGCATTATGTAGCTGACAGTATTGTGATTGACAGCATGGCTGCTTTGATTTATTACTATCATCTGCAATAGAATCTTCTAGTTCTTTTGAATATTGATTATCAGGCATGTCATTAGTATCTGAAGCAGTGCTAAATTTATTTATAAGGGTCAAATTTTCAACTATAGCATTATTAGTTAGCTGAATATCATCATTATGTATAGTTATCCCTTTATCATAAGAACTATTATTACCTATATTATCTACATCATCTGTAGTAACAGGAGTTTTATCATTTGTATTGTTTTCGTCTATGGTGTTAGAGGGTAGATTGTTAGTTGATATAATGTTATCTGGTGAGGGTGTACTTGAAAATCCCTTTTCATGTGTTAACATACCATCAATATAACCATCATATACTTTATCTCTTTCTTCTTTGATGTGAGTAAGGCTCGTAGGGTATGTTGGCTTACACCATCCATATTGAAACAAAATAATGTGAGAATGGGAAGCACAAAATTTACATTTTTTTTTATCTAGAGAAATACCTAGTGAACCACAATCATTGCAGTAGCATAGTTTTATATTTGTAAGCTGTTCATCAAATGATTTTTCATATTGCGGTATTCTAGCTTGCCTGATTTTGTACTGTGATATCCATTCACTAGGTTGTATAAATTGTATACCGATTTTATCATGACATGAACATTGATGACCTTTTTTAATCATACAGTTTGATATCTTATCAATATACTGTAATAATTCTATATTACTATGACACTCACAGGTACAATCTCTCTGATCAGCACACGATAAACAATAACCTTTTTCATACATATAACAATGACATTGTGGACACTTAGATTTAGAGGAGTTTGATTCTAATAAGCTATAAATACCACAAGATAAATTGATAATATCATTAAGATTTCCCTTTGCCCTATTACCGGTATCAGTATCATCTATTCTAGATTCATGCATTACTTCATTGGGAAGGTAGCACCACCGATTTAGATTGTTACTCCAGGGTTTAATATCAATCAAATATTTGATTTTTAAAACTAATTCACTAATTTCCAGATATTGTAATATGGAAGGATAGTATGATATAGCAAATCTATCAGGAAAGCTGGTAGATATAAGATATTTAATCCTGAATCTAACAGCAATATCATTTGTCCATTTGTTGAAGCTTTCAATAATATCTTCATTGGTGCTCTTACCTCTTCTTTTTAATTTTGGTGATTGGTATATACCTAACTCTTTAGTATATTCTATAATATCACTTGAATCATTAACACCTGGTATGTGATGAGAACAGAATTTCAGTTGGTCAACTATCTTCTCTCTACGCTTTCTTGGTAAAGCAGGTGAGGCAACATTAAGGTAATGCTTTAACAGATTATTATTTGTATAATTTTTAGGATAGTAGCAATTTGTACAGTACTCATCTATCTCAGAAATAGTACCTGGTAGAGCTGATGATGCGCTTTTTCGAGCTGATTGGTATTTTTTTGGATTATTCAACTTCTGCTCGAATTGAGTATTGGTTTCATGCTCAATAATATTAACATTTTGCTTCATTGATGGATAGGAATGACTCCTATTTAATGTAATTTCTCTGTTAGGTTCTATTACTTCGATAAAGGTTTTTTTAATATTATAATAAATAAGACTATCTTTGCTGATATTAGTAATATTATTATCATTACGTTTATCAGGATAGTTATTACTATCGCTACTATTTGTTGTTTTAAATTCCTCGACATATGTACTGTTTGTATTTGATAAGTTACCATCAGTATTAAGTCTCCTAGATTGATTAGTAATATCTATATGTGAGTCAGTAGTAGTTTTAACCTTAGAGAAAGTAGCATTATGATTTTTTCTCATTAGCGTCATAGATTCACATTCATAAGCGGTGTCACCATCAACATCATCAGTATTACTAGTATTATCATCTGACATCTCTGAATTATCAGCATTAGCCCTACCTTCAGATAATATCTGAAATTCCTCACCATTTAATCTAGTATTACATTTAATAGTTCTAATATCTCTAGATCTTAATTTACTACCTACTAGCCTTGAAGATATGCTATTATAATTACTACTCATATTAAATCTACTGGGTACGCTACTAGTAGTTAAGCCTCTGGTTTGCACAGAACTTGAGTCAGAACTTGGTAATAGGCCTCGACTCAAGTTCATATTATCATTAGTTTTATTAAACCTAAATTTATTTTTACTACTCTCTAAGCTTGTTTTTATTCGCGTCATACCACTGGTAGGATTAGAGTAGCTTGAATTAAAAAAAATACCTGGTCGGTTAATCATACTACAATTGGACGTAATATCTTTATTACTCAATAAATATGGATTAAAAGATAAATCTCTTTCATTAGTATACTTAGAATTTTGTAACCCTGAGTTCAGATGTACATTTTTATCAGTACTTGGTTTCAAAGATATATCTTTACCATGAGAATGTTTACTATTATATAAACCTGGATAAAACGGTATATTTTTCGCACCTTCATTATCTTCTATGTCAGTATCGGTCCTAATTGTATCATCTTCAGGAGTGGAATTAACTGTAGAATTCTTAACTTGTTTTACATTGATAACATTATTATAATTTGTAACTGTATCTTTATTATTCAATTTTTCATAAATTGTATCTTTGTTGCTATAATTGATTTTATCACTAGTTAATCTAGAGCCATTAATAATATCAGGGTTATCAATACTATGTGTATAATAATAATTATTATTATTATTATCTGACTTTCTGGCAGGTGTAATTGTAGTTTCATCATATCGTAATGGATGAATTCTAGTTGTTTCTTCATTCTTCTCTCTTAAACTATGTTCAGACCAGCTATGAGTATTTCCTAAGCCAGCATTATGGAGATTATCGTAATTTTTGAGATTCATATTATTTGATAGATTAGAGAAATTATTATTGCGATTAGAATTATTATTATAACACAGCGTGACACCCCTATTTTGAAATTTAATTTTAGAACTATTAGTATATACATTTCTAGATTCTAGAGATTTATTATCTGATTCATTATTATTACCAGTTGTCGGAGGTATGTGACATCGTCTAATTCTATTTAGAAAATATAACCCATATTTTCTAAATAAATTCTTTTTTCTTTTATTAATCCCACTCCCACGTTTTTTTAGACTCCTTTTCTTTGTATTAGAAACTTTACTATCTTGCTGGTGTTTATCATCTAGATTATGAGTTAAAATAGTATGATAATTTGAATCAGTTTCATTTTCTCTAGCTTGCTTACTATGGCTACTATTAGCAATTTCCCCACTAGATTTACTAATCATTTTATTTCTAATCTTGATGCTAAATCTAGCTTCATCTTGAATGAGATTATGAGTATCATCAAGATCAGATTCAATATCACTACTATTATATTTATCATCAGCAATATCATAGTTATTCTTATACCATTCCCTAATCTTATCTTTCACAAATACACTTTTATTTGCAGTGCCCATATTAGCATTCTTAGAAATAGTAGATCTAGCATTTCTAATAGTATCAATTTTTGATGTATATCTACTTTTAACTTTTTTATAATCTTGTTCAGGGCTATTACCGTTAGAAGATTGTAAATGCTGCTCATACTTAATTTCTCTATCACTCCTATAAGTATAATTTGGATTGTAATCATCATTTAAGAGAAGTTCTTTATGTCCACCAGTTATAATGGAGTGATAATATGTACCTTAAGAAAATATTTATCTAATTTAATTATTTAGAATATAAGCACCTATTTTTACAGCTTAGATATGAATAAAAATATATATAAATAGTTGCTAAGAAATTAATCCAAATCTATTGGGTGTTATCTAAAATCTTTACAATGCAATATATACAGTTTAGATCTGAATTTATCTCCTGCCTACCTATCGAGGTTTTATAAGAACTTCTGTACTTACTGCCTGCCTATCGGGTTTTATTAAGAAACTATCTGTTCCCTGCCTGCCTATCGGGTTTGTATAAATAACCCTCTTCCTCCTGCCTGTCTATCGAGTTTATACTCTAGGATTAATCCGAGTTACCTGTTCCTTTGATACGCCTAGGATTACTCCGAGTTACCTTTGCTACGCCTAGGATTTCTCCGAGGTACCTTTGCTACGCCTAGGATTTCTCCGAGTTTCCTTTGCTACGCTTAGGATTCTTCCGAGGTACCTTTGATACGCTTAGGATTTCTCCGAGGTACCTTTGCTACGTCTAGGAATTTTCTGAGGTACCTTTGCTACGCCTAGGAATTTTCCGAGGTACCTTTGCAACGCCTAGGAATTTTCCGAGGTACCTTTGCGAATTCTCTGAGGTACCTTTGCTACGCCTAGGAATTCTCCGAGGTACCGTTGCTACGCCAAGGAATTTTCCGAGATACCTTTGCTTCGCCTAGGAAATTTCCGAGGTACCTTTGCTACGCCTAGGATTGCTCCGAGTTACCTTTGCTACGCCTAGGAATTTTCCGAGGTACCTATGATACGCCTAGGAATACTCAGAGGTATCCTTGCTACGCCTAGGAATTTTCTGAGGTACCATTGCTACGCCTAGGAATTCTCCGAGGTAACTTTGCTACGCCTAGGAATCTCCCGAGGTACATTTGCTACGCCTAGGAATTTTCTGAGATACCTTTGCTACGCCTAGGATTTCTCCGAGTTACCTTTGCTACGCCTAGGAATACTCCGAGGTATCCTTACTACGCCTAGGTATTTTCCGAGGTACCTTTGCTACGTCTAGGAATTTTCCGAGGTAACTTTGCTACGCCTAGGAATTCTGTGAGGTAAATTTGATACGCCTAGGATTTCTCCGAGGTACCTCTGCTACGCCTAGGAATTTTCCGAGGTACCTTTGCTACGCCTAGGATTTCTCCGAGGTACCTTTGTTACGCCTAGGATTTCTCCGAGATACCTTTGCTACGCCTAGGAATTTTCTGAGGTACCTTTGATGCGACTAGAAACTAGAGATCCCTAT